>Ga0137418_10000591_pt1 | contig 32700 bp, 30 predicted proteins | sample CZODoug3_1_2_16f_FD_122242 | JGI IMG/M metagenome (GOLD analysis project Ga0137418, IMG submission 122242) | Vadose zone soil fungal communities from Angelo Coast Range Reserve, California, USA - CZODoug3_1_2_16fungal (Hybrid Assembly) | ecosystem: Environmental > Terrestrial > Soil > Vadose... | reverse complement strand
CACGCTTCGAGCCTTACGCCGGGATGCGCGGGTCTTGGATGTCGCGGCGAGCGGACAGGAGATTCTCGTCACTCGCTTCGGAAAGCCCTACGTCCGGATCGTTCCGGCAAAGCAGCCGCGGTCGTTTCTGGGAGCGGGCAAACACCTCGGCATCAGGAAACCGGTGTCCCCCGAAGCCATCCCATCGTCCGAGTGGAAGGGCTTGCGGTGAGATACCTGCTCGACACGGCTCCATGGATCAATGGTGTGACCGTTCCGCACGTGCTGCCCGCACGCATCCGGCGCCTGGTGGCATCGACGGACACCAAAGGTCTCTGCAGCATCAGCCTGCTCGAGACCGCCATTCTCTACCGGCTGCGTCGCCTCGATATCGACGGCGCGCTGGCCGAGTTCCTCGCGGTTGGACTGTCCGGCGACTTGCAGGTTCTGGAGTTGACGCCGGCGATCGCCGTGAAGACCAACGAGCTCGGAGAAGATTTCCCCGGAGATCCGTTCGATAGAACGATCGTCGCTACTGCCGCCGTGCTGAATCTGAAGCTGATCACGGCTGATCCGGCCATCCGAGACGCGAAGAAGTGCGCGGTCGAGTATTACGCGTTCAAACCCTCACGCTCCGGCACTTGATCCCCGCGCAGCGGTGCGCACGGGGAGATGAGCACTGTCCGGAGCGGGGCAATTAATCCCTCGCGTTCAGTCGGCGAATACCGGCAGGCCGATCACGAGCAGCTCGGCTGCGGCCGTCGCATTCACACGGACCTGCTCGCCGGCCGTCTCACCCTGTCCTTCGCCAATATCTCGAACGCGCTGCCGCTGGTGCGGGACGGAAAGCTGCGCGGCTTCGCGGTGACCTCCATCAAGCGCTCGGGCGCGGCGCCCGATCTGCCCACCATGGCGGAGTCCGGCTATCCCGGATTCGAGGCGGTTCCGTGGTTCGGCTTGATGGCTCCGGCCGGCACGCCGCCGGCCATCGTCGACAAGATCCATGGCGAGATCGTGAGGGTCCTGGCGATGCCGGACGTGAAAAAGCGGCTGGCGGAGCTCGGGATCGATCTGATCGGGGGCTCGCCGGCGGAATTTGCGGCCGCGATCGATTCCGAGACGCCGCAATGGGCGAAGCTGATCAAGGCGGCCGGCATCAGGGCGAGCGAATAGCGCGGCCGCCCTCTGGTCATTTCGTCGGGCCGCTTATACAAAGCCCCGGCGGCAGGAGGCGGCTGCCGCCCGCTATGCCGCTCATGATGCCGCCGAAACGAACCGAATGGCCGCCGATAACCATCAACTCGTCGAAGCCGTGGTCGCCGCCTTCGCGCGCGGCGAGCTCGTGGTCGTTGCCGACGACGACGACCGCGAGAACGAGGGCGACCTGTTCGTCGCCGCCGCGATGTGCACGCCCGAGAAGATGGCCTTCATCATCCGCAATACGTCGGGGATCGTGTGCGCGCCGCTCGCGGTCGAGCAGGCCAAGCGCCTCCACCTCGATCCGATGGTGGCGCTCAACGACGCGCCGCTCGGAACCGCCTTCACGGTCTCGGTCGACGTGCGGCATGGCGTGACGACGGGCATTTCCGCCGAGGAGCGCACCAACACGGTGCGGGCGCTCGCCAATGGCAACAGCGGCGCTTCCGATTTCGTGCGGCCCGGCCATGTCTTCCCGCTGGTCGCCCGCGAGGGCGGCGTGCTGATGCGCTCGGGCCATACCGAGGCCTGCGTCGATCTCTGCCGCCTGGCCGGCCTCGCGCCGGTGGGCGTGCTCGCCGAGCTCATGAACGACGACGGCACCGTGATGCGCGGCCCCCAGGTGGCGGCCTTTGCGGAACGCCACAACCTCAAGCGCATCACGATCGCCGACCTCATCGCCTACCGTCAGGCGCGCGAGAAGCTGGTCGACCGCATCAGCGAATTCTCGGTGCCGACCGAGATCGGCACGCTCAAGGGCTACGCCTATGTGACGCCGTTCGACCAGGTGCATCACATGGCGCTGGTTTATGGCCGCATCGGCGACGGCCGCAACGTGCTGACCCGGCTGCATCGGGCGAACCTCATCCGCGACATGTTCGGGGGCGCCAACACGGTCCACAAGGTGCTCGAGCACTTCAAGCGCGACGGCAACGGCGTGATCGTGTTCCTGCGCGACGGCTCGGCCGGCGTGCCGGTGTCGGCCATTCCGCGCAACGGCGACTCCGGGGCGGAAGCCGAGCGTAACCGTCAATGGCGCGAGATCGGGCTGGGCGCGCAGATCCTGCGCGACCTCGGCATCTCGTCGATCCGCCTGCTCACCTCCGCCGAGCATCGCTATGTCGGGTTGGCCGGCTTCGGCATCGAGATCGTGGCGACCGAGCCGATCCAAGGCTGAGGCCGGGTCGCGCGCGCCGACCGAGCCCGATCAACAGTATGATTTGATTGCGGTCCAGCCGTAAGCGCTTCTCTCCGGTCGTCACCCGTGCCACCATGTGGGGGCCGAGGGGAGAAGCGGATGCGCACACGGCTGATCTGTTGCTTGACGGCGATCGGCGCTATCGTGCTCGGCGTCTGGGGCCATGGCGCCGCGGCGCCGAATTCGGCGCCGCGATTGGCCGACATGCCGCGCCAGGCGGCCGACACCAATGTCGACGTCGAGCTGGTGCTCGCGGTCGACGTGTCCTATTCGATGGATCCGGACGAGCAGGCGCTCCAGCGCGAAGGCTATGTGCAGGCGCTGACCTCGCGCGAATTCCTCGACGCGTTGCGCCGCGGCATGCACGGCCGGATCGCGGTGACCTATTTTGAATGGGCGGGCGCCGCCGACCAGAAGATCGTCGTGCCGTGGCGTCTGATCGACGGTCCGGCGAGCGCCCAGGCGGTGGCGGACGAGATCGGCGGCGCGCCTTATCGGCGCGCTTACCGCACGTCGATCTCGGGCGCATTGTCCTTCGCGGCGCCGTTGTTCGCGGGCAGCGGCTATCGCGGGCTGCGGCGCATCATCGATGTCTCGGGCGACGGCGTGAACAACCAGGGGATGCCGGTCACCATGGTCCGCGACGAGCTCGTGGCCCAGGGTTTTACCATCAACGGGCTGCCGATCATGCTCAAGCGGCCATCCGCCGCCACCATGGATATCGACGAGCTCGACGTCTATTACGAGGACTGCGTGATCGGCGGACCTGGATCCTTCGTGATCCCGATCAAGGAGCGTGAGAAGTTCAAGGAAGCGACCCGCACCAAGCTGGTGCTGGAGGTCGCCGGGCTGGCGTCGCAGCCGCGTCTCATGCCGGCCGCCGCGACCGAGCCGCGCATCTCCTGCACCATCGGGGAGCGCATGTGGCAGCAGCGCTGGGGGCGGGGATACGATTTCAACTGAGGCGTGCCGTGGGCGCGCTGCCGCGCTAGGATCGGGGCTGGCGGCCGAGGTGCCTGGTTTGGGGTGAGAGATGTTCGCGAAACTCAAGGCCATGTGGGCCGCGCTGGTTGCGACACGAGAGGGTGGCGAGTCCGACGGGCCGCCCGCGGCGGCGGTCGACTACAAGGGCTACCGCATTCGCCCCGCCCCCTACCTGACCAACGGCCTCTACCAGACCGCCGGGACGATCGAGAAGGACACGCCCGAGGGCACGAAGGAGCACCGATTCGTGCGCGCCGACACCCACCAGAGCCGGGAGGCCGCGATCGACTTCGCGGTCCAGAAGGGCAAGCAGATCATCGATCTGCAGGGCGATCGCATCTTCATGTGAGGCGACCCCCGGGGCTGGGCTCTCTACCGCACGCCGCACCGCTTATGTAGAATTGCGCAAGGGTGCGGCGAACGCGCCGCCAAATCCCGGGAGGCGCTCATGAAGATTTTCCGAATGATCGGCGCGTTTGCGTTGGCGTTGCTCGCCTCGGCCGCGGCGGCGGCCGATTATCCGGCGCCCAAGCAGGGCGAGTGGATTGCGCGCGACTTCAAGTTTCACACCGGCGAGGCGATGCCGGAGGTCAGGCTGCACTACACGACGATCGGCGATCCGGCCGGGATACCGGTCGTGGTGCTGCATGGCAGCGGCGGCTCGGCGGCCAATATGCTGACGCCGGCTTTCGCCGGCGAGCTGTTCGGCCCCGGCCAGCCGCTCGACGCGACAAAATACTACGTCATCATTCCGGATGCGCTCGGCCACGGCAGAAGCTCCAAGCCTTCCGACGGCCTCAAGGCCAGGTTCCCGCGCTACGATTATGCCGACATGGTCGACGCCCAATATCGCCTGCTGTCAGAAGGCCTCGGCCTCCGCCATGTGCGGCTCATCATCGGCAATTCGATGGGCGGCATGAATGCCTGGCTGTGGGGCGGGAAATATCCCGGCTACATGGACGCGCTGGTGCCCATGGCGGCGCAGCCGACCGCGATGGCGAGCCGCAACTGGATGCTGCGACGGATGATGCTGGAGAGCATCCGCAACGATCCCGACTACAACAACGGCGACTACACCACCCAGCCGCGCTCCATGAAGATCGCGAGCGTCTTCTTCGGCATCGCGACGTCCGGCGGCACGCTCAATTACCAGAAACTGGCGCCGACCCGCGAGCAGGCCGACAAGCTCGTCGATGCCCGGCTGGCCGCCCCCATGACGGCCGACGCCAACGACTTCCTGTGGGCGTGGGGCTCATCCGCCGATTACGATGCCGCGCCCGGGCTCGACAAGATTCAGGCGCCGGTGCTCGTGATCAACGCCGCCGACGACGAGCGCAACCCGCCCGAATCCGGGCTGACGGAGCGCGCCGTGAAGCAGCTCAAGAACGGCAGCCTGTTCCTTATCCCGGCGAGCCAACAGACCAGCGGCCATGGCACCACCGGCAACGCAAAATTCTACAAGCAGCAGCTCCAGGAGCTGCTGCAAACGGCGCCGCAGCGCGCGATGTAGCGGCCGATGGCCGGCCACCTGGAGGAAACCGCATGGGAGTGCTCATCGACGGGATATGGCGCGACGAGGAGCTTCCCCAGGAGGTCGGCCAAGCGGGAGAGTTCCGGCGCGCCGACAGCCGTTTTCGTAATCGCATCACGGCGGATGGGTCGTCGGGCTTCCGCGCGGAGGCCGGGCGCTATCATCTCTACGTCGCCCATGGCTGCCCCTGGGCGCACCGCACGCTGATCTTCCGCGCGCTCAAGAAGCTCGAAGGCGCCGTGTCGGTCGCCTACGCGATCCCGGGCCTCAGGCAGCAGGGCTGGACCTTCGAGAACGACCCCAATTTTCCCGATTGCACGCCCGACGCCGTCAACGGCTTTCACTACCTGCATCAGGCCTATACGGCGAGCGACCCGCGCTACACCGGCAAGGTCACGGTGCCGACCTTGTGGGACAGGCACACCGGGCGCGTGATCAACAACGAGTCCTCCGAGATCATCCGGATGCTCAATGGCGCCTTCAAGAGCATCGCGGGCGACGATACGGATTTCTATCCCGCCGCGCTGCGCGCCGAGATCGACCGCGTCAACGAGGTCGTCTATGCGGCCATCAACAACGGCGTCTATCGCTGCGCCTTCGCGCGCACGCAGGAGGCCTATGAGGCGGCGTTCGACGCGCTATTCGCCGCCCTCGACGACATCGAGGCCCGCCTGGCGCGCCAGCGCTATCTGGTCGGCCGGCAGATCACCGAGGCCGACTGGCGCCTGTTTCCGACGCTGGTGCGTTTCGACGTCGCCTATTTCTCGCTGTTCCGCTGCAACAAGCGACGCATCGCCGATTACCCGAATCTGCTGAACTATATGCGCGAGCTTTATCAAGTCCCGGGCATCGCCGCGACCGTCAAGCCGCGCTACTATGTGATCAACTACTGGTCGATCAAACGGCTCAATCCGACCGGAATCATCCCCAAAGGCACGCCCGTCGATTACGAGCAGCCGCACGATCGCGCGCGGCTCGCGGCCTGAATTGATCGTTGCTCACCCTGTCGTTCCCCCTCTTGGCGGCTTTGCGGGGTCCGGTGCACTCTTTGCTATGCGGCGGATCACGTGGCGCACACGGCGGCGTCATCTGCCACGGCGCCCGTGGGCCACAAACGTGATCATCGGGCTCGGCGGCGGCCGTGGAACATTTTGCCGGCGTGGCGTATTGACGATAACGGGGTGCGATCGAGCCGGATGGGTGGGATGATCGTGAGCATTGCGCAGACGAAGGATCGACCGGCGTCCTGCGGCATTGCCGTGATGGCCAAGGCGTCGATCCCGGGAAAGACGAAGACCCGCCTGGTGCCGCCGCTCACCTTCGAGGAAGCGGCCTCTTTCAATACGGCGTTTCTGCGCGACGTCGCCGCCAATATCGCGGCGGCGGGGCGGGAAATGCCGATCGGCTGCTACATGGCTTTCGGGCCGCCCGGATCGAATGCCTTCTTCGAGTCGACCTTGCCGCCGTCGGTCGGCCTGATCGAGTCGTGGCATCCGAATTTCGGCGACTGCCTGTTCGTCGCGATCGATCGGGTTCTGGCCCGCGGGCACCATAGCGCCGTCGTGCTCAATTCGGACAGCCCGACCCTGCCGACGGCGCTGCTGATCGAGACGGCACGCCTTCTCGCCGCCCCGGGAGACCGCGGGGTGCTGGGCCCTTCGGCCGACGGCGGCTATTACCTGCTCGGCATCAAGGCGCGTCATCATCGGCTGTTCGAGGAGGTGGCGTGGAGCACCGAGCATGTGGCACGCCAGACGCTGGAACGCGCCGCCGAGATCGGCCTCGACATGCATGTGCTGCCGGAATGGTACGACGTGGACGATGTCGAAAGCCTGCGCATGCTGCGCGCCGAGATCGTCGAGCGCCGCTCGTTTTCGCCGCGGCTGCGTCCCAATCCGGCCGTAAATTCGGCCGAGCTTTTCGCTGCGCTGTTGCGGCGGACCGACCTGGCGCGCCGCCTCGACGGCGCCCCCGATTCGTCCATCAAGAGGGCGGCCGGATGAACGACAGGACGGCTGCAGACGTCGTGCCCGAGACGAGGGGCCGCCACGCGGCGGCCGATCCGCGCCGTTACTTCGAAAGCGCCGGCGAACGGCGCAGCAACGCCGAGAAGGCTCCGGTCTGCCTCTATCTCGAGACCACCAACCGTTGCAACCTGCTGTGCACGACCTGTCCACGCACCTATGAGGAGCTGGAACCTCCTGCCGACATGAGCTGGGAGCTGTTCACCAGCATCGTGGATCAGCTGCCCAACATCGAACGGGCGGTCTTGCACGGCGTGGGCGAGCCCATGCTGGTGAAGAACCTGCCCCGGATGGTCCGCTATCTCAAGGATCGCGACACCTACGTGCTGTTCAACACCAACGGCACGCTGCTCAACGACAGGAACGGCCGCGCCCTCATCGAGGCGGGCCTGGACGAGCTGCGCGTCTCGCTCGACGCCGCCAATGCGAAGTCCTATCGCGCCATCCGGGGCAAGGATTTTTTCGCCCGCATCCTCAGGAATGTGCGCGCCTTTCGCGACCTGCAGGAGCGCGAGGGCAGGGACCGTCCCCGCGTGTCGGCCTGGCTCACGGGCTTGAAGGAGACGATCCCGGAATTGCCGGCCTTCGTGAAGGTGGCGGCCGAGATCGGCGTGAAGGAGGTCTACCTCCAGCGTCTCGTTTTTTTCGATAGCGAGTCGATCGGGCACGCGCGGCCGGACCAGGCGCTGTACGAGCGCATGACGCGCGAGGAGGCCGGCCATCTCGAGGAAGCCGCCGCCATCGCGCGCTCGCTCGGCATGACATTCAGCGCGTCGGGCGCCGTATCCGAGCCGGGCATGAGTCTCAAGCGGCACGACGACGGCTCGCCGTGGTCGATGTGCCGCAGGCCGTGGACCGTCATGTATGTCACGGCGAACGGCCGTGCGCTCCCCTGCTGCATCGCGCCTTTCTCGCAACGCGGATACGAGAATTACACGCTCGGCGATGCGTCGCAGCAGACCCTGCGCGAGATCTGGAATGGCCCGGCATACCGATCGTTCCGTGACGCTCTCCTGTCCGACAAACCGCCCGTCGCCTGCGCGAGCTGCGGGCTGCGCTGGAGCCTTTGAGACAGCATGAGTTTCCCGAGCACCACCGCAAGCGCAGCCGGCGACCCCGCACGGACGCTGCGGACCGCCGTCGTGATCCCGACGCTCAATGAGGAAGCCTCGATCGGCGGCGTCATCCGGGCGCTTCCGCGCGACTGGGTGAGCCGCATCATCGTGGCCGACGGCGGCAGCACCGATGCGACGGCGGCGCGCGCCCGCGAGGCGGGGGCCGAGGTGATCGCGGCCGGCCGCGGCTATGGCAGGGCCTGCCTGGCCGGGGCGCAGGCCGCGAGCGACGCCGAGATCGTGATTTTCATGGACGGCGACGGCGCCGACGATCCGGCGAGCATCGCCGCGCTGGTGGCTCCGATCAGGTCCGGCAAATTCGACTTCGTGATCGCGTCGCGCCTGCGCGGGACGCGCGAGCCCGGCAGCATCGGGCGGCACCAGATCGCCGCCGGACTGCTGGCCGGCCTTGGGATGCGCCTGCTCTACGGCGTTCGCTACACCGACATGTGCGCGTTCCGCGCCATTCGGCGCGAGCTTCTGCTCGGTCTCGGCATGCACGAGATGACCTATGGCTGGAACATCGAGATGCAGATGCGCGCGGCGCGCGCCGGCCTGCGCATCCTCGAGATCCCGGTTCCCTATCATCGCCGCACCGGCGGGACCTCGAAGGTCGCCGGCAGCCCGTCCGGAACCATCCGGGCGGCGGCGCGCATCGTCGCGACCTTCGCGCGGGTCTCCACGCGGCCGGTCGCGCCGCCGAATTTTTCGGCGCGGGAGCGCGACGCATGATGCGCATCGTCAAGCAGGGGGGCCTGCGCGCCCCGGGCAAGGCCGCCGTGATCCACGGGGCGGCGCCGCTGCTCGCGCGCGACGACCATGTCGCGCCCTCGATCTTCCGTCCGGAGAACCTGCTGCGGGAGGCACGCCGGCAGAAGGGCTTGGCGGCGGGCCTCGTTCCGTCGGTGTGCGTGCTCGACCCGGACGGCGACATCGTGGCCTATGTGCGCCGCACATACGGGGCCAAGCGCTGCCCGCACTGGGCGTGCTATCACACCAAGATGTGGACGTGGCGGGTCGGCGATATCGAATGCGGCATCATCGGTCACGTGGTCGGCGGCGCGTTCGCGGTGCTGGTGGCCGAGCAGTTGTTCGCGTCGGGATGCGGCATGCTGCTCAGCATCGCGTCCGCCGGACAGATCACCGATATCGGGCCACCGCCCTACTATATCCTGATCGAGCGCGCGCTCAGGGACGAAGGCACGAGCTACCATTACCTTCCGTCGTCGAATTATGTGGAAGCCGTCCCGGCGCTCGTCGCCTTGGCGGCCGGCGCCATCGGGCGGGCGGGACACCAGGTCTATCGGGGCGACACATGGACGACCGACGCGCCCTTTCGCGAGACCGCGGCCTTGATCGCGAGCCGCCGCGCCGAAGGCATTTTGGCGGTCGAGATGGAGGCGGCGGCGCTTTACGCCTTTGCGGTCGCCTGCGCGCGTCCGGTGATCTGTCTCGCCCATGTGTCCAATCAGCTCGGATGCGTCGACGGCGACTTCGAGAAGGGCGACGGTAACGGCGCCGCCGGCTCTTTCGATCTGGTGATGGCGCTCGCCGCCGCGTGGCGGCGCGAGACGCAAGACGCCGAGCGGGTGGCGACCTGAGGGGCGGCTTCGCCGCATAGGCCGCGCGCCGTCGCGGGCCCGACGTGGGCGAATGCGGGGGAAGGGCGGAATTCCGGCACGCGATGGCATCGACGCTGAATGCCGCCTTGAGCGCGGTCGCCGCGCTGCTGTTCTGGACGTGCCTCGGGGCGTCCATCACCCACCGCTTTGCGCCGCGCTCGCTCGTGCTGCCGATGGCGCCCGTGGTCGGGTGGGCGGCGCACAGCGCGGCGGCGCTGCCGATCTTTCGTGTCGTCGGCTTTTCGCAACCGAGCGTGCTGGTCACGGCCGTGGTGGCGCTGATCGCCAGTCTGCTGGCACTGCGGGCGCGCCCGCGCGAGGCCAAGACCGAAGCGATGGTTCCCGGCTGGGCCTATGGGGCCGCCGCGCTGCTGGCGACCCTTCCGGCGATCGCGCTTCTGCCCAAATATGTCGCCGACGGCGTCATCCTGGCGGGACCGGTCTTCGATCATTCCAAGGTCGCGATGATCGACGAGATGGCGCGGCTTGGCGTGCCGGCCGGCAATCCGTTCCTCGGCGAGGGCGGAGAGGGCCGGCTCGCCTACTATTACCTCTGGCATTTCGGCGCGGCGGAGCTCGTTCTCGCCTTCCGGGTGAGCGGATGGGAAGCGGACGTCGCGATGACCTGGTTCACGGGTTTCGCGTCGCTCGCCTTGATGATGGGGCTCGCGGTCCGGCTCAGCGCGCGCCGGTCGGCGGCGCTCTGGATCGTGCCCTTCGCGGTTGCCGGCTCGCTGCGTCCGTTGCTGTCGCTGCTGTGGCGCGCGGAGAATCTGGAAAGGGTTCTGCTTCCCGCTACCGGCTTTGCGGGTTGGCTGTTCCAGGCCGCCTGGGTCCCGCAACATATGATGTCCGCGTCATGTGTCGTGGCGGCCGTCTTCCTGATGAGCCGGCTCGCGCATCGGCGCAGCATTTTTGCGGCTGTCGTCCTGGGGCTGGTCGCCGCCGCCGGCTTCGAGAGCTCGACCTGGGTCGGCGGCGTCACCTTCGCGCCGGCGGCGCTGGCGGTCGGTGCCGTGCTTGTCGTCCTGGCGGCGCCGCCCGAACGCCTGCCTTTTCTGGGTTATCTCGTCGTCGCGGCGATCCTGGCGGCTTGCCTCGCCGCGCCCTTCCTGCACGATCAACTCGCCGTCACCGCCATGCGCGGCGCGGGCGCCCCGGTCGTGATCGAGCCCTATGGCGTGCTGGGGGATTTCTTTCCGGAGAGGCTGCGCCGCATTCTCGACTTGCCGGCCTTCTGGCTCGTGTTGCTGGTGGTCGAGCTTCCGGCGATCTATCTCGTCGGCACGGCCGCGCTGGCGTCATTTCTCGCTGCGCCCGGCGTCGATCGCGAGCGCAGGCAGGACGCGCTGGCGTTGGGGCTGCTCGCCGTCACCGCACTCGCGGTCTCCTGGCTCCTGGCGAGCACGCTCGGCGACAACAACGATCTCGGATGGCGCGCGGTCCTCCCGGCTGTGCTGGTGTTGACCGTGTTCTCGGCCGTCGGCTTGGCGCAGTGGATCGCGGCCCGCGCCTGGATCGCGGCTGCGGCGGCGCTCGGCGCCATATGCCTGGGGCTCCCCAGCGCCGTCGAGATCGTCCGCCAGAATATCGCCGGCCACGACCAGCCCGACGCCGCGGCCTTCGCGCAGATGCCGGACCTGTGGGCGGCGGTGCGCCGGCATGCGGCGCCGGAGGAGCGGATCGGCAACAATCCGCTGTCGTTGCGTGGCGTCACGCCATGGCCCATCAATATCTCATGGGCTTTGCTGTCGAACCGGCGCTCCTGCTATGCGGGCCGGGAATTCGCGCTCGTCTTCACGGCATTGCCGGCCGAGCGACGCTCCGCGATCGACGCGCAATTCATCCGGGTGTTTGCAGGCGAGGGCTCGGCTGACGATGTGCGCGACCTCGCCACACGTTATGGCTGCCGCGTGACCGTGGTCACGCCGGCGGATGGCGCCTGGACGCGCGACCCGTTCGCCTCGAGCCCGCTCTATCGCCTGGTCGAAGCCGAGCCGGGGCGCTGGCGTATATACCGGGCCGCAGGCGGCGGCGCATTCCGCCAGTGACGCAGGCGCCTTCGCCGGATTGATCGGCCCTCATGAAGGCGGCGCCATTCAGGCGGTCGGCTCCGCCTCGTTTTCGACCAGCCCCGCCTCGTCTTCGACCGGCTGCGGCTCCTCGCGCGAAATGCCGACCGCCCGTTCGGCGGCCGAGATCGTGTTGACGAGCAGCATGGTGACGGTCATCGGGCCGACCCCGCCGGGAACAGGGGTGATATAGGATGCCTTGCGCCGCACGCCCTCGAAGTCGACGTCTCCGACCAGCCGGCCGTCCGACAGCCGGTTGATGCCGACGTCGATCACCACGGCTCCGGTGCGCACCATTTGCGCCAGGATGAGGTTGGGAACGCCGGCCGCGACCACCAGGATATCGGCCAGGATCGTGTACTGGGCGAGGTCGCGCGTCTTCGCGTGGCAGACCGCGACGGTCGCCTCGCGCCGCATCATCATCATGGCCATCGGCTTGCCGACGATATTGCTGGCGCCGACGATGGTGACGTTCCTGCCCTCGATCTCGATCGCCGCATGCTCGAGAATCTTCATCACCCCGTAGGGCGTGCATGGCGGAAAGACTGTTTCCCCGACCGCGAGGCCGCCGACATTGTAAAGATGAAAACCGTCGACGTCCTTGTCGACCGCGACCGTTCGCAGCACGGCCCGGATGTCGAAATGCGAGGGCAGGGGCAGCTGAACCAGGATTCCGTGGATGGCGGGATCGGCGTTGAGCTGCTCGATCCTGCGGATCACGGCGGCGCCGTCGATTCCGGCATCGAACTCGTGCAGCTGCGAATGAATGCCGACCTCGGCGCAGGCCTTGATCTTGTTGTTGACGTAGACGCGCGAAACGGGGTCGTTGCCGACGAGAACGACAGCAAGGCCGGGCACCATCCCGGCCTGTCGTTTCAGCGTCTCGACGCGCGCCTTCGCGATTCGACGAATTTCTCGGGCAATCGTCTTGCCATCGAGCACAACTGCAGACATATCGCGACCTCAACGGGCGGGATTCGCAGCATGACACTACTCCGCCGTTGAAATCTTTTCGACCTCGGCTCTTCGGCCGACGTGAACAATTTGACGCCGCGCGTCAATCAAGGCCCAGAGAGGCCCAGGACATGCCGCCCGGCCCTAAATCCCGGCGAACCAGTTGAAGCCCTGCTTGCTCCAGAAAGTCTCGGTGAAGTCGTTCGTCACCTCGATGGCGGTGATCCATTTGGCGTTCTTGAAGCCGAGCTTGGTGGCGGTGCGCAGGCGCAGCGGAAAACCGAACGGGTCGGTGATCGGCTCTCTGGCGTATTTGGTTGCCAGGATGGTTTGCGGGTGAAGCGCGGTCGCCATGTCGAGGCTTTCGGTATAGTCGTCGGCACAGCGGAACGCGACATATTTGGCGGTGAGGTCGGCGCCGACGCGTTCCAGGAAGTGCCGCAGATTCACGCCCGACCACTGTCCGATATAGTCCCAGCCCTCGACGCAGATGTGGCGGACGATCAGCTCCTGCTCGGGCAGCGCATTGAGCTGTGCCGCGGTCCACGGCTTCTTGTCGCTGATGCGCCCGGCAAGCTCCAGCTTCCAGCTCGCGCCGTCGACCGGCTTGACGTCCTCGACGTCGTAGTAGGCGTTGAAGCGCGGCGGCTTCACGACCTGCGCCTCGCCAAAGGTGGGCGCCAGGTGGTTGGGCCTGAATAAGAAGCCCTGCACGCGATCGTTCCAGCCGGACACCCCACGCAACACGGTTTGCAGCCCCGCATTGTCGGTGACGTCGCAGCCGCCCAGCAGCGTCAACGCGCCGAGGCTGAGCGCGCCCCGCAGCACGCCGCGCCGGTCGATCTTGTCGATCAGCGCCCGGTTCTCCTCGATCACGGTCCGGTCGATGCGCTGCTTGGGACGAAAGATCGATGTCGACGGTGTGCGGATCGGCATGGCGTCATCCTCGTCCTATTGGGTCGCGCGCAGCGTCGCCGCGTCGGCGGCGGGCGGCGCTTCATCCGTCACCACGGGACCGCCCGTGATCATCGAGACAAGTGTGTGCGGCACCAGAAACGCGAGCGTGACATGGACGGCCACGAACAACACGATCGCGGCCATGCACAGGAAATGCACCAGCCGTGCGGTCTGGAAATCGTAGAACAGCGACAGCAGCTCGGAGAATTGCACCGGCTTCCAGATCGCGAGGCCGGACAGCACGATCAGCACGCCGGCCAGCAGCACGCCGATATAGAGGATGCGCTGGATCGTATTGTATTGCGTGGGATCGTCATGCGCGAGATGCAGCCGCAGCGCGTCACGAATGTTCGCCACGAGATCCCGCAGTCGGATCGGAAGAAGCATGCGCCGGAAACGGCCGGTCGCGAATCCGTAGATCACATAAGCGAGCCCGTTGAGGACCAGAAGCCACATGCCAAAAAAGTGCAGCTGCAGCCCGTGCTGGGCATAAGGCCCGAACGTGATCGCGTCGGGGAAGTGCAGCCGGCCGAAGATCACCTCGTCGTTGTAGATCTTCCAGCCGCTGCCGATCATGATGAACATCACGACCGCGTTGGTCCAGTGCATGATTCGGATCGGGAGCGGATGAAGGCGACGCGCGTGCGGCGCCTTCGTGACGGCGTGAGTGGGTTGCATCGCAAACTCCCCGTATCCGAATTCCTTCGTCCGATGTCCGGGATCGCGCGGCGGATGTCGACGTCATCGCGGCCCGCAACGTTACGAAGCGTGTGGGCGGGAATCAATTGACTCGACGCATAAACTTGTCGTGTGGCGAAGCGATTTTTCCGGTAACCTACTCGTGTAGCCGGGTTGATCCCACGGCCGTGCTAGAAAGGCGTTCATGCGCGCGGCGAAAATTTCATCGATTCTCGGATTGGCGCTTGGGTTGCTCGCGGGCGCGCCGTTCGGTGCCGCGGACGAACGCGGCGGCGGCCCCATGATGGTGGCGCAGGCGCCGCACAACATGGCCCCATTGACCCCGATGCCCACCGAAGCCGAAGCCCGGATGCAGCGGCGGTTTCCCCAGCCGGTCAAGGTCGGCGACCTGATCGGGCTGCCGGTGCTGGACGATGGCGATGTGACGCTCGGCCGTGTCCGCCAGGTTGTCCGCACCCCGCAGGGAAAGATCCGGCTGATCGTGTCCTATGGGGGCTGGCTCGGCTGGGGCGCCCGCCCGGTTGCGGTTCCGATCGAGGTCGTCGCCATTCTGGCCCGGCAGATCGCTGCGCTCGACATGCCGCCCGCCGAGTTTGCCGCCGCGCCGACCTGGACCGCGGCGGAAGATCGGCCGATCCCGGCCGACGAGCATATCCGCATCGCCATCACGCGGCGTTGACGCGCACGTCCGACGGGTGGCGACGATGCGGCGCTCGGGCGTCCGGCTCGCATTGACGGTCGCGGCACCTCGGGTACTCTGACAAGGCTCGAGCTGCCGGCGCCGGGCCTCGGCAGGGCAACCCGTCCGTTCAACGAGGTGCAGCACCCATGAAGACCCTCGGCACCGCCAAGCATGTCATCCGCGTTTCCCGCCGTGGGGTGGTTGCAGGCCTGCTCGCCGCGCCGGCACTGGTCGCGGGCCTGCGGCGCGCCGCCGCCGCCGAGCCGGTCGCGGCCGGCATCGTCAACACGCTGAGCGATGTCGGGTTCTTTGTTGCCGACGCCAAAGGCTATTTCGCGGACGAGGGCCTCGACGTGAAGCTCACGAGCTTCCGCGCCGCCGGCGCCATGATGGCGCCGCTCGGCTCGGGCGAGCTCGACGTCGGCGCGGGCTCGGTCACGGCCGGCATCTTCAACGCCAACGAGCGCGCCATCCCGATCCGCATCGTGGCCGACAAGGGCCGTAATGCGCCCGACCAGAGCTATCAGTCGATCCTGCTGCGCAGCGCGCTTGCCGACCGGGTGAAGACCTCCGCGGACTTCAAGGGGCTGCGCGTCGCCATCCCGACCATCGGCAGCATCGGCGAGCAGGCCGTCTTCAACGAGCTGATGAAGGCCGGTGGGCTGACCTACGCCGACTGCGAAAAGGTGTTCATCGGCATCGCCGATCAGGTTCCGGCCTTCAAGAACGGCGCGATCGACGCGACCGTGCTGTCGGAGCCCCTGGCCTCGGTCACCGTCAGCCAGGGAACGACCATCCGCTTCGCGCCGGTCGGCAAGGTCTATCCTTTTCAGCAGGCGGCCGTCGTCTATTACGGCGCGCCCTTCGCGACCAAGCGGCCCGACGTCGCGCGCCGCTTCATGAAGGCCTATGTCAGGGGTGTGCGCGCCTATACGGACGCGCTCGTCGACGGCCATATCGCGGGACCGACGGCCGACGAGATCATCGCGGCCATCACGCGTCATTCGCTCACCAAGGACGCCGCCCTGATCCGCGGCTCGGTGGCCGCCGCCATCGCGACCGATGGTCAGGTCAACGTCGCAGGCCTCGAAAAGGATCTCACCTTCGCCAAATCGCTCGGGCTCGTCCCCCCTCAGGCGACGGTCGACGGCATTCTCGACCTCTCCTTCGCCAAGGCGGCGGCGGCCGAGCTCGGGCCCTACAAGGTGCCTAACTGACGGCGCAGATTCGCGGCGTCAGCGCACGAGCCGCGCCACGATCTCGACGTGAGCCGAGTAGCGGAACTGATCGACCGGCGTCACGGCGACCAGCCGATAACCGCCCGCCACCAGAATCTTGGCGTCGCGCGCAAACGTCGTCGGGTTGCACGACACCGCGACGACCGTGGGCACCTTGCTGGCCGCGATCTCGCGGGCCTGCGCCTCGGCGCCCTGGCGCGGCGGGTCGAACACCACGGCGTCGAGGCGCGCCAGCTCCTTGGCGGCGAAGGGCCGGCGAAAGAGGTCGCGCCGTTCCGCCGTGATCGGCTTGAGGCCGGGCGTCTTGGCGGCGTCGCGCAGCGCCGCCATCGCCGGCTCGTCGGAGTCGGCCGCGACGATCCGGGCGCGCTCCGCCAGCCGCAACGCGAAGGGGCCGACGCCGGCAAACAGGTCGGCGACCGCGCCGGCGTCGCCCACATGGGCGGCGACCAGGCGCGCCAGCACGTCTTCGCCGGCTTTCGTCGCCTGCAGGAATGCGCCGGGGGGCAGCGCCACCACGGCGCGTCCCATCCGTACCGTCGGCGTCGCCCGGCGGGCGACGAGCTCGCCGTGACGGGTGAGCCGCGCCAGCCCGCGGCTGTCGGCGAGCCGCGCGAGCGCGATCGATTGCGGCGTGGTGAGGGGGCCCGAGCCGCGCACGTCGATGTCGAGACCGGCATCGCTGGCGGTCGCCTGGATGTCGAGCGGCTTGGCGGTCGCACCGAGCGTCTCGGCGATCGCCCAGGCGGCTTCGAGCGCGCCGTCGAGACCGGGCGCCAGGATCGGGCAGTGGTCGATCGCGACGATGTGGTGGCTGCTGGCGGCCGCAAACCCGACCTGAAGGATGTCCTTGGTGCCGCGCCGGGCATGGAAGACCGCGCGCCGGCGGCCCTCGCCATGGGCATCGACGATGGCGTCGACAGTCGCGTCGAGCTCCGCATAGCTCAGCGCCGCGACCACGAGGTCGCGTTTCCAGGCGCCATAGCGCGGCGCGCGCCAATGCTGGAGCGCGCAGCCGCCGCAGACGCCGAAATGGGGACAGATCGGCGCGATCCGCTCGGGACTGGGCACGTCAACCCGCACCAGACGCCGGCGATCCGGGTGGCCGGGCCATGACTCGGTCTCCACGGTCTCGCCCGGCAAGGTGTAAGGCACGTAGACCGGGCCGTCGGCGGTGTCCGCGACGCCGTCGCCGCGCTGGCCGAGCCGCGCGATCGCCAGGCGGTCAACCACGACGCGCTCCGATGAAGAATTCGCGGTTGCCATCGCCGCCTTCGATCGGCGAGGGAAAAGTCGCGCTCACATCGCAGCCGAGCGACGTCACGAAGGCGGCGATCTCCGCGCAGACGGCGGCGTGTAGCGCGGGATCGCGCACGACTCCCTTCTTGAGGTCGCTTCGGCGCAACTCGTGTTGCGGCTTCACCAGCGCCACCAGATGAGTACGCGGGGCTGCCAGCCGAAGTGCCGCCGGCAGCACGTGCTTGAGCGAGATGAAGCTGACGTCGACCACCACGACGTCGGGCGGCTCCACGATGCGGGCCGGATCGAGCGCGCGGATATCGGTTTCCTCGAGCGAGACGATCTCCGGCCGGTCGCGCAGGCTCGCATGGAGCTGGCCGCGGCCGACGTCGACCGCATAGACGCGCTGCGCGCCCTTGGCGATCAGGACTTCGGTGAATCCTCCGGTCGAGGCGCCGACATCGAGGCAGACACGGCCGGCGACGTCGATGCCGAGCCGGTCGAGTGCATGCGTGAGCTTGACGCCGCCGCGCGACACCCACGGAAAAGCGGGCTCGGCGGTGAGCTTGGCGTCGAGCGGGATTCCATCCGAGGCCTTGCGCACCGGCCGGTCGTCGGCCGTGACGAGGCCGGCCGCGATGGCGGCCTGGGCTTTGGCGCGGCTGTCGAACAGGCCGCGCGCGACGAGCAGGCGGTCGGCGCGTTCGCGGGCGGTCATCGGGGTGACTTAGCAGGAGGGCGCGGTGCGCGCGAGAGGCGGGTGCGACGCCTTGTCAGGCGGCGGCGGCCTTGGACGCGGCCGCCTGGCGGGGGCGCGATTCGACGCGATTGCGCCCGCCGCGCTTGGCGTCATAAAGCGCCTGGTCGGCGCGCTTCATGATGTCGCCGATTCCGGCCATTCCGGCTTCCGCTTCCGCGACGCCGATGCTGATCGTGAGTCTCAGGCTTTCGCCGTCGTGGACGAAGGGCTCGGCTTCGACGCGCTGGCGCAGCTTCTCGGCGAAGCCGACGGCCTCGTCGCGGCGCGTCTGCGGCAGCAGCAGGACGAATTCCTCGCCGCCGATGCGCGCCAGGATGTCGGCATCGCGTTTTTCACGCTGGCAGATTGCGGCCACCGACCTGATGACTGCATCGCCCACATTGTGGCCGAACCGGTCATTGATCGACTTGAAGAGATCGACATCGAGGATGAGGAGCGCAAATGGCGCGCCGTCATCCCGGAAACGGCGCCATTCGGTTTCGGCCAGCGTCAGGAAGTGACGCCGGTTGCAGATGCCGGTCATCTCGTCGGTGGTGGCGAGGCGTTCGAGCCTCTCGGCATTGCGCACCAGGTCGGTGACTTCGGTGTAGCTCAGAAACCGGCCACCCGCGGGCAGCGCCTTGCACTGGAAGCGCAGGATCTTGCCGTTGGCGAGCTGCAGGTCCATCGGCGCCTCATAGCCGCCGCGCACCAGGGCCACGCGCCACTCCACATAAGCGTCGAGCTTGTCGGCCGGCAACGCGAAGGCGCCCGAATCGCAGGCATGCCGCATCAGTTCGGTGAAGGAGGGGCGGCTTGCCGCCAGCGCGTCGGGCATGTTCCAGAGCTGGCGGGAGGCGCGGTTGATGAAGCGGGCCCGCATGTTTTCATCGAGCAGCAGGACTCCGTAGTCGACGTTGTCGAGGGCGGCCTGCAGGATGAGCAGCTCGTGGCTCGCCGTCTCGACGCGCTCGCGCGTGCGGCGCTCCGCGTCGAGCAGCCGCCCGGCTCGGACCCGCAACGCGAAGGCCACCAGCGGCGTCGCCAGCGCGAGCCCCGCCAGGAACGCGAGCCGCAACGCGCGGTCCGACATGGACGCAAGGAATTGCTCGGGCACGGACAGGAGCAGGAAACCGGCGGCGGCGCAGATGGCGGCGCTCAGATAGCCCGGCCCGAGGCCGCCGACCCAGGTCGCATAGGCCACCGTGGCGAGCAGCAGGATGCCGGGCGCCGGGACGACGAAGCCCTGGCGGTCGAGCAGCCATACGCCGACCGCCACGGCGATCGTGGCCAGCGGTCCGACGGCGATGCGCTTGTAAGCCGCTTGCACCAACGCTGCTCCCACCTGACGGGCCAGCCTTGCACGGCACGTTGGTAGAAACTGAAAACGCGAGGCGTTACGGGCCCACCCGGCGCCGCAAACCGCTGCACATGTTTAATCGGCGGTTAGCATCGGGCCTCGCTTCCGCGACGTCATCGCGACACACGGTCGGCGGAAGCAAAATGCCCCGCCGGGGGCGGGGCATTTCGGGTCTTTTGGTATGGGCCGAGGTCCGCGGTCAGGCGAGCTTGACGCTCTCGGTCCGCAGGTCCTTGCCCAGCGCCTCGAACACCTTGGCGACGATGCCTTTGGCGTCGAGTCCGGCCTTGGCATACATGGCGTTGGGCGAGTCCTGATCGATGAAGCTGTCGGGCAGCACCATGGAGCGGACCTTGAGGCCGCGGTCGAGCACGCTCGCCTCGGCCAAGGTCTGCATCACGTAGGAGCCGAAGCCGCCGATCGAGCCTTCCTCGATGGTGACCAGAACCTCATGATGGCGCGCGAGACGGAGCACCAGATCGGTGTCGAGGGGCTTGGCGAAGCGCGCGTCCGCCACCGTGGTCGAAAGCCCGTAGGCCGCCAATTCCTCGGCCGCCTGCAGGCATTCGGACAGGCGCGTCCCATAGGAGAGCAGGGCGATCTTGTGGCCTTCCTTCAGGATGCGGCCCTTGCCGATCTCGAGCGGCTTGCCTTCCTCCGGCATGGTGACGCCGACGCCTTCGCCGCGCGGATAGCGCAGCGCCGACGGGCAGTCGTCGAGCGCGGCCTGGGTCGCCACCATGTGGACGAGGTCGGCCTCGTCGCCCGCCGCCATCAAGACGAAGCCGGGCAGGCAGCCCAGATAGGCGATGTCGAACGAGCCCGCATGGGTCGGTCCGTCGGCGCCGACCAGACCGGCGCGGTCCATGGCGAAACGGACCGGCAATTTCTGGATCGCGACGTCGTGCACGACCTGGTCATAGGCGCGCTGGAGGAAGGTCGAGTAGATGGCGCAGAACGGCTTCATGCCTTCGGTCGCCATCCCGGCCGCGAAGGTCACGGCATGCTGCTCCGCGATGCCGACGTCGTAGGTGCGTTCCGGGAAGGCCTTCTGGAAGAGATCGATGCCGGTGCCGGACGGCATCGCGGCGGTGATGCCGATGATGCGCTTGTCCTTGGCGGCCTCCTTGATGAGGCTTTCGCCGAACACCTTCTGGTAGGACGGCGCGTTCGACTTCGACTTGGCCTGGGCGCCGGTCGCGACGTCGAATTTGACGACGCCATGATATTTGTCGGCCGAGCTCTCGGCCGGGCCGTAGCCCTTGCCCTTCTGGGTGACGACGTGGACCAGGATCGGCCCGGTCTTGGCGTCGCGCACGTTGCGCAGCACGGGCAGCAGGTGATCGATGTTGTGGCCGTCGATCGGTCCGACGTAATAGAAGCCGAGATCCTCGAACAGCGTGCCGCCGCCCATCATCATGCCGCGGGCATATTCCTCGGCCAAGCCGGCCCGGTCCTTGATGAGCTTGGGCAGATGCTTGCCGAGCTGCTTGCCGATCTCGCGCAGCGACCGATAGGCGCGACCCGACCATAGCCGGGCCAGATAGGCCGACATGGCGCCGACCGGCGGCGCGATCGACATGTCGTTGTCGTTCAGGATCACGATCAGGCGCGAATCCATGGCGCCGGCATTGTTCATCGCCTCATAGGCCATGCCGGCCGACATCGCGCCGTCGCCGATCACCGCGATGACGTTGTTGTCCTCCTTCTTCTGATCGCGCGCCACGGCCATGCCGAGCGCCGACGAGATCGAGGTGGAGGAATGCGCCGCGCCGAACGGGTCATATTCGCTTTCCGCCCGCTTGGTGAAGCCCGACAGGCCGCCACCCTGGCGCAGGGTGCGGATGCGGTCGCGCCGGCCGGTCAGGATCTTGTGGGGATAGGCCTGATGGCCGACGTCCCAGATCAGCCGGTCGGCCGGGGTGTTGAAGACGTGATGGAGCGCGACGGTGAGTTCGACCACGCCCAGGCCGGCCCCCAGGTGGCCGCCCGTCACAGCGACGGCATTGATCATTTCCTGCCGCAGCTCGTCGGCCACCTGGCGCAGGTCGGAATCGGAGAGCCGGCGCAGGTCCGCGGGCACGTGAATCTTGTCAAGCAATGGGGTTTTTGACGGCTGCGATTGGGACAATGAATCTACTCCGGATCGGTTCGGCGGCTGTAAGGTTACCGCAACTCAGGCCCTGGCTATGTAATCAGGCGGACACACATCGCGTGTATTCGGCCCTGTTGCGTGCTGGCCCCTTCATAACCACCCCTTGAACTTCCCCCTACGGGCTACCCGCCGGTTCTTTAGAGTAGTCCGAAAGTGACACTAGGACACCGGGAAGCCGGGTGCAAACGGGAATGGCGTCGGATCGGGGCTTGTGAATACCATATCGGGTTACCTTTGTTGCTGTCCGTCGGGAAGGACCCTGTCGACCCGGTGCTTGAACACTAACGATAGAGCGGCCCGCTTGGTTCAAAAATGGGCGGCTCCCGTCGCATAACGCGGCCGGTTCCGGACGCGGAACTGGCACGTTCATGCCGGGCACAGGGAGGTTATTCCGGCAGCGGAATGAACTCGCTCTCGCCCGGCACGGCGTCGAAGCGGCCCGCTTTCCAATCCGCCTTGGCCTGCTCGATGCGCTCCTGGCGCGAGGAGACGAAGTTCCACCAGATGTGGCGGGGGCCGTCCATGGCGGCTCCGCCAACCACCGCCAGCCGCGCCGGCGTGAGTGCCGTTACGGTGATGCGGTCGCCGGGCTTGAAGACGAGGAGGCGGCCGGCTTCGAAGCGGTCGCCCGCGATGTCGACCTCGCCCGCCACCAGATAGATCGCTCGCTCTTCCGCCTCGGCGTCGAGCGGCAGCTTGGCGCCGGCGTCGAGCGCGACGTCCGCGAACAGGGTGTCCCAGCCGGGATCGACCGGCGAGGTCAGGCCCAGAAACGTGCCGGCAACCACCCGGATGGTCTTGCCCTCCTGGGTCTCGGTCGGAAGCTCGTCGGCGCCGTGATGCGCGAAGCCCGGCTCGCCTTCCTCCCGGGCGACCGGCAACGCGACCCAGCATTGCAATCCATGCAGTGGTTCGCCGGCGATCCGGTGGTCGGGGGCGGTGCGCTCCGAATGGGCGATTCCCCGCCCGGCGGTCATCCAGTTCACGGCCCCGGGGGTTATGGCGGCCACGCTGCCGAGGCTGTCGCGATGCATGATCTGGCCGTCGAACAGGTAGGTCACGGTCGCAAGCCCGATATGCGGGTGCGGGCGCACGTCGATGCCCTGGCCGGCGCGGAATTCCGCCGGTCCCATATGGTCGAGGAAGATGAAGGGACCGACCATGCGGCGCTGCGCCGAGGGCAGCGCGCGGCGGACCGAAAAGCCGCCGATGTCGCTGGTGCGCGGCACGATCACGCGCTCGATGGCATCGCAGGCGGGCGCGTCGCCCGCACGGGGGTCCTTGCCGGGAAAGAAGCTCATGGCTCAGCCTCCTGGGGAATGTGCCTACAAATTAAGACCGCGTTGCGCCCGCGCAAGCGGGCATCCGCCAATGCCGCCAACATTGACGGCCGGCGGCGATTGATGCAAACCGCGCCGCCATGTCGCCTCTTGCCGCAAAGATCATCTGGGCCCTGGGATGCGTCGCGTGGTACGTCATCCGTTATCCGCATGAGCGCCGCGCCCGCAGGACGCCGGTCGCGCAACGCCGCGACCGGGTGCGCGACAAGGTGCTGGTCGCGATCTCTTTCACGGGCCTGGGCCTTGTCCCGCTGATCTACGTCCTCACCGGCCAGCCCAGATTCGCCGACTATCCGTTCCATCCGCTCCAGGCCTGGCTCGGGACGCTGGTGCTGGCGGCCGCGATGGTTCTGTTCTACCGAACCCACCGCGATCTCGGCCGCGCCTGGTCGGTCACCCTCGAGCTGCGCGACCGGCATGCGCTGGTCACGCATGGAATCTACGAGCGGCTGCGCCACCCGATGTATGCGGCCTTCTGGCTGTGGGCGCTCGCCCAGGCGCTGCTGTTGCCGAACTGGATCGCGGGATTGTCCGGGCTCATCGGCTTCGGGACGCTGTTCTTCGCCCGCGTCGGGCGCGAGGAGCGGATGATGCTGGAGACGTTCGGCGAGGAGTATCGAGTCTATATGGGGCGGACGAAGCGCATCATTCCGGGACTATACTGACGCGCCTCGCCTCGTCATGCCCCGCGGAAGCGGGGCATCCAGTACGCACGGGGAAGCGCGGTGGTTACTGGATCATCCGCTTGCGCGGATGATGACGCCGAATGGGTGGCGAAGCAGGAGCCTTTACGGCACATCCAGCGGCTCGGTGCCTTTCGGCTTGCCGGAGGCGTCGAGGGTGATCTTCTCCACCCGCGCCTCGGCCTGGCGCAGCACCTCCTCGCAGCGACGCTTGAGCGCTTCGCCGCGCTCGTAGATCGCGACCGACTCCTCGAGCGGCACCTTGCCCTCCTCGAGCCGCTTGACGATCGATTCGAGCTCCTCGATCGCTTTCTCGAAGGAGAGCTTCTTGACGTCGGCGTGGTTGGTGTCGGCCATGCTGGTGTTCCGGATGATTGCGACTCAGGGGCAGGCTTTAATCAAGATGTTACCGTTTTCGCGCGCTGGGTTCGACCCGTCATCCCCGCATCAGCGTCGTCACATGGGCGGCGACCGACTGCGAAAGTCCTTCGAGGTCGTAGCCGCCCTCGAGCACCGAGACGACCCGGCCGCCGCAATATCGGTCGGCGCGATCCATGAGCTGGGCCGTGACCCAGGCGAAATCGGCCTCGATCAGGTTGAGGTTCGCCAGCGGATCGCGCGCATGGGCGTCGAAGCCGGCCGAGATCAGCAGCAGGTCCGGCTTGAAGCCGTCGAGCCGCGGCAGGATCACGCTGGTCATGGCTTCGCGGAACTTGTCGCCGCCGTCGCCCGCCCGCAGCGGCGCGTTGACGATATTGTGGTGCTCGCCGGTTTCCGACGTGGCGCCCGTGCCGGGATAGAGCGGCATCTCGTGGGTGGAGCAATACATCACGGTCGGGTCGCTCCAGAAAATCTCCTGGCTGCCGTTGCCGTGGTGGACGTCGAAATCGACGATGGCGACGCGATCGACTCCATGCTGCTTCTGGGCGTGGCGGGCCGCGACCGCGACCGAATTGAACAGGCAGAAGCCCATCGGCCGCGCGGTCTCGGCGTGATGCCCGGGAGGCCGCACGGCGCAGAAGGCGTTGGCGGCCTTGGCCGCCATCACCTCGTCGACCGCCCGCGTGGCGGCGCCGACCGCGCGCGTGGCGGCCGCGAAGCTCCCGGGCGACATCGAGGTGTCGGCGTCGACCCGCACCATGCCGACGGTCGGGCAGGCGTCGCGGATCTGCTCCACATAGTCGAGCGGGTGAGCCAGCGCGATGGTGTCGAGGGCGGCGGCGGGCGCCTGCTCGCGCGCCAGCAGGGCGAATTTCTCGCCTTCGAGCACGCGGTCGACCACCTTGAGCCGCTCCGACCGCTCGGGATGGCCGAGCGGCGTGATGTGGTCGAGGCAGGCGGGGTGGGTGATATAAAGCGTGGACATGCGTTCGGCCCGGCGAAAACGGGAATGGGGACTGCCCCACACTTAACCACCGGGCGACCGGAATGAAAGCGCGCCCTTGGCGCTTTACCGCTCCGCCCGTGGCGCCAGGCTGACGCCGGCGGGCGGCGGGCTGTCGTCGGGAACGAAGAAATCGGGCTGCAGCGGCTGCGTGGGATCGACCCGGTAGCGGTCGAAATCGCTGACACCCTCGGCCGCCAGGAAGCTGTCGTCGATCAGGAAATTCCCGCTGAAGCTTTTTGCCGGCTTGGCGAAAACCGTATGGGCCGCGTCGGCGACGATGTCGGGCGTGCGCGAGCGGCGCACCACCTCGTCGCCGCCCAGCAGGTTGCGGATCGCCGCGGTCGCGATGGTGGTGCGCGGCCACAGCGCGTTGACGGCGATGCCCTTGGGTTTGAGCTCGCCCGCCAGCCCGAGCACCACCAGGCTCATGCCGAACTTCGCCATCGAATAGGCGGTGTGCGGCGCGAACCATTTTGCCTTCATGTCGAGCGGCGGCGACAGCATGAGGATATGCGGGTTGGCGGCCCGTTCGAGATGCGGGATCGCGTATTTCGACACCATGAAGGTGCCGCGCGCATTGACCTGGTGCATGAGATCGAAGCGGCGCATGTCGGTCGTCGCCGCGGGCGTGAGCCCGATCGCGCTCGCATTGTTGACCACGATGTCGAGGCCGCCGAAATGCGCGGCCGTCTTGTCGATGGCCGCCTTGACGGCCTCCTCGTCGCGCACGTCGACCATGAGCGGCAGCGCGCGTCCGCCCGCGGCCGCGATCTCGGCGGCCGCGGTGTGAATCGTGCCGGGGAGTTTTGGATGCGAGGCGTCGGTCTTGGCCGCGATCGCGATATTGGCGCCGTCGCGCGCCGCCCTGAGCGCGATGGCGAGCCCGATGCCGCGCGAGGCGCCGGTGACGAACAGGGTCTTGCCGGCGAGTGACATGGCGCATTCCTTACGATGCTTCGGACAACCACTATAGCGGTGTCATGCCCGCGAAAGCGGGCATCCAGTACGCGATGACGGTGCGGTCGAACATCTGGATCGCCCGCTTTCGCGGGCGATGACGCCGAGGACGCATCACTTCTTCCGCCCCAGGAACGCCTCGAAGGCGGCGCGCGCTTCGGGCGAGCCGAGCTGGGCCTTGAACAACGCGGCCTCCTCGTCGATCCGGGCGATCACATCGTCGGGCGGGCCGCGCAGCAACCGGCGGGTGACGGCGAGCGCCTTGGCGGGCAAGGACGCGATCTGGAGCGCGGCCTTCCTGGCCTCTGCCCCGACCTCGGCGGGCGCCACCACCGTGTTGACGATGCCGCAGGCCCGCGCCTCGGCGGCGTCGAGCGGACGGCCCATCGCGAGCAGCGAAAAGGCGCGGGCATGGCCCAGGCGTTGCGGCGCCAGCAGGCTCGATGCCGCCTCCGGCACCAGGCCGAGATGAACGAAGGGCGTGGAGAACAGCGCATCGGTGCCGGCGACGACGTGGTCGCAATGCAGCAGCATGGTGGTTCCGATGCCGACCGCGAGCCCGGAGACGGCGGCGACCAGCGGTTTCTCGTTGCGCGCCAGGACGTGGAGGAAACGCAACAGGGGCGCGCTGAGGCCTTCGGCATGTGCGACCGCGTGCAGGAAATCCTGCAGATCGTTGCCGGCGCAGAAGGCGCCGGGCAGGCCCGCGATCACGATGCAGCGCAGGTCGGGCGCGCCGGCGGCGCTGTCGATCGCCGCCGCCATCGCCTCATACATCGGCACCGTGAGGGCGTTCTTCTTGTCCGGCCGGTTCATCCGCACGGTGCGGATCGGGCCGTCGTCGCTGACGATGACGAGGTCGCTCATGGGGTGTCGGTCGCGTTCTTAGGCGAAGGCGTCGGCGGCGGCGACCGACCCGGCGCCTTCGGTGATGGCGGTGGCGAGACCGCCCGTCGCGGTCGCGATGTTCTCGGCGAAGAAGCGCACGGTGGCGATGCGGCCCGGCGCGTCCGCCTCGCCCGCAAGCCGGAGCGCCGCGAGCGCTTCGTCGGCGAGCATGCAGCCGCCGGCCGCGAGCGCGAAGAGCCGCAGATACGGGGTGGCGCCCGCGAGCGCCGCTTCCGGCTCATGACCGAGTCGCGCCTGCAGCCATGCGGTGGCGCGCGCCAGATCCTCGACCGCCGCGCCGAGGCGCTCGCCGGTCGTCCCGAAGTCCGGATCATTCGTGGCCTTCACGGCCGCGACGGTGCGGCGCAATTCGCCCAGATAGGCGCCGACCGCCGCGCCGCCCGACAGCGCGATCTTGCGCGACACCAGGTCGATCGCCTGGATGCCGTTGGTGCCTTCATAGATCTGGGCGATGCGGGCATCGCGGTAATGCTGGGCCGCGCCGGTTTCCTCGATGTAGCCCATGCCGCCATGGACCTGGACCCCGAGGGAGGCGACCTCGCTGCCGATGTCGGTCGAGAAGGCCTTGGCGAGCGGGGTCAGGAGCGATGCGCGGTCATCGGCGGCGGCGCGCGCGCGCTCGTCAACAGCATGGCGGCTGCGGTCGATCGCGACCGCGGTCGCATAGCAGATCGCGCGCGCCGCGCGGGTGAGCGCCCGCATGGTCATGAGCATGCGGCGCACGTCGACGTGGTCGATGATCGGCGCCGACTGCGTCGCCGCCATGCGGGGGCTGCGGCCCTGCCGGCGCTCGCGCGCATATTGCAAAGCCTGCTGCGTCGCGGTCTCGGCGATCGCCACGCCTTGCAGGCCGACCGCGAGCCGGGTCTCGTTCATCATGGTGAACATGCAGGCCATGCCGCGGTTCTCCTGGCCGATCAGGAAACCGGTGGCGCCGCCCTGGTCGCCATACACCATGGTGCAGGTCGGCGACGCATGGATGCCGAGCTTGTGCTCGACCGAATGGGCGCGCACGTCGTTGCGCGCGCCGGGCGCGCCGTCGGGGCCGAGCAGGAATTTCGGCACCAGGAAAAGCGAGATCCCCTTGGTGCCGGGCGGGGCGTCGGGCAGCCGCGCCAGCACGAAATGGATGATGTTGTCGGTGAGGTCGTGCTCCCCATAAGTGATGAAGATCTTCTGGCCGGTGATGCGGTAGCTGCCGTCGGGCGCGCGCTCCGCCTTGGTGCGCAAGGCGCCGACGTCCGAGCCCGCCTGCGGCTCGGTCAGCTGCATCGTTCCCATCCACTCGCCGGAGATCAGCTTCGGCAGATATTTCTGCTTGAGCGCGTCGCTGCCGTGGAAGGCGAGCGCGTCGATCGCCCCCATGGTCAGCACCGGGCCGATGCCGAACGCCATGGAGGCCGAGTTCCACATCTCGATGCAGGCGGCATTGACGGCGTGGGGCAGGCCCTGGCCGCCCCACTTTTCGGGCGACGCCAACCCGTTCCATCCCGCCGCGGCCCAGCTCCGGTAGGCCTCCTTCCAGCCCGGCGGCATGGTGACGACGCCGTCGCGAAACGGCGTGCCATGGAGGTCGCCGGCGCGGTTGAGCGGCGCGATGATGTCGCTTGCGAATTTTCCGGCCTCCTCCAGCACTGCATCGAGGACGTCGTCCGCCAGATCGAAAATCCCGTCCCGGCGGGCTGCCGCGAAGCCCGCCGCGTGTTTCAGGGTGAAGGCGATGTCGGCGACCGGTGCCCGGTAGGTCATGGAGTGTCCCGTGGAAGTGGCGCGACGGCTTCCGTGGAATGGCGCCGAAACGCTCGTGAAATCTACTGCAGGGGAGTGTCGGCGCGGAAGTGTAGGGTAGAATCACCCCAAATGACATTTGATTAGCGGCGGCGCGGCCATTATGGTCCGCCCGCCTGTCGCGCATTGGGGCGTAGCCAAGTGGTAAGGCAGCGGATTTTGATTCCGCCATTCCCTGGTTCGAATCCAGGCGCCCCAGCCAGCCAGTCCGGTCTCCGAACGTCTCAGAAATTTGCGAGTCCAGGATCGACCCGACAATCCGACCTCTTAGTGACGTTTGCAACCGACAGGAACTACGGATGACACGAGAAGCCCACGCCGCGCGCTACCTTATCCGTGGCGGACGTATTTATGACCATGACGGCGACATCCATCAGCCTGCAACCGCCGACCTTCTGATCAGCGGCGGGATCATCGAACGGATTGCGCCGCAAATCGCGGCAGACGATGGGGTCGAGGTTGTCGACGCGGCCGGCAAGCTCGTGGTGCCGGGTTTCGTGAACGCCCACTATCATTCGCATGACGTGATGGCGAAGGGTCTGTTTGAAGAGATGCCCTTCGACATCTGGGCGCTGCACTCCAATCCCGCGAACTACGGCCGACGGTCGCATGACGAGGTCCGCGTGCGTACGTTGATCGGCGCCGCGGAGTCCCTGCGCAACGGGATCACGACGATCCAGGATTTTTTGACCTTGGTGCCGCAGGATGAGGCATATGTCGATACCGTGCTGTCGGCCTATGAGGAGGCCGGCATCCGCGTCGTTTTCGCGATCGCGGCGCGGGATCGCGCCGCACTCGACATCGCGCCGTTCATTCCAAAGGATCTTCCGGAGTCGGTCCGAAAGCGTCTCGCGGGGCAGGACCGCAGCGCCCGCGACGAACTCGACTTCGTGTCCGGACAGATCGGGCGATTGGGGCTGGCCCCGACCCGACGTCAAACCTGGGCGCTCGCCCCGTCCGCGCCCCAGCGCTGCTCGACCGAACTGCTGGAAGGCATCGCCGCGCTGTCCCGCGAGCACGGGCTGCCGGTCCTGACGCATGTCTATGAAACGCGCATCCAGGCTGCCGCGGCACGACAGATGGGCCCCGACACATCCTTCTCGCTCATTGACGTGCTCGCGCGCGCCGGGTTGATGAACGACCGGCTGGGCGTCGTCCATGGCGTCTGGCTATCGCCGCGCAATATTGCGCAGATCGCCGAGGCCGGTGCGCGCGTCGTCCATAATCCGATCAGCAATCTCAAGCTCAAAAGCGGGGTTGCCCCGATTCTCGACCTGTATCGCGCCGGGGTGGACATCGCGCTCGGCTGCGACAACTACAGCTGCGCCGAGACCCAGAATATCTTCACGGCCATGCGGATGCTCTGCCTGCTCCCGGCGGTCACCGATCCCGAGCCGGGCCCGATCAATGCCGGCTATGCCTTGAAGGCCGCGACGCTGTCGGGCGCGCGCGCTGTCGGGCTTGGTGGCAAGGTCGGGGCGCTCAAGCCCGGTATGGCGGCAGACCTGATGGTTCTCGATCTCAACGAGCTTGCTTTCGTGCCGTTCAACAGCGCGGCGCGCCAGATCGTCTTTGCCGAATCCGGGCGCGCGGTCGAGACCGTGTTCGTCGACGGGCGTCCCGTGGTCCGCGGCAGCAAGCTCGTCACCGTGGACGAGGCGGAGCTGGCCGCCGCGGCGGCGGAGCTCGCGCCCGCCTTCCGTCGTGACGCCGCTGATCTCGCGGCCCGCAACGCCGACCTCGCGGCGCCGCTGCTCGACGCCAATCGCGCCGCATGGAAGGTCCCGCTCGGGCTCACCCGCTATATCGGCCGGACGGAGACGTGACGTCGGCTCTGGACGGTCGGCCGGGAAAACCGGGTCCTACCCATGGGGAAGATGCTTGTTTTTGCCTCTGTGGCACTGTTCTTGCTTTTTGAGCGGTCCAGCGGCACCGGCCGCCAGCCACGAGGGCCCGAAGATGCCACGATACCTGCTCGTACGCCGCCTCTTGACGGCCATGCTGACGATCGCGCTCGCGACTTCGTCGGCGATGGCGGAGACATGGCCGACCCGGCCGGTCACCATGGTCGTGCCGTTTGCCGCGGGCAGCGCCTCCGATACGGTCGGGCGCATCCTCGCGGCGCGCCTGTCCGAGGTGCTGGGCCAGCAGGTCATTATCGAAAACATCGGCGGCGCCGGCGGGATGACCGGAACGGCGCGCGTCGCGAATGCACCGCCGGACGGCTACCAATTCGTGCTCGGCAGCGTCGACACCTTTGCGATGAATCAGTCGCTGTACAAGAAATTGCCGTATGACGCCGCCGCCGACTTCGTTCCGGTCGGACTGGCAATCGAGCAACCGATCCTGCTGATTGCGCGCAACGACCTGCCGGCGAACACGCTGCCGGAATTCATCGCCTATGCCAAGGCCAACCAGGCCAAGATGCAGTACGCGTCCGCCGGAGTGGGGTCGGGTTCGCATCTGACCTGCGCGCGGATGAACGCCGCCATGGGCATCGACACCACGCACGTCCCCTATCGCGGCTCCGCGCAGGGCATGCAGGACCTGATCGCCGGGCGGATCGACTATTTCTGCGCGCTGGGGGCGGCTGCGATTGCGCCGCTCGAAAGCAAGACCGCCAAGCCCATCGCGATCCTGACGCGCGAGCGCTCGCCGCTGTTTCCGAGCCTGGCGAGCGCCCATGAGCAGGGCCTGACCAATTTCGAGACTTATTTCTGGAGCGGCTTCTTTTTCCCGAAGGGAACGCCACCGGAAATCACGCAGCGGCTGCTCGATGCGACAGCCGAGACACTGAACACGCCGACGACGCAGGAGCGGCTCAGGAGCGCGGGCGTCACCGTCGTCGCGATCGACCGCCGCTCGCCGGACTATCTCAAGAAATTCCTCGGCAGCGAGATCGCCCAATGGGCGGGGATCATCAAGGCCAGCGGCGTCAGCCTGGACTGATAGGCTTCGGCGCCCTTGGCGGCGGGAACGAGTCTGGGCGGCAGGCGGTCGCGAGACACGGTCTGCCAATGATACTGCGGCTGCATCATGGAGGGAGAACTGCCTTGCGATATCTCATTGGACTGTCGATGGCCTGGGCGATGCTGAGCCTTCCGGGCTCGCCCGCAAGCGCGCAGCAAGGTCCGTTCCGCTTCCAGGAGGCGACGATCGCCAGCATCCACGCTGCGCTCGCCGCCGGGCAGCTGACCTGCACCCAACTGACCAGGCTCTATCTCGACCGGATCGCGGCCTACGACATGCAGGGCCCTGCGCTGCGGGCGATCATCACGGTCAATCCCAGAGCCATGGAGATTGCAGCCGAGATGGACCGCAGCTATCGGGCAAACCCCGCGAGCGCCGGGCCGCTGCACTGCATCCCGGTCATCCTCAAAGACAACTTCAATACCTTCGACATGCCCACGAGCGGGGGCAATGTCAGCATGAAGACATCGGTGCCGCCCGCCGACGCCTTCACGGTGGCGAGGATACGCGACGCGGGGGCGCTGATCCTGGCCAAGGCGAACATGCAGGAGTTCGCGCGCGGGGGCATGTCGATCTCGAGCCTGGGCGGACAGGTGCGCAATCCTTACGACCTCAGCCGCACCCCCGGCGGCTCGAGCGGCGGCACCGGCGCGGCGATCGCCGCGAATTTTGCGGTGTTGGGCACCGGCAGCGACACCGGCCAGTCGATCCGCTCTCCCGCCTCCGCCAACAACCTCGTTGGCATCCGCCCGACCCGCGGCCTCGTCAGCAGGGCCGGCGTCATTCCAAACAGCCTGACGCAGGACGAGGTCGGACCGATCGCGCGCACGGTGACGGATGCGGCGCTGCTGCTCGACGTGATGGCCGGCTACGACGCGGCCGATCCCATCACCGCCTTCGGCAACGGGCGCATCCCGGGGA
>Ga0137418_10000590_pt1 | contig 32749 bp, 34 predicted proteins | sample CZODoug3_1_2_16f_FD_122242 | JGI IMG/M metagenome (GOLD analysis project Ga0137418, IMG submission 122242) | Vadose zone soil fungal communities from Angelo Coast Range Reserve, California, USA - CZODoug3_1_2_16fungal (Hybrid Assembly) | ecosystem: Environmental > Terrestrial > Soil > Vadose... | reverse complement strand
ACGCTATCGACGTGGAAGACTTCGCCGGGGACGAATTTTTCCAGCAGGTGATAGGACTGGCGGTCGCCGAGCTGGTCGAGGACCGGCCAGAGGTCGTCGGCTTGTTCCAGTTTACGAATCCCGATAGCGGACGCTTCGGAACGAGGTTTCAGGACCCAGGGCGGGGCGACGCGGGCCATAAATTCGCGGAGAACATCGTAATTCAGAACAGGGCAGAAGGGCGGGACGAGGATTCCGGCTTGGTCGGCGCGTTCGCGCATGGCGAGCTTGTCGCGGAAATAGCGGAGGGTGGTGGCGCCCATGCCGGGAATGCGCATGTGCTCGCGGAGTTCGGCGGCGGGCTCCATGTCGTATTCGTCGAGGGCGACAATGCGGTCGATTCTTACCGATCGGGCCATGTAGGAAACGGCGTGAATCATTTGCTGTAGCGTCAGGTTTTCGGGGATGTAGAAGACATCGTCGAGGATTTCGCGGGGCCAGTTGGCGTCGCGGCGTTTTTCGAGGGTGAGGAGGAAGACGTGGCAACCGAGGCGCTTGGCCTCGCGCATGAACTCCTGTCCTTTTTCGTAGGACGCAATGCAGAGGAGAGTCAGGGGCTCCGCCATCGTTGGCCTCGGGCAAACTTATTAGGAACAAAGAGACTATAGCAAGTTTGTCATGAAATCCCCGCTCCCCATCGACTTTGCTCAAGGGCAGGCTCGGTCGCTGATGCGAGAGAGCCGGGCGCGCCTGGATTTGCAGAAGGCCTGGATTGTAGAAGTAAGATTGCCGATTGAAGAAGCTCAGAGCCAGCAGCCTACTGCCGTCCGATTGCTTGTAACGTTTCGCGCGCAGGGCCCACTACCCAGTATCTCGTTTGCGCGGCCCCGTGCGTTCCCAGGTCGCGATGCACCGAAGATGACGGCGCGCCTCCCCCACCGCCCCTGCAAATCCGCGCGGACGGTCCTCAAAACTAAGGAGTAGTCGTCATGGCAAAATCCAGCAACCCGAACGCCGTGGGCTTTATTCTTATCCCGCTTCGCGGCTAGGTGCTATAAGGACACAGAGACCATGAATCCCCGCCGCGCCGCCCGCCGCGGCTCGGACGGGCGCCGGCGAGTGCCGGATAGGGAGATTTGTGAGAGCGATTGCGGTCATACCGGCGCGGTTGGCGTCGACGCGTTTGCCTAGGAAAATGCTGCACCTCATTGCGGGAGAGCCGCTGCTGGCGCATGTGGTGCGCGGGGTGCAAGCCTCACCTCTTTTGACGGAGACGATTGTGGCGACGGACTCGGACGAGATTTTCGCGTTGTGCCAGAAGAATGGGTGGACGGCGCGGATGACGTCGGCGGCGCATCGCAGCGGAACGGAGCGGGTGCAGGAAGTGGCGCAGGCCGTGGAGGCGGACGTTTATGTAAATGTGCAGGGAGATGAACCCCTGACGCGGCCGGAGCATATTGCTTCCTTGCTCGACGTCATGAGAAATCCGGCTGTCGAGGTGGGGACGTTAAAGACTCCGTGTCCGGAACACGATGTGATGAACCTGAATGCGGTGAAGGTGGTGTGCGAGGCCAACGGGCGAGCGCTATATTTCTCGCGAGCGACGATTCCCCTTGACCGGGACGGCACGAGTCCGAAGTACTTCAAGCATTTGGGCTTTTACGCCTATAGGAAAGCGGCTTTGGAGCGGTTTGTGGGGTTACCGGAGTCGTCGTTGGAGAAGGCTGAGCGGCTGGAGCAGTTGCGGTTCTTGGAGAATGGAACGTCGATTTATGTGGGCGAGACGGCGTGGGATACCATTGGGGTGGATACGGCGGAGGATGTGGCGCGGGTGGAGGAGGTATTGCGGGGGCACGAGTAAGAAAAAGGCCCTAGGAGGACCTTATTGTTTGTTTCGATTTCCCTGTTCTCCTCAGGGAACCAAAAGTGTCAACCTGCCGGGCGCTGGGTTGCAAAAGTGTGCTGTTTTGAACAGCGAGGCTGGAACGTGTTCCGTTACCGTTGTCTGGGCCCCAACCACCAGTGCGGACCGGGGTGAAGTATGCCTAGGATTTTGCTAGCCGAGGACGACGAGTCTGTCCGCGATATGTTGCGGGAAGCGCTCGAACGCGACGGTTTTAAGGTCGTTGCCGTGGGGAGCGTACGCGAAGCGCTCCAGTGCATAGCCACTGAAAGCTTTGACCTCCTGCTCTCCGATCTACACATGCCGCATGCCGGGGATGGCTTCACTGTGGTCAGCGCCATGCGCCACACCCACCCGCATGCGGTGACACTGGTACTCAGCGGCTACCCGGCGCTCGAAGAGGCCTTGGCTGCGATCCGCGTGCAGGCGGATGAAATCCTGGTGAAGCCCATTGAGATCGCCGCACTCAGGAGCGTTGTTCGCCAGAGACTTGCGAATCCGACCGCACCCGAGCCGTTGCTCGCGGAGAGCGTGGCTTCCATTCTGGAACATGAGCTCAGCGCCACGATTGACGACTGGATGGCACTGGTGGAACAAGACGCAGAGCTGACCTGGATCCCGCTGAACTTTGAGGACCGCGCCGGGCACCTTCCCAATCTGCTGGCCGACCTAATTCACCGGTTGCGCCTCCCTGCCGCAGTGCGAGCTGAGATCTCCGTTCCGGCTCGCCAGCACGGAGATCTGCGGCGTAGACAAGGTTACACCGCGGCGATGGTGGTGGAGGAGTCGCGAATCCTACAGGTCAGCATCTTTAACACGCTGCAGAATAACCTCACCAGAGTGGATTTCAGCAAGGTATTGCTGGATGTCATCACCGTCGCCGACGAAGTCGACTCGCAGCTGAAACAGGCTATGCTCGGCTACTTCGAGCCCCAGCCCAGTTCCGTATTTTCGGCGGCGTAAAAGCACACTCCCCAGGTGTGTGCAACGAAGCACCTGGACGAAAGCTCGTTCGCCGAAAACGCGCCGATTGCTGGTTGTGGATGGGGAGCTCCTTGGGTCCTACGCTTTAGCTCGGCTCCGTTTCTCGGTTACGCTGGTCCCGTTGCGAGGACGATAAAAAGCTATTTTCAGTGGTTACGGAAGAGTAGTCTGTTTCTAGAACGATTCGTGTAGTGGGGCCCTGATGAATTTTGAAGCGGAGGCAGCCGCATCCTTCGCTCAGGGGAGCAGTCTTGAAACGTAGTCCAAAAGCCCCACGCGCTTTACCAGCTTTGCCCTGCGTTGGACCCGGCACCTCAGAGCCGGTTCAGGTCCTGCCGGAATTGGACGCCGGCTTCCGCATCTTGTTCATGAATTGCCCGCAGCCGATGTGGGTCTACAGCCTGAAAACCCTTCAGCTGCTTGAGGTCAACGATGCCGCCATGCGGCACTACGGTTATTCTCGCGATGAATTCGTGCAGCTGCTGATTTCCGACATTCCACCGCAGGAGGATGTACCCCGACTTCTCGAGAAGGTAGCTGAATCTCGCGAGGGGCTGCGGCATCGAGGTGAATGGAGGCACCGGCTCAAAGACGGCCGGATCATTGAGGTCGAGATCGATTCGTTCAATTTGGCTTTTGGCGGGCATGAAGCACAACTGGTGTTGGTGCGCGACATCACGAAACAGAAGCAGGCGGAGCAGGCTCTGCAGCAGGCGGAGCGGAAATACCGGCTGCTTTTTGAAGAGGCGATTGTCGGGATTTATCAGACCACGCCCGATGGGCGGTTGCTGAGCGTCAACCCAGCCATGGCTCGCCTGTATGGTTACGATTCACCCGAGGAAATGATGTCTTGCGTGAGCAATATCGACACCCAGTTGTATGTGGATCCGGCACGACGCGAGGAACTCAAGCGTCTGATGCGGGAACAAGGCGCGGTACGACACTTTGAAACGGAGGTGTACCGCAAGGACGGCCGCAAGATTTGGCTCTGGACGAATGCTCGAGCCGTTCGCGAGGGCGACACGATCGTCCGATATGAGGGCAGCTTGGAAGAGATCACCGACCGCAAGCGGCTGGAAGGCCAGCTAGGCCAGGCGCAACAGCAATACCGTGACATCGTGGAAAATGCTGTCATTGGCATCTTCCAGAGCACTCCCGGCGGACGCTATCTCAGCGTCAATCCGGCCATGGCGCACATGCTGGGCTACGACTCTCCGCAGGAACTCGTCGAGGCTATAACCGATATTGGAACGCAATTGTATGTCGATCCTAAGCGTCGCGAGGAACTGAAATCCTTGGCGAAAGAGCAGGGGGTGGCCAAGAACTTTGAATGCCAAGTTTACCGCAAGGACGGCAGCACGATGTGGATTTCCGCGAATGTGCGGGCCATTTCCAAAGACGGTTCCCTCGTGAGATTTGAGGGGATGAACGAGGACATCACCCCACGTAAGCTGTTAGAGGGCCAGCTCCTGCAAGCGCAAAAGATGGAGGCCGTGGGGCAGCTGGCGGGCGGCGTGGCCCATGACTTCAACAACGCGCTGGGCGTAATCACCGGCTATAGCGATCTACTGCAAATGAACCTGCCTGCGGGAGATCTATCGCACAAGTACGCCGTGGAGATTGCCAAGGCCGGTCGTCGCGCGGCTGCCCTGACTCGCCAACTTCTGGCCTTCAGCCGGAAGCAGATCATCCAGCCGGTGGTGCTGGACTTGAATGCCGCCACCAGCGAGTTAGAGAAGATGCTAGGCCGTCTGATCGGAGAGCATATCGAGGTCACGTTCAAGCGGAGCCCGGACTTGGGGTGGATCAAGATGGATCCCGGGCAAGTGGAGCAGATCCTGATGAATCTGGCTGTCAATGCCCGGGATGCAATGCCCGAGGGTGGCAAGCTGTGCATCGAGACGGCCAATGTCGAGTTGGACGAAACCTATGCCCGCCAGAACGCATACGTGCGCCCCGGCTCCTATGTCATGCTGGGCGTCAGCGACACGGGTTGCGGCATGAACAAGGAGTTGCAAAGCCGTGTTTTTGAGCCGTTCTTTACCACCAAGGAGCCCGGCAAAGGAACCGGATTGGGCTTGTCCACGGTCTATGGAATCGCGAAACAAAATGCCGGCTACATCATGGTGTCCAGCGAATTGGGAAAGGGAACAGCCCTCAGACTCTACGTGCCGCGGCTTGGAGGCGACGCCAGGCTTCCCTTGCCACGTAAGGCGCTTGAGGCGATTCCCTGCGGAACGGAAACTGTTCTTGTCGTGGAAGATGAGGAACCCCTGCGCTCGTTGGCGCGTACCTGCCTGGAGAGCAACGGCTACTCCGTGCTGGATGCTCCCGACGCTGCCGCAGCGCTGGAGCTTGCGGGAGACTACCCTAGCCCAATCCATCTCCTGTTGACCGACGTCGTTATGCCGGGAATCGGCGGGCGGGAACTGGCGAGGCGCTTGCGGGTCTTGCAGCCTGAGGTCAAAGTGGTGTACATGTCCGGCTACACCAACGATTTGATCGACCAACAGGGCAAGCTGGATCGCGATACCGTGCTGCTGGAAAAACCATTCACGCTGCATGCGCTGCTGACCAAGGTCTATAAGGCCTTGCACCTCGCGCAGAGCGACCGCGCCGCCGCGGGCAACTAGGTTTCTGCCTATGGCCAAGATCCTGATTGCCGATGATTCCCGGGTTCACGTCCAACTTACCGGATGGTTGCAGGATCGCGGCTTCGCTGTGGTGTCTGCTCTCGACGCTGTTCAGGCATGGATGATGGGAATCCGAAGCCAGCCGGACGTCATCATTTTGGACATCAACATGCCGGGAGGATCCGGCCTGGATGTGCTGAAGCGCTTGAAAACCTCGACCAAGACGAAGCAAGTCCCCGTGTTGGTGGTTAGCGGGAGCGGAGGATCCGAGATGCGAGACCTGGTCAAGCGTCTCGGTGCTGCGGACCTTTTCGAGAAGCCTCTTGATTGCGGCCAACGCTGTGCCGCGGTGGCTGGCCTCATCGCGTGAGGCGGGAATCGCATGGTTCGAAGAGCGCGCTTCCCCTCCTTGCCAGGGAGGCTAACGACACCCCGATCGGACGCTGCAGCCATGGAGAAGCCTGTCTGGCGGCGCGAGATACCGATAGTTCGGGGCTGCGTGCCCTGCGTTGGTTCCCAACCAAGCGGAAGCCGGTGAGGGGCTGCCGTGGCTGGTGCAGAGTCTCGAGAGTTCCTTCGCGCTCAAGAACATACGGCAGCCACCAACAAACAATAGACAGGCAAGCTTGGCAGGGACTATAGAGGATAGCGGTCGTCAAGAACCAGCATCCGGGAAGAGAACCTGGCGAAAGCCACAGTCACCGGAGCGCGCTTGTATAGCAAATTCGGCAAGAACGAGTTCCCCCCTCGGCCTGGAACAGCAAGTGCTTTGCCGCGCACGGGTGACCTGCCGCGGCTGGTGCAGAACAAGCGTGAGGGGAGGGTCGCAGTCGGCGCAGACGCTTCTTCGCTGTTCCCGGAAATGACGGTTCCATCGAAGTAGGGTTTTCACAGGCGAAAGCGCCGGGTCACATGGGTCTAGGCCGGGGTGGCGGTTAGCTTGCCATCTTCATTCTTCCGGATATGGGCCATCGGGGTTTTGTGGTCGTGGGTGAAGACTAGGAGCCAGTTGCGGGGAAGGGCTTCGGAGTAGAGGCGCTTGCGGTTTTCGATGGTGTCAAGGGGGTAGAGGTCGAAGGCCATGACCCAGGTAGGGTCGAGGTGGAAGGTGGTGGGGACCAGATCGCCGGTGAAGCAGGCGGTTTGCCCTTGGCTCTCGATGAGAATGGCTTGCATGTTAGCGGTGTGGCCGGAGTAAATGCGGGTGCGGATGCCGGGAAGGATTTCGACGTCGCCGCGGAGGAGGGTCATTTGGCCGGAGCGGATTAGGGGTCCGTAGTTGTCATCGAGGTAGCTGACGCGGTCGCGGTCGAGTTGGAGTTGGCTGTGTTCGTATTCGCCGGCCTGGGCATAGTATTGCGCTTTTGGAAACGTCGGAAGGATTTGTTCGCCGCGACGGACGGTGTTCCAGCCGCAGTGGTCGAAGTGGAGGTGGGAGTTGATGACGATGTCGATGTCTTCGGGGGCGAGGCCGGCTTGGTGAAGGTTGTCGAGGAGTTCGGGGTGGTTGCCGTGAATTTTGCTTTGCTTTTCGGTGAGCTTGTTGCCGATGCCGGTTTCGATCAGGATATTCTTGTCGCCGGTGCGGATGAGTAAAGAGTTGAGGCCGGTGGTGATGCGGTTCTTTTCGTCGGCTTGGACGCGACGCTCCCAGAGGACTTTGGGAACTACTCCGAAGAAGGCGCCGCCGTCGAGGTAATAGGTGCCGTCGGAAATGATGCTGAGTTCGAAGTCGCCTAGGGTGTGGGGCATGGATTAGTCGTGGTAGATATCAGATTCTGGAACAATTGTAGGATGTTCGGTGCCGGGGCTGCGTCCGGTGCGTTGCAGGGCGGAGTAACGCGCGCCGCGGGCGTCGACGTTCGGGGCGAAGCGTGCGAAGCCGATGGGGCCGGGGAGGTTGTCGTAGATGGCCTCCATGCCGCCGCGCGTGCAATAGGTCTCGTGCCAGAAGCCGGTGCCGCCGGTATCTTGGAGGAACTTGGTCCACCAGGTGCGGTGGGGTTCGGAGCGGGTCCAGGCTAAGAGGCTGTCCATGTCACGCCAGTATTGGCGCATTCCGATGTTTGGAGGATAGAACGAGTAGAAGATGCGCTCGTGGAGGAGGAGGCCGTGGGGTTTGGCGGCGACGGAGGCGTCGATTTGCGGGCCGAAGCCTAGAGCAGTTTTGATGCCGTTGAGGGTGTTGACGCGGAGACCGAGGTAGATGACGACTAGGTCGGGGTTGCCGGAGAGGTCGATGGTTTGACGGTGGACGTTGGCAGCCATTCGCGTCTCCCGGTTAGGACTTCTTTTTGTCGGACTTCTTGGAGCTGGATTTGGAGTCGGACTTGGAGTCCGACTTCGAGTCCGATTTCGACTGTGACTTCGATTCCGACTTGGAGTCGGAGGAGGAGTCGCTCTTGGGGGAGCTGTCCTTCGAGTCCTTGCTGCCCGATTCTTTATCTACGAGTTTCGCTGAGGAGCCGCTGTCGGAGGAACCGCTGTCCGAAGAGCCGCTGTCGGAAGAGCCGCTGTCGGAAGAGCCGGACGAGCTTTTTTTGGCGTAGTCGGTGACATACCAGCCGCTGCCTTTGAACTGGACGGCGGCGGCGGAGATGAGTTGCTCGACTTTCGAGCCGCACTCCGGGCACTTGGTGATGGGGCGGTCGGAAAACTTTCGGATTCTCTCGAAGCGGTGTTTGCACTTGGTGCACTGATATTCGTACAGGGGCATCGGGATGATTTTAACAGTGATTGGGGGGAAAAGCCCTTCGCCCCTTCGGTTGCTCCGGCCGGCTCGGTCGCAAGAGACGCGACAGAGATGGGGCACCGGCGGATCGGAGCGCGTGCTAGACTCCGGCCATGCGCGGGGATGCTACTGCGGCGGGGAGGTTGTATGTGGTGGGGACGCCGGTAGGGAATTTGCAGGACATATCCCTGCGGGCGATTGAGGTGTTGAAAGAAGTGGACCTGATTGCGTGCGAGGATACGAGACACACGCAGAAGTTGCTGGCGCATTTTAATATTGGAACGGCGACCGTCAGTTATCACGAGCACAATGAGCGGGAGCGGGCGTCGGAGATTCTGGCGCGGCTGAAGAGCGGCGGGAGGGTTGCCGTCGTGAGCGACGCGGGGATGCCGGGAATTTGTGATCCTGGGTACCGGGTGGTGGCGCTGGCGGTGGAAAACGGAGTGAAGGTGGTGCCGGTGCCGGGAGCATCGGCCATGGTGCTGGCATTGGCGGCGTCGGGGTTGCCGACGGATGCGTTTGGGTTTGGCGGATTTCTTCCGGCGAAAAGCGGGCACAGGAGAGAGGTGTTGGAGGGGATTGCGGCGTCGGCGCGGACAGAAGTGTTTTACGAGGCGCCGCATCGAGTCGTGGAGGCTTTGGAGGATTTGGTGGATGTGCTGGGCGGGGCGCGGAGGGTGGTGGTGGCACGCGAGTTGACGAAGCTGCATGAGGAGTTTTTGCGCGGACGGGCGGAGCAGGTGCTGGAGACACTTAGACAGCGCGAGCATGTGAAGGGCGAGATTACGCTGCTGATTGGGAAGGCAGAGGCTGGAGTGGTGGTATCGAAGATGTCTCTGCGGGCGAGAATGGAGCAGGTGATGAGGGAGGGATCCATGGACGAAAAGGCGGCTCTGAAGAAGGTGGCGAAGGAATTTGGGTTGGCGAAGAGCGAGGCGTACCGGCAGTGGCAGAGGGGGAAGTAGCACGGCGGCGCCGCTTGGCCGGCAGCGCGATAGTGGAAATGGGCTATTTTAGCGGTCCCGAAGAAGGCTAGGGGGCTCAAACCCGCTCCAAATTTGCCCATGTATGCACTCTTGACTGGAAATCCTGAAAAATAGCCCAGAAAGTGCTGTTTTCCACAGCCGACTGCGCTAAGATGCGCGCAGTACAGTATTTTCCAACCGAAGGTTTTTCGAAGGAGGATTCAATGGCTGCAGGTATGACCAAGAGTCAAGTCGTCCGCTACCTGGCGGAAAAGACGAGCTTGAGCAACAAGGATACGGCTGCGTTTCTGGAACAGGTGGTGGACCTGGCGGTGAAGGAAGCCAAGAAGAATGGCCTGTTCGTTCTTCCTGGTCTCGGCCGCTTGAAGAAGGTGCACCGCAAGGCGCGCATGGGCCGTAACCCGCAAACGGGCGAAGCCATCAAGATCGCGGCGAAGACCACGGCGAAGTTCTATCTTGCCAAGTCCGCGAAGGATGCCATCGCACCGAAGAAGTAGTTGTCGCTTTTCCGCGAGAATGCTTTTGCGAGAAATTGCGAGAAATTGCTAGAAATAGAGAGGGGCCGGATCGAATCCGGCCCTTTTTGTCCTTGGATTGGAAGTCCTTGGATGGGAAGTCCTTGGATTGGAGGTCCTTGGATTGGAAGTCCTTGGATGGGAAGCCCTTGGATGGGAAGCCTTTGAATTGGAAGTCTTCGGATTGGAAGGCTTCCCGCTCAGTGCAGATAGTCGTTCTTGACGACTTCTCCGCCCTTCATCACGAACTTCACCTGCTGGAGCGTGGTGACGTCGGCGAGGGGATCGCCGTCGACGGCGACGAGGTCGGCCCACTTGCCCGGCACGATCGACCCCACTTTGTCGGACCAGCCAAGTAGATCCGCGGCGTTCAGGGTGGCAGTGCGGATGGCTTGGATTGGCGTCATGCCGAGACGAACGTAGACCGCGAATTCGTGCGCGTTGAGGCCGTGCGGATAGACGGCAGCGTCGGTGCCAAAGGCTACTTTGACTCCGGCTTCAAATGCGCGCTTCATATTCTTTTGTCCCTGCGCGGAGACGACCTCCATTTTCTTTCTCATGAAGTCGGGCATGTTCGTCCTGGCCGCGTTTTCACGGTGCCAGTCCATCAGGTACAAAGTGGGAACAACGTAGGTTCCATTTTTCTTGACAGTGGCGATGGAGGCGTCGTCCATGAGGTGGCCATGTTCGATGGAATCGACGCCGGCTTCCGAGGCGAGTTGCACGCCTTGCGCTCCGTGCGCGTGGGCTGCAACTTTGCGGCCGAGGCGGTGGGCCTCGGCTACGATGGCTTTCATTTCTTCGAGCGTATATTGCGAGGCGTTCGGGTCGTCGCCCTTGGAGAGTACGCCGCCGGTGGCGCAGATCTTGATGACGTCGGCGCCGTATTTGATGACCTCGCGAACTTTGTGCTGTACGGCTGCGACGCCGTCGGCCACACCATCTCCAGTCGCGTGATACTCGAAGGGCAGCAGGTTGTTGTCGCAGTGTCCGCCCGTGATGCCGAGAGGTGGGCCGCTGACGAGCATGCGCGGGCCGGGAAGGTCGCCTTCGTTGATGGCATCGCGCAAGGCGACGTCGCTGTAGCCGCCGGCGCCGACGTTGCGGACCGTGGTGAAGCCCGCCAGAAGCGTGATGCGAGCGTTCTTGGCGCCAATCAGCGCCTCCCGCGGAGTGGAAATGCGTAGTCCTTCATAACCGAAATCGGTGGGATTGCCCGTGAGGTGCGTGTGCGCGTCGATCATTCCGGGAAGCACGGTGGCCTGGGAAAGATCGACGACCGCCGCGCCCGATGTGTTGGCGTCCTTGGCGGCGCTGACGCTGACGATTTTGTCGTTCTCGATGACGATGGCCTGGTCGCGGAGAATTTCGCCAGACTGCACATCGAGGAGGCGGCCGGCTTTCACGACTACGCGGTGGGCGGGCGTCTGCGCGGGGCTCAAGATACCGCAAAGCAACAGGACAACAACGGCCAGGACGAAGGGCTGTGTCTGTTTCATCGAACCTCCTTTGGAAATTGGATTTGCAGGAATCTCAGCGGCGGCCGTCGAGGCCCCAGGTTCGCCCGGAATCGGCCATGAAGAAAATCATGAACAGAAACAGCAGGGGGATGTGGTCGAGTTCTGCTCCGAAATACTGCCAGACGGGGGCGCCGTGGCCAGGGCCCCACCACGTGGCCAAGGTCAAGCTGAGCATGTGCAAGGCGCCGAGGACGGAAGCGCCTCGGACCCAGAATCCGACGAGCAGGCAGACGCCGATGACGATTTCGATAAGGCCGACCACGTAGCCGAACAGAACCGGATGCGGAAGAACGACGGCCGAGAGAAATCCTTTGTAGAAGCCGACGGCCTGGCTCTGCACGAAACCGGAGACGTACTGCTCGAAGCCTCCGTGGGCAAAGGCTGGGGTGAAGAGCTTGTACTGTCCGAAGAGGATGAAGATGACGGCCGTCAGGATGCGGACCAAGGCAATGGTTTTTTGCAGCGGACTGGAAATTCGCGGCATACGCTCCTACACGAAGGGAAATGATGGGCGGAATTATAAGCCCTTCGCGACTTGAATTCATTTCCTCTTTGTTCGTCAGAGGTTGGGAGTGGTCTCACAGATCTTTTCGTGATGTAGTTCTGCCTGGATCCACACCTCAGTGGCTAAGCTGGCCGTTTACAGGCCGTAACTGTGTAGGAGGCCGCGTCGCGGTGGTTGCTCTGCTTGCTCCTACTTTGTCTCGTTCTTGAAGACTTTACCTCCCTGCATGACGAAACGCACATGCTCCAGCTGCTTGATATCGGCCAGAGGATCACCATCCACGGCGATGAGATCGGCAAAGGCTCCGGCGCGAATCTCTCCGATTTGCCCTTGCTGGTCGAGCAACTCGGCGGCGCGCGAGGTAGCACTGCGAATGGCGTCCATCGGCGTCATGCCGAATTTCACCATGTACGAGAATTCCTGCGCGATCGGCTCGGTCCAGGGAAATCCCCCGACATCGGTGCCGAACGCAATCTTCAGTTTGGCCTTGAGCGCTTTCTTAAACGAGTCTTCGTGAATCGACGCCCGCTTACGATCGCGCTGGCCATCAGGAGTATTTTCCGGCGCCCAACCGCCGTAGTACACCGCCAGCGTCGGCACGTACCACGTGCCCTGCTTGGCCATTTGAGTGATCGCGGCGTCGTCCAGATCGAGCCCGTGCTCGATGGAGTCGCAGCCGCCATCGATGGCGCGGTGCAGGCCGATGCCGCTGTAGGCGTGACAGGCGACGCGTTTGCCCCACCCGTGGACTTCGTCAGTGATGGCTTGGAGCTCCTCCAGGGTCAGAGTCGGCTGCGACACCAACTCTCCGTGCTTTCCAATCCAGGAACGATGGGTCATGTAGACTTTGATCCAGTCGGCGCCATGCTCGAGTTGCTGGCGCGCAGCTTTGCGGGCTTCGACGGGGCCGTCGACCAGCTGGGCGCCTTTGGGGACTTCGATTTCCGGCGCGTATCCCTCGAGTGGATAGCCGCCGCTGGTCGAGATGGCCCGGGTCACCACAAACAAGCGCGGCCCCGGGATGATTCCCTCGTCAACCGCCTGCTTGATGCCAACGTCGCCATACCCTGCTCCTTCTGTTTCCAAATCGCGCAGCGTGGTGAAGCCCTGTTCGATCGCGCGTCGTACTGACACGGTCGCCCGCGCAGCTCGGTAGGCCAGCGGATACTTCAGCAACTGGATGTCATAGCCGCCCTCCGACGGAACTTCGCCCTGCAGGAAAATATGCGTGTGCGAATCGATCAGGCCCGGTAGCACCGTGGAGTGGGAGAGGTCGACGGCGTTCGCGCCTTCCGGGATCTTCGCGCCCGCTTCATCGCCGACGCTCTCAATGCGCTGGCCGCGAGTGATGATCACCTGGTTGCGCCTCGGCGTATCCGAAGTTCCATCAATCAAAATTCCGACATGAATCACCGTGACTTGCTCCGCGCGAGCCAGGCAAGCCCCAAGAAATACGAGAGCCACTTTCGCCAGAATGTTTCTCATCATCGCTATCCCTCTCTCACATAGGCTTCCGCTTCGATTTCCACCAGCATTTCCGGACTGACCAGAGCGCTGACCTCGACCATGGAGGTTGCAGGACGAATGAGTCCGAAGACTTCGCCGTGCGCCTTGCCCACCTTTTCCCAGTCGCGAATCTCGATGACGTAGATGCGTGTGCGCACCACGTCTTCCATCGATGCTCCGGCGTTCGCCAAGGCGCTCTCGATGTTGCGGAGGGTCTGCACGGTTTGCGCGTACACGTCGCCGACACCGACGATCTTGCCGTCTTTTGTCGCCGTGGTGCCGGAGACGTGCACGTGGGGTCCGATGCGGACTGCGCGCGAATAGCCGACGATGGGCTCCCAGTGCACGCCGCTCGAAATGTTCTTGCGTTCCATGAAGCCTCCAAATCACTGCTATGGAGTACACATTCGATTAGCACACGAGCCGCGAGGCTGCCAATTTCAAACACTTACGAACGTTTTCCGTAGCTCGAATGTGGCGTATCCAAAGAATTCTTGCATGTCTTACGTAAGTTACTTGCGTACGTATGCAACCGCACCGCACACTAACCGCAACCTACAGAGTAGGCGCGACCCCAAGGGGGCCGCGGGTTTTCCGGAGGAGCCTCGAATGATACCGGAGTCCCATCCACTGGAGCGGTTTTTTCTCGAGCTGGTTGAACGCCACTACTCGCACGATATAGGCCTGCGCAATCCGCAGATTAGCAACTACGTGGCGAACCTGCTTACCGAGTTTTGCCAAGCCGACCAACTGCGCAAGATTCATGATGCGGCGGAACGTCCACTCGACGACGTGGGCGCGATGCTCCTGGAATCGGACCCGGTGTTCGGGAACGCTCCGTCGTTTGATCGCGAACGCCAGGTGCGCAAACACATTGGCGACTACGCGCTTTTTTTCACCGGCATGTACCCGGAAAGTATCAACCGCTGGCGCCTGCGGCGCAACCGCATGGAAACGTTTGTCGATTTTGTGAAGACGGGCAAGGAGAGCTACTATATCGTTTCCAAGTTCGACGTTTTCGAATGCCAGAAGGTGGCGCCGCTCTTCCAGCAGCTTTCGGCGCACTTTGAGGACTGCGTTTACGGGCTGAACATGGTGAAGAACGAATTGGCCGAGATGCAGCATCCGATTGCACGTCGTGCGGACGAACTCATCATGTGATTTTGCGGTAGAAGCTTAAGGCCGCATCGCCCTGCTTGAGTAATCGCTGCCGTCGCAGGGCTCCCACAGATCCGCCGGGATCGAATCGCTGATCGTGCTCGGCGATCACCGCGGTTTCCGCATTCACTCCGCTCCATAGCGCCAAGGCTTCCAGCGTTCCCTGGTATAGCGTTTGCCCGGCGTAAGGTGGGTCAAGAAACACAACGTCCGCCACGATGCCAGCGTTTGCCATCTTGCGCAGGGCTGCTGTCACATCGGAGCGCTGAATGGAGTAACCTTCACCCACTCCCAGCGACTCCAGGTTTTCTCGAATTAAAACAACAGCCTTGGCCGAGGACTCCACAAACACAACTTTTCCAGCGCCGCGGCTGAGCGCTTCGATTCCGACGGCACCGGTTCCGGCGAAGAGATCGAGAAACGTCTGCCCAGCCAGCGCGTCGCGATTGCCTGCGCAGAGGACGTTGAAGAGCGTTTCTCGCAGCTTATCCGACGTGGGTCGGATGTCCATCCCGGGCATCGACGCCAGGCGGCGGCTGCGGAACTTACCTGCAACTACGCGCATCTGAATTCTCGCGGCCCTTCTGAATTTTCGTGCTGTGCCGCTTCGAAGGCGATTTCTATACAATTGGGGAAAGCCACTCCACTGACGCCATGAGAACCTGGGCCATTCCGGCCGGTCGAATTTTCGGCATTGAATTCCGCATCCACGTAGGGTTTCTCTTCCCGCTAGTGTTCTTGGCGGCAGTGTATCCGCAGTATCCGTCTGCGATCGCGAGCCTGATCGGGATTGTGGCTCTCGCCAACCTGATTCACCAACTCGCACTCGCGTATTTAGCCCGCAAGGCGGGAGCCGTCCCAAAGGCTATCATTCTTCTTCCAGTTGGTGGGCTGCTCATTCTGAACGACCTGCCGGGCCGCGGCCTGACGGAAGTGGACCGGCAACGGGAGATTCGCATGGCCGTGCTCGGGCCACTGGTGTACTTGGGGCTGGCGTCGCTGACGGCGGTCGCCATCCTCGCAGCGAATCCGGCGTTCAATTTTCGTGCCTGGCCGTGGATTCATCCGTCGTCGCTGGCGCGGAGCGTGGTGTGGGTGAACCTGCTGCTGGCGGCGGTGAATTTGATTCCGGCGTATCCGCTGGATGCGGGGCGGCTGCTGCGGGCGGTGTTCGCGCGCGGTTCGGACCTGGCTACGGCGACGAGGCGCGCGGTGAGCGTGGCCCATAGCCTGGCGTTGGTGTTCATGGTGCTGGGCATGGTGCTGTATGCGACGGAGGCGACGCGCTCGCGCAGCTCGTGGTTTGCCATGCTGGGTTTTTTCATCTTTATTGGAGCGCAGCTCGAAGAGCGCGCGGTGTTTCTCGAATCTGTGTTGGAGAGTGTGCGCCTGGAAGAGATTATGCTGACGGACTTTGTCACGCTTTCTTCCGCTGACACGCTGCAGGACGCACTGCAAAAGGCGATTCACACGTTGCAGGAAGATTTTCCGGTGGTGCGCGGACGCGATCTGGTGGGATCGGTTTCGCGGCAAGCCATTGTGAATACGTTGCGCGCTGAGGGCGACGGCTATGTGCAGGCAGTGATGATCCGCATGGTGGAAGCAGCGCAGAGGAGCGAGTCCCTTGCGGCGGCGTTCCGCAGATTGAACGCACGCAAATTGAATTTGGTGCCGGTGGTGGAAGATGACAACCTGATTGGGATTGTTACCCGGCAGAATTTGATGCACTCGATGAGCTTGCTGGCGGAGAGCAGGCGGTTTCAGAAATCCATGCGCGACGAGGATTAGGTTTTTCGGAGCGGCGTCATTTCGGGCGCCCGTAGTCTCGCGGCAAGGATGGCTCGAGGCGCGCACCGCTCTGCTCGCCAACGAAAAAGCATTCGCCAAATTGCGCGACCAACCGAGCGCAGAACAGCGCTGCCTTGGGTCAATGTCGACAAGAGTTCCATCTTCGACGGCCCGTCAGGCAAGGTTACCCTCGCCGAACTGTTCACCGGCCGCACCCAGCTTTTCATCCAACCTTTCATGATGGGACCGGTACGTGGCCGTGACGCGAGCGCCGATCGAGGGAAATCGAAGCGGTCCGCCAACAAAAGCGCGGTCCCAAAACATGGACCGCAAGGCGGCATGGTGGAACCGACTGGCCGCGATCACGCTTCTGCCTGCGGCTGCTCAGTTCCGAGGTAAGGAGGTTCCGCCCTTGCCGCCATTCTCTGGTTCACAGGTGGCGGCATTCGTGTCGTGCCACTCCTAGAACAATCGAATCGCACGCGCTTCCTTCACCGCCTCCATCTTCCTAAGTTCGAGAAGAACCGCTTCGCCGACCGGAGAGTCCACGTGGACTACGGCGATGGCTTCGCGCACCTGGCCGCCCGAGGTTTCATCGCGACCCAGGGAGAAGTCGCCGATGTTGATGTTGTGCTGGCCCAGGATGGTCCCTACCTGTCCGATAACGCCGGGCACGTCTTTGTTCCTTAGATAGAGCAAATCCTTTCCCAGCGGCGCTTCGATGTCGATCGCATCGACGCTGAGAAGGCGCGGTGACTTCCCGCGGAGGACTGCGCCTTTGACGCCGCGCTCGGTGGATTTGGTTCTCAAGGTAACGGAGAGCACGTTTCCGGCGCCGCCTTTGCCCTTGGCTTCGCGCGCTTCCAGGACGGCAATCCCGCGGCTTGCGGCAATGGACGCGGCATTCACCACGTTGGCCTTTTCTTCGAGGGTGCGGTTGAGAATTCCCATGACGGCTGCGTTGCGCACCAGGTCCGTTTTCCACTCCGCCAGTTGGCCGCGGTATTCGAGAGAAATTCCTTCGACGTTTCCGTCCGTTGCCTGTGACAGAAATGCGCCCATGCGTTCGGCGAGGGCGATGTAGGGTTCGAGTTCTTCGTACTCCTCGTGCGAGACTGAGGGGACGTTGACAGCGTTCTGAATGACGCCGTGCTTGAGATATTCTTTGACCTGCTGGGCGATTTGAACGCCGACGGCATCCTGCGCTTCGTTCGTCGATCCTGCCACGTGCGGCGTCAGGAGCACGTTCGTGAGTCCCACGAGCGGGGATCCCTTGGGCGGTTCTTTCTCGAAGACATCCAGAGCCGCGCCGGCCACTTTTCCAGCCGTTACTGCGGCGGCCAGGTCGGCTTCCACGATGAGTTCGCCGCGGGCACAGTTAACGAGGCGCACACCCTTTTTCATCTGGGCGATCGATTTTTCGTTGATCATGCCCACGGTTTGCGGCGTCAAGCCCACGTGCAGGCTCAGGTAGTCGGCTGCGGCGTAGACTTCCTCGACGGTGCCCATGCGGATCTTTTCGGTTTGCGCCAGCGACGCGGAAACGTAGGGATCATGCGCGACGACTTCCATGCCGAAGGCTCGGGCGCGCCGCGCGACTTCGATGCCAATTTTGCCCAGGCCAACTACGCCCAGCGTCTTCGCGCGCAACTCCGTGCCTTGGAGGGATTTTTTTTCCCACTTTCCGGCGTGCATGGTCTCGTTGGCGCGACAGAGGTGGCGGGCCATGGCCAGCATGAGAGCGAGAGTGTGTTCCGCGACCGCGACGGCGTTGGCGCCGGGCGTATTCATGACCGCGATGCCCTTGCGGGTGGCGGCTTCCATCTCGATGTTGTCCACGCCCACGCCGGCGCGCCCAATCACACGCAGCTGCTTGGCGTGCTCGAGCAGGGCCGCGTTGGCCTGTACCGCGGAACGTACGATCAAGGCGTCCGCCGTTTCGAGTTCCTTCTCCAGTTTGCCGTCGAGCTGGTCGTGGGTAAGGATTGTCCAACCCGGCTCGCGAAGCACGTCAACGGCGCTGGCCGCGATCTTTTCTGCAACTAGGATCTTCATATGAGATTTCTTCCTCGACTGAAACTGGATAGTGTGAAATGGGTGGATCAGCGCGCTGCCAGAGCTTGGTGATTCACAGCTCCTTCGCATAGTCCAGGAGCGGCATGCCATGAAAGTCTGTGATTTTGCCGGTGTGCGAATATCCCGCTCTCTCGTAGAAACGAATTGCCGCTTGCAACGGTGGAGTTGTGCCTAAGGTGATGCGATGGCAGCCTTGTTCCTTCAGCCAGGCCTCCATGGTGGAGAGCAATTGCGCCGATAAGCCGGTACCTCTCCATTCTGGAAGTACAGCCATCCCGCGCAGGCGGCCTTCCCTGCCATTGCACGCTCCGGCAATTGTGCCGGCAATTGTGGATTCCGACAGAGCCACTAGCAAGTGCATGGCTTGCAGCCGTTCGATGTAGCCGGCTGGATCGAGAACGGTGCGGGCGAATGCTTGCGGCGTGTAGTCGTCGCGGTACGGGTCGAAGGCAACGGCTAAGCAATGCAAAACTCCTGTCTGGTCGGCGGGCACCGCCGATCGAAGCAAAAACGACGAGTCCTGCGCCATAGGCTTGCCTAGGGCCGCGCGGTTTTTCGCTCGGGATCGGGCTGCACCTGCGCGTAGCCCGCCGGTACATCGAACAGGCTCTGGTCGAGCTTATCGGCCGAATAGGCTGTGACCTCAATGGTCATTTCCATTAGAGAAGCGGGCGTTGCTGGGGCCGTTGCTGGCGCTGGTGCTGGAGTGGCAGCAGCGGCTGTGCCGTTCGCTGATTGCGGCGCCTCTGCCGCGGGCGCGTCGTCGTTCTTCTTCTTTTTCTTGCCAAAGCCGCCCAGCCCGAAATGCCCGGCGATTCCCTGTGCGATCGCGTCCTTCGCGCTGGTGGGTTCTTGCGTCTGAGTTGGTGGCGGCGGGGGAGGAGCTTGCGCGGGCGGAGCCGATTGCGGGTTGGTTGGCGCGGTTGCCATGGCGCTCCCGCCGAGGCTCATGCTCACGGTCTGCAGGAGCGGCATGCCGTCGATCTGGGCATTGTTCTTTTTCAATTCCGCCATACTGACCTGCACGTTGCTGTTGGCCAAGCCGCCCATCACGGTGCCGGGCACCCAGTCCATCTGTTTGGCCATCTTGATGTAAAACTGTTTCAACTCGTCATACCCGGGAACGGCTGGGGCAATCCAGGAATGGGTGTCCATGACCGAGGAGATTTGCTGTCCCTGCGCCTTGGGATCGTCCGTCTCCATCAACATCTCGATGCGGATTTTCATTTCTTTCGTGTTGAGCCCCAACAGACTGCGGGTCACGCCCGTTTCTGAGCTTTCGATCTTGGGCGTGAGCTTCAGATTTGCCTTGGGCTTGCCGTCTCCCGTCTGCTTGGCCTGCTCCGCTTTCATCCGCTGCTGTGCGGCGAGCATCTGCTGCTTCATTTGCTCAAAGGTCAGGACGGTGTAGGTCTTGGCCTTGGGATCAATCTTGATGAAGCGCTTTCCATCCAGGTCGATCACCTGAACGGTGCCGTCGCCATTCTCTTCCCGAAGGCGGTTGCCCTTCACCGCCCTGGTGCTGATTTGCGCGCCGTTGGCATCACGAGCCTGCTTGCTGAAAACGCCGGCAAATTTCATGGCGCCCATGGCTGCTCCGCCGGTCATCTTGCTGCTCTCTGTGTATTTGAAGTCCGCGTGGCCTGGTACGGTGGCGCACAGCATCATGGCTGCCGGCAGGGCAAAACCTAGTTTTAATCGCACGTATCATCTCCAGAACAGCTGTTGCTTAGGATCGAGCGGAACGCCGAATCCGGGGTTAGCGGACGGCGCACTCGGCCGTCCGCTCTGTGGGAACCTAAGCCTTGACTCCCGCCAGCTCCCGCGCTCCGGCGGTCTTACTGGCGTAGGCTTCCTGCACGGCCTTGACGCTGGAACCGAAGGCGACGTTGACGCCTGCGCGGCTTAACACCTGCTCCAAGCCCGCCGCACAAGCCACAACATCGAGGTAGTCGTAATAACCAAGATGGGCGACGCGGAGGAGTTTGCCCTTCATCTCGCCCTGGCCGTTGGCGACGACTGCGCCGAAAGTCTCGCGGAAGTCTTTCACCAGGGCGCTGGAATCGACTCCTGCTGGAGAGACGATCGCGGTGACTGCCCCTGAAGGACAGGTTGGAGCGAATAACTTCAGACCGAGCGCCGTTGCGGCTACTCGCGTGAGTTTTGCGGACATTTCGGCGCTGTCGATCAATGCTTTGCGGCCTGCTACCAGATCGCCGCTGCCCATCTGGCGAATGTGGGCCAGAGCCGCACCCATTCCGGCGACCAGGGTTGTTGCCGGAGTGAAAGCCGTTTCGCCCTTGGTTTGGGACTTGCGCTCTTTGCGCAGGTCGAAATAGAAACGCGGATTCTTCGCGGTTTCCATGCGCTGCCAGGCTCTTTCGCTTACCGAGCAATAGGCCAGTCCGGGAGGAATCATCAGCGCCTTTTGCGATCCCCCGATGATGAAGTCCACGCCCCAACCATCGACATCGAAGTGCGTGGTGCCGAGCCCGGTAATGGCATCGACAACGAGCAGGCAGTCGGCTTCGGCGCGGACCAGTTTCGCGATGCCTTGCACGTCGTGCCGCGCGCCGGTTGAGGTCTCCGTGCCCTGCATGTAGACAACTTTCGCCCCGGCGATTTTTGCCTTCACGTCTTCGAGGGAAAACGTCTCGCCGTATGGGGCGCTTAAAACTTCCGCGGCGCAGCCATACGCCTTGGTCAAGCCTGTCCAGCGTTCGCCGAATTTTCCGGCCGTCAACACCAGAACTTTGTCGCCAGGCGACGTCAAATTCGATACGGAGGCTTCCATTGCGCCCGTGCCCGAGGACGCCAGGATCAGGACGTCATTCTGCGTGCCGATAAATTCCTTCAGGTCGCTCAGGGTCCGCGTCAACAGGGCGCGGAAGTCCGCTGTGCGGTGATGCATGTCGTAGAACGCCATGGCCTGCTGGGCGGCGGGCAGGAGCGGCGTCGGTCCGGGGGTAAATAAACGTGTCTTGCGCAACATAGAATGAATTCCTCTCTGAGGTATCGGCAACTGGGGAACTATCGACAAACTGGGTCAACCAAACGTCCTGAACCTCTTATTTTAGTCGATAATCCCCGCCCGAGTCCGCTCCCGCGCATCGCTTTTTCGCATCCCAGCCATTCATCCTTATAATGGCGAAATATGAGTCTTACCGAGCAAATCCAGAAAGACATTGTTGCAGCCATGAAGGCGCGCGCCGAAGCGCGCCTCTCCACACTCCGGATGGTCAAGTCCGCGCTGAAAAACCGCGAAATCGAGAAGATGGCGCCGCTGGATGACAAAGAATCGCAGCAGGTTCTGCAGACGCTCATCAAGCAGCGCAAGGATTCCGTAGAGCAGTTCCTGAAAGGTGGACGGCAGGAAATGGCGGACAAGGAAGCGGCTGAGATTTTGCTGATCGAGGCTTACCTGCCGAAAGCCGCGGAGGAAGAGGAAGTCGCCGCCGGAGTGCGGGCGGCTATCGCCGAAATGGGGTCGCCTACGATGAAAGATATGGGGACTGTCATGAAGAATGCGATGGCGAGGTTCAATGCGGCGGGGTTGCGGGTGGATGGGAAGCTGGTGAGCGAGCTTGTGAAGAAGGAATTGGCGAAGTAACCTTGCGCGGGAATTGCCGAGAATGCCACGACTTTCCGAGAATGCCACGACTTCCAAGGAGGACTCCTGCCACGAACTCCCGCGCCAAGAGGTCTTGGGGCGAGATCCCAACGCTCCTTACGCGCTCGCTCCTTACGCGCTCGCCTGGCTACGACGATGAGGATCCGCTCGGCGTTCGGTTTTTTCGCAGCTTGCGGACCGCACGCTTAGACAAATGAGTCTTCCGCGAACATTTTTCAGCCGTTCTGAGATTGGGGACGTTTCTTGAAGGATCCGCCGAGGACCAGAGCGTCCTGCAGAGATGCGGCCAGCTTCTGCACGATGTTACTTCGCGGTTTCTGGAGCCGAGTCCGCCCGAGGCGGACGAGGTAGCTTCCGTACGGCCTGGCCTGCGGGAAGCCGTTCGCGCAATTCCCGAATCGTGCGCTGCAGCAACGGGTGCATTGCGTCGGGCGCGATCTCGGCCAGGGGTTCAAGAACGAAGCGGCGGTCTTGCATCGCGGGATGGGGAAGCGCCAGTTCCGGGGAATTGATCACGACGTCGCCTGCCAGGAGGAGATCGATGTCAATCGTGCGTGGTCCTTTGCGGGGCTGGGTGGAGCGGTCCCGGCCCATGTCGCGTTCGATCTGGAGAATGGCGTCGAGAATTTGCTGCGGATTCAAGGCCGTATCCATCTCGACGGCACAGTTCAGGAACTCGGGCTGGTGCGCGAATTCCACCGGCGCGGTCTCGTAGAACGACGAGCAATTGGTAACCGAGCCGATGTCCGAAAGTTTACGAATGGCCTGGCGCAGATGGGCTGTCCGGTCGCCCAGATTCGATCCCAACGACAAGTAAGCCCTTGTCAGCACAGTGCTTACAGTGTGCTGGCGCGGGCGTCGCTTGCCAAGTGCAAACCGGCGTGGGCGCGTGCCTTCCTGAAGTACCCCGTGGGGTAATTACGCCTGTGACATAGGCGAAATCGGCGCTTCCGACGACGATGACGGTATGAGTCTTGCGTCTTTACTTTTGAGCCGGGATCCCGATCTGGTCCGGCCCTTGCGCTCCGCCCTCGAGAAGCACTCGATTGGCGTGGAGGTTTGCGTTGGCCCCAACGCCGGAATGGAAATTCTGTTGAGTGAGCACTACGACGCGGTAATTGTGGACTGCGATGATTTCCAGGGCGGTTCGGAAGTTCTGCGCGACATGCGGGGGATGACCGCTAACAAGAATTCGGTGGCCGTTGCCGTTCTGAACCAGCGCACCACCACCGCACAAGCGTTCCAATTGGGCGCCAATTTTGTCATTCAGAAGCCTGTTTCCTCGGTGAACGCTAGCCGCTGTGCCAGCGCGGCGGTCGCGATGATGACGCGGGAGCGCCGCCGGTACTATCGGCATCCCTTGGATTTTACGGTTACGGCCTTCTTCGGGAAGGACGAAAGGCTGGAGGCGAAGGCGACGAATATCAGCGAAGGCGGAATGGCGGTGAGCTTCAGTGAGCCACTGCCCGCCAGCGGGCTGTCGAAGGTTTCGTTCTTTCTTCCTGAAATGGCGGCGGCGCTCGAGTTCCGCGCGGATCTGGCCTGGGCTGACGAGTCGGGCAAGGCTGGCTTGCGGTTTGTCGATCTCCCGAGAAAAGCGCAGGAAGCGATTGAGGACTGGCTGACGCGGCAGCTGGCCACGAAAGCGAGACCGATGAGCGTCAAGCCGCAGAACGCGCTCTCGGCCTTGGCTCTAAAGGAGAAGTGGTAGACGGAAGTTCAGGAAACAGTCCCGGCTTTTCCGAGAGCTGGTCACATACCATCGCGCGGTGCAAGGCCGCCGCGGTCTCGCCAAAAATGCCCAAGCACAGGGCAACCCGCGATTCCCATTTGTGGATCAGAAAAACAGGGCAGCGTATGCTCATAGGCGAGCGCGACCATCAGGAGTGCCATGTCCAACAAGTGTGTTCTCCTACTGGGATTTGTTCTCTTACTTTCCTGCGTTGAATATCCCGCACAGGATCTGCCATCTTCCTCAATCGAAACAATTGCGGGCGCAGAAGCAGCGGGGGTTGCAGGAACCGATTTCAGCCTGAATTCGATAGCTGGCTTGGCCAATGATGCTGTTGGCAACACCTATTTTACGATTCAGGCGCTCAATCGGGTGTACCGCTTGGGTGTGGATGGCCAGGTTACGGTCTATGCCGGGAACGGCGTTCGCGACCAGCACAAGGATGGCGTCCCTGCGACATCCTCTCCTCTCCTCAGTCCCGGAGCTCTCGCTGTAGACTCGTCTGGCAATTTGTTGATTCGGGACTGGCGTACTCTCCTCCGCGTGGATGCCGGCACAGGGATTCTCGCGACGATATTCACAACTCCCTACACCCAGCCCGGGTCGGCGAATACGATTGGCGACATCGGTGGAATGGTTGTGGGCCCTGATGGCACCCTCTATTTAACCGACGGTGCCCGAATTGAAAGTTATTCCTTTGCGTCGGGCTCCGTCACGGTGCTCGCGGGGAACGGTGTTCTGGGACCCACCCGAACCGGTGTTTCGCCAACCTCAAGTCCCCTGAAGTATCCGATCACGTTGGCCGTGGCAGTCGACGGTACCCTCTATTTCTCGACCATGGAACCGGCGATCTTCTATGTCCAGCCGGATGGTAGGCTTGGATCCCTGAACATCCAGCCTGACAGGGGCGGGCCACCCCTCGGTGAATATGATATTCCGAGCCAGATCGCGCTGGATGGCCTAGGCCACCTGTTCGTGACGCAGGGCAATCGTTCGCGCATCCTGCGCATCAGTCTGAAGACCGGCCAAGCTTTGGTCTATGCGGGCACAGGAAATCAGCGCTTCAACGGTGACAGCATTGACGCTTCCCGAGCCAACATCACCGCGCCCACCGACTTAACCTCCGACGCTGCCGGAAACCTCACCTTCGCCGAGATGAACCGCGTGCGTCGCGTCGATGCTGCGACCAAGCTCATTACAACGATTGTAGGAAATGGACTGCCCGCCGCGGATGACGCCACGACTCCCGCGCTGCGGGCCAAACTCTCTGAGCCGGCCTATGCCGTCCCGGCTCCAGACGGCAGCGTATATATCACCAGTAGCTTCGGCCATCGGTTGCTTCGCCTAGGTCCCGACGGAAGGATGACCACAGTAGCAGGCGGTGGAGACTGGGTCTCGCATAGCTCGGATCCGGGACCTGCTTTGGAAGTCGCCCTGAACTACCCCCAAGGCGTCTGGATCGACGACGACGGTGATCCTTACTTCTCCGATCAGAGCAATCGCATCGTTCGCCGTCTCGCGCTTCAAACAGGCGCGGTCACGAATTTGGCGACGTCACCCAGGAAAGGGAGCTCCTTCGGGGGGATTCTCTCGCACGCGGCCGCCCTCGTCGCAGACCAAGACTTCTTCTATCTGTCCGACCCCGACGACGATCGCGTCTGGCGCATCTCCAAGCGCGATGGCGCGTTTGAGTCTTATGCCGGTCTAGGGTCCGACTTGTTTCACAGTCGCGTTCCGGGTCTTAGCACGGCTAGGTTGACCGCTCCTTCGGGTCTCGCGCTGGATGCGTCGCGAAATCTCTACATCGCCGACGGCCGCGAACTTGGCAAACAAGGTCGCATTCTTCGGGTCAACGCTGCAGATGGGCGCCTGATCACGATTTTATCCGATCTCCAGCATCCCGCTAGTCTTGCCTTTCAATCTCCGACTGTCCTGTGCTTTTCCGAGAGCGGGGCCAACCAGGTACGCTGCCTGGACCTGACAACGCACAAGACCCGAGTGGTCGCCGGGAGCGGAATCGCCGGCTTTGGAGGTGACGGCGGCCCGGCGGAATGCGCGCAACTGAATCGTCCTTTGGGGATTAGCTTTGATCAGACGGGCAGCCTCTATATCGCGGACACCGGCAATCAACGCATCCGGCGCGTGCACTTGGGCCAGAGGACCGGTCAGTGTCCTAAGTAGGAGAAATGCCCAATTCGGCCCAACCGGAATCATCTCCGCGCGCTTAGTGTTCCACTGGTTCCACCGCGACGGAAGCGTCGCCGGAAGTCGCCGCGCCGTTCACGGGAGTTCCGGCACCGGCCGCATGCGCGGACCCTTCCAGAGTTACTTCTTCACAGAGGGAAGGATTCTTCAGAATTCGTGAAACCAGCGCCGTGTGCATGGCATGGCCGGCGCGATCGGCGACAACCCTTCCCAGCAGTCTCTTTCCAATCAGAGCCAGGTCGCCAATTAGGTCCAGGACCTTGTGCCGCACAAACTCGTCCGAAAAACGCAGTGGCGGATTCTCAATGCCATCTTTCGTGAGCACCACGCAGTTTTCGCGTGAGGCGCCGCGGATCAGGCCCATGTTGCGCATGGCTTGCTCGTCTTCGCGGGAGCCGAAAGTGCGCGCCGGAGCGATTTGCTTGAGGTAGCTGCCGTTGGAGAGCTCGACGGCAAAGGTTTCGCGGCCGATGGCGGGATGCGGGAAGTCGATGGAGTACGATGCCGAGTAGCTTTCCGCAGGATAAATCGCGATGAACTTTCCGCGGTCGGAGAGTTCGATGGGCTCGCGAACCCGCAGATACTTTCGGCGGCGCCGCTGCCGGCGCAGGCCCGCCTGCTGAATCATCTCGACAAACGGCTGGGCGCTGCCGTCCAGGATGGGCAGTTCCAGGTTATCCAACTCGACGATGGCGTTATCCACGCCCACTCCCACCAGCGCCGAGAGCAGGTGCTCGGTGGTGGAGATGAGAACACCTTTTTTCATCAAGCTGGTGGCGTAGCTGACTTTGGCGACGTTGTGCCCGTGGGCTTCGATCTCGAAGCCATCGAGGTCGGTGCGGCGAAACAGGATGCCGGTGCCGCTGGGCGCGGGCAGGAGACGCAAATGAACCGGCGCTCCGCTGTGGAGGCCGATGCCGCTGCACTCCGCGGCAGCTCGGATTGTCTGTTCGTATTCCAGTGACTCGTCCTCGAATTCGTCTTCCTAGAGGACAAGCTAGGGGACGAGACGGAATCGGCTGTTCCGCAAAGCGTGTCTGGGCAAGACTACTAGCAGATGCCTAACTCGGGCTGTGGCAATTTAGCCACATTGTGTGGCAATCAAGGGGAACACGACAAGCCGGAAGGTGTGCAGTAACTAATTTGCAATCAATTGCTTGCGGGCTTGGCGTTGGCTTCGAAGAGGGAATCGGCCAGTTCGTCGTTGTACTTTATCTTGCTAAGGAAGCGCTCGGAGACCAGATCGCCGTTGTAATAGCGTGAGAGGGTATAGGGCGTCATGATGCCCTGCACGGGCTTGTAGTTGTCGTAGGTTTCCTCTTCCACGTTCTGGTATTTGTCGCTTAGGTCGCGCCAGGCGAACGACTTTTTCACGGGCAAGTGCGTGGCGGTGTCCAGGAACAGGGTCACGGATTCATTGCGGCTATTCGTAATGGTGACTTTGTCGGCGAGGTTGGCATTGCCCAGGGCCGTGCCATCGTAGAAAAGCGCCACTCCGGGTTCATGCATCCACTTGCGCAAAACCGATTCCATGGAGCGCTCGCGGCTGCGGATGTAGTCGCGGGTATCCTTGGCTTCCTCTTGCTCGGTTCCTTTGAAGCTGACTTCGAAGCCCTTGTCGCCATTGTGGATGATGGCCACGTCGGTCTTCTTGTTGGACTTGCCTTCGGGAACGGGAATGGGAAAAGGGATGAGGTCGTAGACGCCGATGCCGCGTTCGAGGGCAAACTCCAGACGGTCCTTATCGGCATAGCGATAGAAGCGGCGGTAAATGGTGCCGGGTCCGCGGGTTTGGCTGTGATAGAGGCTGTAGGTGCGACCTTCCTCGCTGCGCGTGCTGTAAGAGAGGTAGGCGGCGCCGCCGAGAGCTTCAATCGCTTTGTCGAGGAGGGCGCGGGCTCTTTGAGCACTTTCGTCCTCCGCTGTTTTAGCTGCAGGGTTGGACGGAGTTGGCGACGGTGTCTGAGCTGAAGCGGCAGCGAGCGACAGCAAGATGGCAAAAGCGAATCTCATAGGTTCCTGCAAGCTTGGACGCAGATTTGACCCGCGCGGCTGCCTCCGGGACGATCTAGGCTGACGATCTAGGCTTAAGATGCCTGGATTAGCCAGCCAGGACTGCTCCCCCATTTACATTGAAAATTTCACCCGAGATGAATCCAGCCATCTCCGTGCAAAGAAAGACGATAGGCCCGGCGATTTCGGCCGGGGTGCCGACGCGGCCGAGTGGGATGGTGCCTAACACGGCGGCCGAAATCTTGGCGTCGGCGAGCGCACCTGCCGACATATCCGTGTCTACCCAGCCGGGGGCCACGCAATTTACGTAGATGCTTTGGCGGACGAGCTCGCTCGAGAGGCTCTTGGTCATGCTGATGATTGCGCCTTTGCTGGCGGAGTAGTCGACGTGAAAGGCTTCGCCTCGCTGGCCGGAGGTGGAGCTGACAAGCACGATATGCCCGGCCGCAGCGCCCTGGCGAGGTTGCTTCTTCATCTGGGCAACGGTGTGCTTGGTGATGGCGAATACGGAGTCGAGATTGATGGCTAGGGTATTGCGCCACTGCGTCTCGGGCATTTGGTCAATGCCGGCGTCTTGTTCGGGCCAAACTCCGTGATTGACTACCAAGATGTCGAGGCGACCGAAGCGCTGTACGGCGGCGGCGACCAGAGCCAGGGCGGTCTCGGTTCCGGTAAGATCACAGGCCACTGCGTGGGTGCGGTCCTGGCCGCACTCTCGCACTAGACTCTCTGCGGCCTCGCGGGCTTTCTGGTAGTTGAAGACAACCTTCGCGCCGGCTTGGGCAAGAAGACGCACCGTGGCCGCGCCGATACCGCGGGAGCCACCGGTGACCAGGGCGACGCGATCTTGCAGCGAGATGGAAACGCTCATGGATCCAGTCTCGCTGTTTCGTTGGGTCAGTTGCAAGTGCAGGCGTGTCTCGGTGATCCTATAGATCGGTGATCCTAATAGATCGGTGATCCCATAGATCAGTGATCCTGTAGATCGGTGATCCTGTAGATCGGTGATCCGTATTCACCCATTTCGAACGAAACCGACCATCTCACAGAAATGCCGGGTGGCAAAGATCGATACGACTGAAAGAGGGCTTTTTGCATACGTCTGAGACAAATCAACATCGCGGGCGCATGGTTCGCGGCGATCGCCAGATGCCTGACGATGAAACCCGCGCGTTTCTTCGAGAGCGGGCTGTGGCTCACGTAGGCACGACCGACGCTCTGGGTTGGCCTTACGTGGTTGCCCTCATGTATGTGTATGAGGAAGGAAATCTGCTGTACCTGCACACGGGGCCACATCAGGGGCATTTCCTGGCGAACATCCGCGAGAATTCGCGCATTTGTATTCACGTCGATGAGCCGGTAACCTTGCAACGCGGGCAACCGTCTCCTTGCAATTCAGCCTTGGTTTACAAGAGCGCGGTTGCCTATGGCGTGGTGCGCGTGGTGGAAGAGGCAGACGCAAACGAAAAGAAGGCGTGGTTTTTCGATCGTCTCCTGCAACGGCTCAAGGAACCGATGTCCGCATACGAGCGGCCGGGGTATCCGATGTTGGATCGCATCATTTTGTTTGAGGTGGCGCTCGAGATTGTTACCGGAAAACTGAACGTTGGTTTGCATCATTAGCGCTGGAAGCCGCGAAGCAATCCGGACACCCTATTGGAGCCGGGCGATTCAACGCCAGCACTGTGACAGGGGAGCGCGTCTCGTGACTACGAAATCTAAGACACTCGTTGTTCTGATCCTGGGTGTATTGATTGCCAGCGGCCTCCAGGCCCAAGACGCACCTCTCAACACGTTGCTCGTCCTCGCTAAAGGCGACAATATGCTTGCCATTGTCGATCCTTCGAGCCGTCAGGTCCTTGCGCGGATCGCGGTCGGCAATGACCCTCACGAAGTGATTGCCTCCGCCGACGGCAAGACGGCATATGTATCCAACTATGGGTTTGGAGCAAACAACACGATTACCGTGGTGGATCTGGTCGCTCGAAAGACGGTGTCGACGATTGACCTTGGGGCGTTACGCGGTCCGCACGGATTGGCTTTGGCTGGGGGAAAGATTTGGTTTACGGCGGAGTCGGCGAAAGCGATTGGCAGCTACGATCCGGCGGCGAAGAGCATCGATTGGATTCTTGGAACGGGTCAGAACCGGACGCACATGATTTACGTTTCGCCGGATCTGAAACAGATTGTGACTACGAACGTCAGCTCGGGCACGGTGAGCATCATTGAGAAGGTGATTGGGGCTCGTGGTCCGGGTGGCCCGATGCCGGGCGGTCCGATGCCCAGCGTTCCCATGTCCGGCGGTCCACCACCGGGAAGGCCGCGAGGCCCGGGCGGGCCGATGGGCGCGCCCGGTGGAGATTGGAACCAGACAGTCGTCCCTGTAGGCGTGGGTTCCGAAGGGTTTGATGTTTCTCGAGACGGGGCGGAAATTTGGGTGGGAAACGCGCAAGACGGCACGGTTTCTATCGTCGACGTGGCCAGCAAGAAAGTGACTCAAACGCTTGCCGCCGATGTGCGGGGCGCGAACCGGTTGAAGTTTACTCCCGACGGAAAGCTGGCCTTTGTTTCTACCCTGCGCGGACCGGATGTGACCGTCATCGACCGGGCTTCCCGGAAAATTGTCAAACGCATTCCGGTTGGGCACGGGGCGGCTGGGATTATCATGCAACCTGATGGGGCGCGTGCCTTCGTTGCCTGCTCTCCGGATGGTTATGTTGCCGTCATTGATTCGCAGTCCCTGGAGGTCGTTGGCCATATTGAAGTGGGCGCCGGGCCGGATGGGCTGGCGTGGGTGACGCGGCGGTAGCGCGAAAGTTTGCTTGTTCCGAAATAGGAGATTGCATGAAGCCCTCCGATTTTCGTCGCATTGCACTCAGCTTTGAAGGGGCTGAAGAAGGCTCCCACATGGGGTCGGCCGACTTCCGTGTGGGCGGGAAGATTTTTGCCACGCTGGCCGCGCAGAAGCTGGGGTACGGCAACGTGAAACTCACGCTGGAGCAGCAGGAAGAATTTGTGCGCGAGCTGCCGGAAGTCTTTATTCCGATTGCCGGAGGGTGGGGGCGGACGGGCATGACTCACATTTGTCTAGCGAAAGCGAACGAAGACGTGGTGAGCGGAGCTCTCCGTGTGGCGTGGATGCAGCGGAAAGATAAGAACACTAGCACAAAAAAGACGCGTGTTCGCAGACCTACCTAGCGCTGCTCGCAAATGTCCATCCTTAGAGTCTTTGTCGTCTTCACCCGCGCAACCGTGCACTGGCCTGAAGCAGTCCCTGTTGTAGCTCGAGCAGCTCCACGTCCTGTCTGAGCGCTACGCTGACCGTCCAGCCCGCGCCCTCACCCTTGATGTTGCCTGTCACTGGGTTCTTGCCAGTCGGTAGCCACACCCGTCTTGATGGCATAGCGGTAGATACCGCTTAGAAGAAGCTTGACGTGGGTGAGCGAGTTGCGATTCAGGCCGTTGTTGGCGTAGTGGTCAAGCAGTGCCGTCACTTGCACCGTCCGCAAGCTGGCCAGTGCAATCTTACCAAGGTGCGGCTGCACGTAGCGCGACCACATTTGCGTTTAGCCCTGCGCAGTCGAGGCCGCTTTGTTGGCTTCAACCCAAGGCAGGTAGTGCTTTTCAAAGGAGTCGGCCAATGAAGTCTGGCCCGTGACGCGGACTTCCTGGCCACCGTTCACGGGGGCCATCACGGCGTCGAATAGGGGCTGCACGTCAATTCGTGATCGGTAGATTTCCGGCCGATCCGCCAACTTTTCGCACTTGGTTTTCCTGCGCCCGTTGGCGTAGACTTCATTTACATAATAACGAGCGGGAAAGGCCTAAGCTGTTTCGATCAGCTCGCCTTTTTGGCCTCGGCTATGGTTCTTGCGCGCTAGATCTTAAGGATGTGCATTGCGAGAAGGGTACTGGTGTAACGGTCTATTTGTGTAAATGGGCCGTCCATGACGCACAGTAACCAAACCGTAAGTTGTTGAAAAGTAAAAGCCGGAGAGGTGGCCGAGTGGCTGAAGGCGGCGGTTTGCTAAACTGGAACAGACCTTGTGCAGCCTTTGTTCTTAATCGGTTAAGCCATCCCTGTTAGGTACGAATACACTCTTTATCGACCTTTCGGTCGGTCATCGGACAATCAAAAGGCAATAGATTTTTCCTCTTGACAACGGCGGTTAAACTGACCGTTGCTTTTGCCTTTTCGGAACGGCTCTTAGCTTCCCGACCGAGGATCTTCGAGCATCCCGAGCCTCTCCACCCAAGCGAGATCCGGCTGTGTGTCGCGGACGTAGATCCGCATTGCCGCAAGATCGAGACGCAGGTTCGCGAGCCGCAACGCGGCACGAAGTAGACCCACCTGGAGGTCGAGCACCTCCTTCTCCTGTTGGAGATCCGCGACCTTTTGCGTCTGCGACTCTGCAATCGCAATGACCTGGTCGAGAGACCGGAAGCAGTGATCGACGAACTTCTTGTGAGTCCTCTTTAGCATGAACATGGTCGTACTCTCGTGTTTCGAATTAGGATACCGAGACCAGGCTTCGTTTAAGTCACACCTGAGTGGGTCAGGCCGACTCGCCAATGATGTGCAAGAGGAGCCATCTCCACCTGGTCCCGGTCGAGCAGCGTGATTAGCTGCAAGATCAAAATTGTTGAGCACCGTTCGCGTGTCAATCGCGATGATGGAGACAGAGAACGCACGGTGCTCTCATGGTTGTCCCGGCTGAACCGGGCACTACCTGCAACCGAATGCAGGCCCATATTCCAAGTGATCTCACCGAAGAGTTTTACACTGGAAAATTGTTAGAGCCGAGTTCAGCGTCCCGGAAGGGGCGCAACGCCGAACCCGGCCTCCCCTCACCGTGACCAGAGCTTCCAGCTCGGTCGTCTGCG
>Ga0137418_10000489_pt2 | contig 32757 bp, 35 predicted proteins | sample CZODoug3_1_2_16f_FD_122242 | JGI IMG/M metagenome (GOLD analysis project Ga0137418, IMG submission 122242) | Vadose zone soil fungal communities from Angelo Coast Range Reserve, California, USA - CZODoug3_1_2_16fungal (Hybrid Assembly) | ecosystem: Environmental > Terrestrial > Soil > Vadose... | reverse complement strand
GCGCACAAGATCTCGAGCCCGCTGTTTTCGCTCGACGGCCAGGTGAGCATGCAGGCGCTCGGATCCATGCAGGAGGTCCTTCTCGAGCAGGGCGTCATCAAGAAGAAGCTGCCCCTCGAGGAGCACGTGGCGCGCGAGTTCTTCCCCGTCCGGTTGTGAGCCGCGCGCGTCTCGTCCTCGCCGTCCTCCTGCTGCTGGTCGCCGCGTCCGCGACCGCGCACGCGCAGGTCTTCCTCGCCAGCAAGCCGAACCCGCCCTTCGAGATCGGGCCCCTCTTCGTCCGCGCGAGCGTGACGCCCAAGCTCGGGGCGATCGACGTCAACGTCATCTGGAGCGTCGTGGTGCCGGCGACGCGCTCGGCCGCCGGCGTGGAGCAGGATCTCTATCTGATGTGGCCGGGAAGTCTCGTGCCCGACGCCAAGCTGGGCAAGAGCGATCCCGCGCTCGAAAAGTACATCACCGACCGCGGATTCGTGATGAAAACCTCCGGCCGTCTGACGCTGACGGCGCAGAATCTCTATCGCACGGGCAACGATCGCGCCGAGCCCGTCGCCGGGGGCGCGCACTTCGTGACCTTCGTGCGCGAGGACTCGGGCCCGCTCGGCAGCACGATGCCGGCGTCCTTCATTCGCATTCCCTGGGACCCGCGCGCGCTCAACCGCGCCTATCTCATGCGGCTGAGCATGAAGGCCGACGGCCTCATCCGTCCCAAGCCGGGGACGTGGGTGGAGCACACGCTCTGGGGTCAGCGGTACCGCCTCTTGCTGTCCTTCAACGAGGTGCGGCAGCGCGCGCTGTTCCGACTCTATCTCGAGCACCGCGACCGCATGGTGCGGCTCAGCGAAGACCCCGCGCAGCTGCTCATCGACTTTGCCGACAACGACCGCCTGAAGATCGACGAGCTGGCCCCGGCCTCCGCCACGCGGCAGCCGAGCGAGACGCGCGCCAAGACCGAGCGCATCTCGCTGTTCCTCGACCGCTCGGAGGGACTCACGCCGCAGGTGCTGATGGTCCAGTTCGGCTACTTCTCGGGGCTGCAGTCATGGGCGCCCGTGCTGATCCCGCTCGCCATCTTCGCGGCCGGCAACGTCGGCGGCGTGCTCATGCGCAACATCGCCGAGCGGCTCAGCAAGCGCTGGGCGGGCCGGGTCGGCGTCTGGCGCAAGACAGGCGAGAACGTGATGCGGGAGACGGGCGTGGTGCTCGACCGCGACACGCTCGCGCGGATCGTGCCCGGGACGACGACCTACGAGCAGGTGCTCGAGATATGCGGTCGCACGGTGGAGGAGCGCCAGTCGCTCAACGCGCCCGAGCGGCGGACGCTGGTCTATCGCGGCCGGCGCATCGTCCCCCGTCGCCGCCGGGTGGCCGGGTTGTTCGCCACGGTCACGCACTGGGACGTCGAGGACCACGAGACCGAGATCGTCGTGGAGCACGACGTCGTGCGCGACGTCCAGGCGCACGTGCGTCGCTCCCGGCTGACCCAGCCCGCGCCGGTCACCACCTAAAAGTTTGGGGGGACCTAGAAATTTGGGGGGCCATTTCGGGGCCCCCCATGGGCTGGCGCGGTCTAGAGGAGCGGCCCGGCTCCGCCGGGACGCTCCGAAGGCTGGGGGGTTTGGGGGGCCATTTCGGGGCCCCCCATTTAATTAAACAGGCTCGCCGACCGGCACGCGGGAGAGCGCGTACTCCGGCAGCGAGATGTGCTCGTGGCAGACACGGCAGTGAAAATCGAGCTCCAGGCCCTGCCGCTTCCTCAAGAAGGCCATCGGCTGACCGCACCGCGCATGATGAAGCCCGTCTTCACCGAGGAAGACCGTGGTGATGGTCGGCATCTCGTTGGCTGCGGGCTTGACCGTCGCGACTGCCATGGCTGCTTTGCCTCCTGCCTTTGTCCCGGCGGATGCCGGCTAACGGCAGGTCTGTAGGCAAGGGCCATTCCATACCCGACGGTCGTTCAAAGACCTGTTTTATCTAGCCTGATAGGTCAGACCGTGGGTCAAACGGACAAAAACCACCCGGGCCCTCCGTGGAGTTTTTGTCCGTCAGACCCTGTACCGCTGGAGCGAGGCCTGCGAAAGCTCGCAACCGATACCGGGCCTCTCGCTCAGCACCACGCAGCCGGCGTCGACCATCACCGGCTCCGTGAAGAGCGGCTCCCACCAGCCCATGTGCTCGAGGATCAGCGCGTTTGGTGTCGCGGCGAGCAGGTGCGCGGAGGTCTCGGTGAACAGATGCGACGAGACGGGCTGCTGCCACGCGTGGCAGAGCGCGGCTGCGCGCAGGAACTCGGTAGGGCCGCCCATGCGCTGCAGGTCCGGCATCAGCACGTCGGCGGCGCGCGCCTCGAGATGCCGCTTCATGCCGGCGCTGCCGTAGTCCGTCTCGCCGGTGGCGATGCGCATGTCGAGGGCGGCCGCGACGCGCGCGCAGCCCGCGAGGTCGTCGTAGGGCAGCGGCTCCTCGAGCCAGTAGAGGTCGTGCTCCTCCAGGCGCCGGCCGACGCGGATGGCCGTCGTCTCGTCCCAGCCCTGGTTGACGTCGGCCAGCAGGGCGGTCTCCTCGCCGAGCGCGCCGCGCACGATCCGGACCCGCTCGACGTCGTCGTCGGGATTGGCACGGCCGACCCGCATCTTCATCGCGCGGTGGCCCGCGGTACGAAAGTCCTCGGCCTCGCGCACGAGCGCGTCCACCGTGTCGTCGATCCAGAGCCCGCTGGAGGCATAGGTGGGCACGCGCGTGCGGTCGCCGCCGAGGAACCGGAACAGCGGCAGGTTCACCGCGCGCGCGGCGAGATCCCAGCACGCGGTGTCGAGGGCGGCGAGGGCGAGCAGCGACGGCCCCGCGTGGCCGATGAAGTTCAGCGCCCGCCATGCCTCGGCGTGCCGCGCCTGCGGCGCCGGCGCACGGCCGACGTAGACCTCGGCCAGGTCCTCCACCAGCTCGGCGAGCGCCCGCGCCCGGCGCGCGCCGAACGCGAAGCAGTAGCCCGCACCCACGAGGCCGGCGTCGGTCCGCATCTCGACGGCGACCGTGTCGGCGTGGGCGTGGTCGTGCCGCGCGGTGCGCACGGGACGCGGCAGCGGGACGGACAGCCGGTGGACGACGACGTCGGTGATCTGGAGCTTCATCGGATCTCTCCCCGCCACTGTGAGAGGCGATCGTTGAGCACGTCCAGCGAGAGCACGATGACGATGGACGCCGCCGACACCAGCGCGGTGGCGGCGAACAGCTCGGGCGCCCGGAAGCCGTTGGCGAGCGACGACAGCACGTAGCCCATGCCGCGCACGCCCGCGAACATCTCGACCACGAGCACGCCGAGCAGGCAGAAGACGATGCCGAGCCGCATGCCCGCCAGGACGGTGGGGACGATGGCGGGCAGCACCACCTTCCAGTAGAGCTGCCAGCGGCGCGCACCGAAGGCGCGCGCCACCGTCACGAGGTTTCGGTCCACGTCGCGCACGGCGCCCGTGACGAGCACGAGGATCGGAAACGCGCCGTGGATCGTCGCGTAGACGACGGCCGGCGTGGCGCCGAAGCCGAGGGACAGCACGATCCACGGCAGCACGAGGATCTTCGGCATCCCGTACAGCGCGATCACGAACGGGTTGACGGCCCGGCGCAGCGGGCGCACCGCCCCGAGTAGCAGGCCGCCGCCCACGCCGATGACCACCGCCAGCACATAGGCGATGGCGGTCTTGAGCAGCGTGTCGCCGAGGCCGGCGAGGGCGGCGCGGCCGATGCGCCCGAAGGCGCCCAGCACCGCGCTGGGGGCCGGGACGAAGAGCGGATCCACCCAGCCCGCGCGGGCCACGCCCTCCCAGGCGAGCAGCAGCGCCGTCAGGCTCAGCCCCTGCACCGCGCGCACGCGCAGGGTCTCTTTCATAGGCTCGCCTCGCACGGCGGGGGTTCTATCGCAGACTCGCCTCGCCTCGCGGCTGCGGCTCGCACTACGGCCCCGCGACGTGCTGCGGCTCGCACTACTCGATCCATCGCTGGGCGCGGTGCTCGACGACGGCGGCGAGCGCGTCGGAGCCGACGATGAGCACGAGCGTCACCACGACGAGCGCGATGTAGTCCGCGGTGCGGAAGAGGCCGTAGGCGTGGTTGATCAGCGAGCCCATGCCGGACTTGCTGCCGAGGATCTCGCCGACGATCACCCCGATGACCGTGAGCGCGAGGCCGGTCCGCAGACCGCCCACCAGCGTGAACAGCATCGCGGGCAGCGTCACCTTGCGGAAGGCTGTGAGACCGTCCGCGCCGAACGCGCGCGCGACCACCAGCATCTGCGGGCTGACCTGCCGGATGCCCGCCAGCACGGCGAGGGTGATCGGAAAGAAGCCGAGCAGGAAGCCGAAGGCGATCTTCGACGCGGCATCGAGGCCGAAGAAGAGCATGAGCGACGGGTACCACACGACGGCGGGCACCGCGTAGAGCGCGGCGAGGATCGGCCCGTAGGCGCGGCCCACCAGCCGGTTGAAGCCGAGGGCGAAGCCGCAGCCGAGGCCGGCGGCGATGGCGAGCCCGTAGGCGACGACGATCTCGCGCAGCGTCAGCAGGAGGTGCTGGGCCAGATCGGGATACGAATGAAGGGCCAGCAGCCGGCCCAGCGCCGGCACCGCGGCCGAGGGCGGCACGTAGAGCAGCGGGTTCGCCAAACGGCCGGCGATCTCCCAGGCGCCGAGCAGCCCGACGAGGATCGCAGCCCGCATCAGCAATAGCTGTTTATTCACAGGTCCTGCGGCTCACACTACGACTGCATCGCGCGCAACGACTCGTCGCGGATGTCGCTCCACAGCTTCGCGCGCAGCGCCACCAGCTCGGCGGACTCCATGGCGCGCGGATACGGCATCGGCAGCTCCAGCACGCTCTTGATGCGACCCGGCCGGGCGGTCATCACGATCACGCGCGTGGAGAGGGCGAGCGCCTCGTGCAGGCTGTGGGTGACGAAGACGACGGTCTTGCGCGTGCGCCGCCAGATGTCGAGCAGCCACTCCCCCATCAGCACGCGGGTCTGCTCGTCGAGGGCGCCGAAGGGTTCGTCCATCAGCACGATGGGCGTGTCGATGGCGAGGGCGCGGCCGATGGCGACCCGTTGCCGCATGCCGCCCGACAGCTCGCGCGGATACTTCGCCGCGAAGTCGCGCAGGCCGAGCGGGCCGAGCAGGTCGGTGGCCACCCGGCGCCGGCGCGCGGAGGGCACGCCCTGCAGCTCGAGGCCGAACTCCACGTTCTCGAGCGTGGTCCGCCACGGGAAGAGGCCGGGGTCCTGGAAGACGGTGGCCACGCGCCGCGGATCGGGAGCGTCCACCGGGCGCCCGTCGACTTCGACGCGCCCCGCATCGGCGGCCACGAGGCCGCCGAGCATGCCGAGCAGCGTGGACTTGCCGCAGCCCGAGGGGCCGATCAGCGTGCAGAACTCGCCGGCGCCCACCGAGAGCGAGACGTCGCGCAGGGCGTCCACCGGTCCCGACGAGCTGACGAAGCGCTTGGAGACGCCCTCGACGACGATCAGCTCGCTCAAGAAGCTTTCAAGATCTCGCGGGCGATGACGAGCCGCTGGACCTCGGAAGTCCCCTCGCCGATCTCGGTCAGCTTGGCGTCGCGGAAGATGCGCTCGATGGGGAACTCCGTGATGTAGCCGGCGCCGCCGTGGATCTGCACGGCCTTCGTGGCGGCCTTCATGGCCGCCTCGGAGGCGAACAGCTTGGCCATCGCGGCCGCGTGCATGGCCGGGCGCCCCGCGTCCTTGAGCCAGGCCGCCCGCAGCAGGAGCAGGCGCGCGACCTCCACCTCCGTGGCGAGCTCCGCGATCATCCCCTGCAGGCCATTGAACTCCGCGAGCGTCCGGCCGAAGGCCGAGCGCTGCTTCATGTACTTGACGGCCGCGTCCACCGCGGCCTGCGCGATGCCGACGGCCATCGCCGCCATGGCGATGCGCCCGCCCTCCAGCACCTGCATCGCCTGCACGAACCCCTGGCCCTCCGTGCCGAGCAGGTGGTCGGCCGGCACGCGCGCGTCCTCGAAGATCAGCTCGGCGGTGTCGGAGGCGTGCAGCCCGAGCTTGCGGTAGGGCGTGCCCGCGCTGAAGCCCGGCGTGCCCTTCTCGAGCACGAAGGCCGAGATGCCCTTGGCGCCCCGGGTCGGGTCGCTGCGGGCCATCACGACGGCGACCTTGCCGACGGAGGCGTTGGTGATGAAGGCCTTGCTGCCGTTCAGCACCCACGCGCCGTCCCGCCGCTCGGCACGCGTGGCGAGCGCGGCCGCATCGGAGCCGGAGCCGGGCTCCGTCAGCCCCCACGCGCCGAGCACCTCCCCGCTGGCCAGCCGCGGCAGCCACGCCGCCTTCAGCTCGGGTGACGCGAAGAGGTTGATGTGGTTGGTGCACAGCGAGTTGTGCGCCCACATCGTGATGCCGACGGAGGCGTCGCCGCGGTTCAGCTCCTCGACGATCAGCGCGTACGAGACGTAGTCGAGGCCCGCGCCGCCGTACTCCTCGGGGACGAGCACGCCGAGGAAGCCGAGCGGCCCGAGCTTGGCGACGATGGCGTGCGGAAACTCGTGGCGCTCGTCGTAGGGCGCGATCTTGTCGTGCAGCTCCGCCTCGGCGAAGTCGCGCGCGACGTCGCGCACCTGGGTCTGCTCGGGCGTCAGCTCGAAGTTCACCGTCAGGCGGCCGTGCCGCGGCGGCGCCGCGCCGTGCCTGCACCCTTCGCATGCTTGAAGAACTCGACCTGGCGCAGGCGCTTCTCGGCTTCCGCCTTCGTGTCGTAGGTGCCGAACTTCCGACCGGTTTTCTCGGAGAGCACGACGTACTTGCCGCCTTGCTTTCGGATCATCGGATCACCTCACTGCGGCTTGCTCTTCAGCTCCGCCTCGTGGACCTTGATGAAGGCGCGGATCTCGTCGGCGAGATCCAGCAGCTTCGCCCACTGTTCCTTGTACAGCGTGACGGGAAAGCGGCCGAGCCCGTACACCGAGACGCCGCCCTTTTCGCTCACCTTGAGCGAGACGGCGCCGCGGCGCACGCTCGACGCCTTGAGGGCGGCGTTCTCCGCCCGGAGACGCTCCAGCTCGGATTGCACATCGTCAGCCACTGGCCTTCTCCTTTGCGCCTCGGCTCAGACGGCGGCGCGGACGTGCTCGTGCACGAAGCGGACGATGTCCTGCGTCGAGGTGCCGGGCGTGAAGAGCTCCTTCACGCCGATCGCCTTCAGCGCCGCGATGTCTTCGGGCGGGATGATGCCGCCGCCGAAGACCACGACGTCCTCCGCGCCCTTTTCCTTCAAGAGGTCGAGCACCCGCTTGAACAGATAGTTGTGGGCGCCGGAGAGCACGCTGAGCCCGATGGCGTCGGCGTCCTCCTGGACGGCGGTGGCCACGATCTGCTCCGGCGTCTGGTGCAGGCCCGTGTAGATGACCTCGAAGCCGGCGTCGCGCAACGCGCGCGCCACGATCTTGGCGCCGCGGTCGTGGCCGTCGAGCCCGGGCTTGGCGACGACCACGCGGACGGTGCGCGTGTCGCTCATGACGCGGCGTCCAGCGCTTCGCGTATGCGCTCGCCGATCTCGATGATCCGGGCGCGGTCGCCGGGCACGACCGGCCAGTCGAAGCCCTTGCCGTCGTTGTTCCAGCGGGGAATGAGGTGCAGGTGGAAGTGTGGCACCGACTGGAAGGCGGCGGCGCCGTTGGCCTGCAGCACGTTGAGGCCGTCCGGCTTGACCGCCTCCCGGAGGGCGAGGGCGACCTTCTTCGCCACGGTGATGGCGGCCTCCAGATCGGCGTCGTCCGCGTCCCAGATGGTCGCCGCGTGACTCCTGATGGTGACGAGGCAGTGACCGGCGTTCAGCGGATTGATGTCCATGAACACCAGTGTCCGCTCGTCCTCGTAGACCCTCATGGCCGGGCTCTGGCCGTCGCGAATCCGACAAAAGACACACTCGGCGCTCATTCAAGCCCCTCCTAGACGGTCAGCGTCCAGTGGTGGGTGTCGGGCGTCGTGCCGTACTGGATCGCGACGATCGTGTCGTAGAGCTTCTGGGACAGGTCCCCGATCCGGCCGCCGTTCACGACGAAGCGCTCGCCCTTGTACGCCAGCTCGCCGACGGGCGAGATGACGGCGGCGGTGCCCGTCGCCCACACTTCCTCGAGCGTGCCCTTGCGCGCGGCCGCGATCACCTCGTCGATCGTGATCTGGCGCTCCGACACGCGCATCCCCCACTCGCGCATCAGCGTCAGCGCGGTGTCGCGGGTGACGCCGGCGAGGATGGTGCCGGCCAGCGGCGGCGTGATCACCTCGGCGCCGATCTTCAGCATGATGTTCGAGGTGCCGACCTCCTCGAGGTACTTGTGGTGCACGCCGTCCAGCCACAGGACCTGCGTGAAGCCTTCGTGCTTGGCCTCCTCGGCCGCGTAGAGGCTCGCCGCGTAATTGGCCGAGGTCTTGGCTTCGCCGAGCCCGCCCGCCACCGCGCGCACGTAGTTGTCGATGGCCTTGATCTTCGTCGGCGCGAGGCCCTCGGGGTAATACGGCCCGACGGGCGAGAGGATCACGTAGTACAGATACTCCTTCGCCGGGCGCACGCCGAGGAACGGCTCGCTGGCGATGATCGTCGGGCGGATGTAGAGCGAGGTGCCGACGGACGACGGGACCCAGTCGCGGTCGACGTCCACCAGGGTGGTCCACGAGTGCAAGATGAGCTCGGGATCGAGCTGCGGGATCGTCATGCGCGCGGCGGTGCGGTTGAGCCGCTCCACGTGCTTCTGCGGCCGAAAGAGCCGGATCGTGCCGTCCCGGCCGCGGAAGGCCTTGAGCCCCTCGAACAGCGACTGGCCGTAGTGCAGCACGGCCGTGGCCGGGTCGAGCGGGAAGGGCGCGTAAGGCTCGACGCGCGGGTCGTACCAGCCCTTCTCTTCCTGGAAGTCGGCGACGAACATGTGGTCGGTGAAGACGTTGCCGAAGGCGAGATCCTTGTCCTTCGGCTTCTTCTTGCCGCTCGCCGTCTTCGTGATCCTGATCGCGTCAGCCATCGTCTCTTCCCCCTATCTGCGTCTGCTACACAGACGACCGCATGCGGCAAACATTGGCCCCGGGCGCCAAGACGACGATCAAAGTGGTCCAGATGCGAGGCGCCGAGGGAGGCCCGACCGAGGCAACGAAGCAGATGGCCATTTTCATCGTCGTCGTCAAAAGATGATCGGCTCGCGGTAGAGGCCGAACACCTGGCGATACACGTCGGAGATCTCACCGAGACTGACATAGTCTTTCACCGCGTCCACCAGGACCGGCATCACGTTGCCGCCGTTGCGGCACGCGTCCGCCAGCTGCTTGAGCCGCCGCTCGACGCGGCTCATGTCGCGCGCGGCCTTGAAGCGGCCGACGCGCTCGATCTGCTCGGTTTCCACGCTCTCGTCGATGCGGAGGTAGTGGATCGGCTTCTCCTCCTTCATCACGTACTTGTTGACGCCCACCGTGACCTTCTGGCCGCGGTCGTCCATCAGCTGGTAACGGTAGGCGGCGTCGGCGATCTCCTTCTGCGGGAAGCCGTCGTCGATCGCCCGGATCATGCCGCCCATGGCGTCGATCTGGTCGATGTAGCGCTGCGCCTGCTCCTCCATCTGGTCGGTCAGCTTCTCGAGGAAGTACGAGCCGCCCAACGGATCGATCGTCAGCGTCACGCCCGTTTCCTCCGCGATGATCTGCTGGGTGCGCAGCGCGACCGTCACCGCATCTTCCGTGGGCAGCGCCCACGTCTCGTCATAGGAGTTGGTGTGCAGCGACTGGGCGCCGCCGAGCACGGCGGCCAGCGCCTGGATGGCCACGCGCGCCACGTTGTTCAGGGGCTGCTGCGCCGTCGCCGACACGCCCGCCGTCTGCGTGTGCGTGCGCAGCCGCATCGACTCGGCCTTCTTCGCCCCGTACCGCTCCTTCATGAAGCGCGCCCACATCCGGCGCGCCGCCCGCAGCTTGGCGATCTCCTCGAAGAAGTCGTTGTGGATGTCGAAGAAGAACGACAGCCGTGGCGCGAACGTGTCCACGTCGAGCCCGCGCGCCATGGCGGCTTCCACGTACCCCAGGCCGTCGGCCAGCGTGAAGGCCAGCTCCTGCACGGCCGTCGAGCCCGCCTCGCGGATGTGATAGCCGGAGATCGAGACGGGATTGAAGCGCGGCACGTGCCGCGACGTGAACTCGATCATGTCGGTCACGATGCGCACGGCGGGCTCGGGCGGACAGATCCATTCCTTCTGCGCGATGAACTCCTTGAGCATGTCGTTCTGCATGGTGCCGCCGATACGGTCCCACGTCACGCCCTGCTTGTCGGCGATGGCCAGGTACATGGCCAGCGCCACCGACGCCGTGCAGTTGATCGTCATCGAGGTCGTGACGTCACCGAGCGGGATGTCGGCGAAGAGCCGCTCGAAGTCGTTCAGGGTCGAGATCGACACGCCTTCCTTGCCGACTTCTCCTCGCGCCCGCGGATGGTCCGCGTCATACCCCATCAGGGCCGGCATATCGAACGCCGTCGAGAGGCCTGTCTGTCCTTGCTCCAGCAGGAACTTGAATCGTGCGTTGGTGTCTTCGGGCCGGCCGAAGCCCGCGAACATGCGCATCGTCCACAGCCGCCCGCGGTACATCGTCGGGTACACGCCGCGGGTGAACGGGTATTGCCCGGGCCGGCCGAGGCGGTCTTCGTAGCGTCCCGAGACGTCGTCGGGCGTATAGAGCGGCTCGAGGGGGATGCCCGAGAGCGACTCGAACCGCACGTCGCGCTCTTTCCACTCGCGTTTCTCACTCACTTGAGCACCTCGCGTGCGATGACGAGCTTCTGGATCTGCGACGTCCCCTCGTAGATTTGCGTGATCTTGGCGTCGCGGAAGTAGCGCTCGACCTCGGCCTCGCGAATGAAGCCGTAGCCGCCGTGCACCTGCACGGCGTCGGTGGCCACCTTCATCGCCGTCTCGGCCGCGAAGAGCTTGGCCATCGACGCCTCCTTCGTATACGGGCGGCCGGCATCCTTGAGGCTGGCGGCCTTCAGCGTCATGAGGCGGGCGCCCTCGATGGCGGTCGCCATGTCCGCCAGCATCCAGCCGACCATCTGGTGCTCGCCGATCGGCACGCCGAACGCCTTGCGCTCGCGCGCGTACCTCAGCGAGCGCTCGTAGGCGCCGGCCGCGATGCCGACCGCCTGCGCCGCGATGCCGATGCGGCCGCCGTCGAGCGTGGCGAGCGCGATGTGAAAGCCCCGCCCCTCGTCGCCGATCCGGTGGGCGGCGGGCACGCGACACGCGTCGAACACCAGCTCGGCGGTGTCGGAGGCACGGATGCCCAGCTTGTCCTCGGTCTTGCCGACCGAGAAGCCGGGCGTGTTCTTCTCGACGACGAACGCGCTCACGCCCCGATGCGCCTGGCTCGGGTCGGTCTGCGCGAACACGAGTGCGTACGACGCCTCGCGCCCGGTCGAGATGAAGAGCTTGCGCCCGGTGATGAGGTAGTGGTCACCGTCGCGCACGGCCACCGTGTGCTGATTGCGCGCGTCGGAGCCCGCCTCGGGCTCGGTGAGCGCGAAGCAGCCGAGGGCGTGGCCCGCCGCCACCGGCTTGAGGAACCGCGCGCGCTGCTCGTCGGTGCCGAACTTCCAGACGGGCTCGCAGTAGAGCGAGTTGTTGACCGACATGACGACCGCGTGCGACGCGCAGGCCTTGGCGATCTCCTCGAGCGCGACGACGTACGAGATGGTGTCCGCCCCGCTGCCGCCCCACTGCTCGGGCACCATGATCCCGAGCAGGCCCAGCTCGCCCATGCGCTTGACCGTCTCGTGCGGGAAGCGCGCGTCGCGGTCGATCTCCGAGGCGATGGGCGCGACGTGCTCCTGCGCGAACTCCGCCGCCATCGCGCGGACCATCGCCTGCTCGTCCGTCAGCTCGACTCTCATTTTTCCAGCAGTCGCTTGAATTCTTCGGTGAGCGCCGGCACCACCTCGAAGAGGTCGGCGACGATGCCGTAGTCGGCGATCTTGAAGATCGGCGCCTCCGGGTCCTTGTTCACGGCGACGATGATCTTCGAGGTGCGCATACCGGCCAGGTGCTGGATGGCGCCCGAGACGCCGAAGCCGAGGTAGAGCTTGGGCGAGATCGTGCGCCCCGTCTGGCCGATCTGGAAGCGGTGCGGTCGCCAGCCCGCGTCCACGGCCGCGCGCGAGGCGCCGACGGCGGCGCCGATGACCTTGCCCATGGCCTCGAGGATGACGTAGTTCTCGGGGCCCTTCATGCCGCGGCCGCCCGAGATGACGATCTCCGCCTCGGTCAGCTCGGGCAGGCCGGTGGAGACCTCCTCGCGCCGCTCCACGAGCTTCATCCTGGCGGCGGGGATCTTGACACTCGGCTTCTCCACGGCCGCGCTCTTGCCCGCCTGGCTCTCGGCGGGCTTGAAGACGTTGGGGCGCAGCGTGGCCACCCACGGCGCCTTCGCCCACGTCATCTTCGCGAGCAGCTTGCCCGCGTAGACCGGCCGCGTGGCCACGAGCTGGTCGCCCTCCATCGCCATCGCCACCGAATCCGCCGACAGCCCGGCGCCGAGCTTCGCGGCCAGCCGCGCGACGAACTCGCGCATGCGGCTCGTCACCGGCGCGAAGATCGCCTTCGGCGATTCCTTCGCCACCAGCTCGGCGAGCGCCGGCACCCAGACCTCGGGCATGTAGGGCGAGAAGGCCGCGTTCTCGAGCACCCACACCTTCGTCGCTCCCCACGCGCCGAGCTGCTTGAGCCCGTCGTCGCCCGCCTTGTCGGTGAGCCACACGGCTTCGACGTTGCCGCCCGAGAGGCGCGTGGCTTCGCCGATGACCTCGGCCATCACCTTCTTGGGCGAGCCCTTCCGATCGTCCTCGACGATGCACCAGTATGCGTTGGCCATCTCAGATCGCCTTCGCGTCTTCGCGCAGCGCGCGGACGAGCTCTTTCACCGCGTCCTTCACCTCACCCTGGACGATCCGACCCGGCGGCCGCGCCGGCAGCGCCTCGAGGTTCTTCACGGCGAGCTGCGGGGCGGCGGGCGTGAGCCCGAGGTCGCCGGGCTTCATGTCCTTGATCTCCTTCTTCTTGGCGCCCATGATCCCCTTCAGCGTCGGGTAGCGCGGCTCGTTGAGCCCCTTTTGCGCCGAGAGCACGGCCGGCAGCGGGAGATCGAAGACCTCGAGCCCGCCCTCGACCTGGCGGCCCACGCGCACGTTCTTGGCGTCGGCGTCGACGGCCTCTTCCATGATCCACGACGCGCACGGCCAGTCGAGCACCTCGGCCAGCTGCGCGCCCACCGCTCCCATGTCGTCGTCGATCGCCTGGCGGCCGCAGAGCACGAGCGCGGGCTGCTCCTGCTTGATCACCGCCGCGAGCGCCTGCGCGGTGGCCAGGGTGTCGGCGTTGGCCCAGGCGGGATCGTTGAGATGGATGGCGCGGTCGCAGCCCATGGCGAGCGCCGAGCGGAGCGCCTCCTTCACGCGATCGGGCCCGAGCGAGAGGGCGATGACCTCACCTTGACCACGCTTTTCCTTGATGCGCAGCGCTTCCTCGATCGCGAACTCGTCGTAGGGCGACACGATCCAGGTGATCCCGGTCGTGTCGATGGCTTTCGGATCGCCTCCGCTGATCTTCACCTGGGTGGCGGTGTCCGGGACCTGCTTGATGGCGACGACGATCTTCATGAGGTCGCTCCTCGCTCGGACTGCTCGTAGTGGAGTTCGCGGGTGATCCGGAAGCGGTCGCCCGGGATGAAGACGCGGTCGAAGACGACGGGCGCGCCGCCCGCATCGAACGACACGCGCTCGGACTCGAACGCCGGCACGCCGGCGCGGCAGCCGAGCTCGCGCGCCTCGCGGCGCCCGAGCCGGACGGCCGACACGCTCTCGCGCGCGCGCTCGATCGTGATGCCCAGCTTGAACTCGAGCACCTGGCGCAACGGCGTCGTGCCGAGATCGGCCTTCAACACCTCCTCGCCGACGGCGACGGCGAGGAACGAGCGCTGCAGGCTCATCGGGTGGCCGTCGACCAGACGCAGGCGCTCGAGCTGCACGACGCGAGCGCGCGCGCCGAGACCGAGCGCATCGGTCACGCGGCGGTCGGCGCGCGCCACGCGGCCACCGAGCTGGTGCGTGGTCACGTGCTCGCCCTGCGCCGAGAGGTCGCCGGCGAAGCGGCGGAGCTGCAGGATGTCGTAGTCGATCGACGGCGACGCGACGAAGGTGCCGAGACCATGGCGGCGCGCGATCAGATTCTCGCGCTCGAGCAGTTCCAGGGCTTGCCGCAGCGTCATGAGCGTCACGCCGAAGCTCTTCGCGAGCTGGCGCTGGTTGTCGAGCCGGGTGCCCGGCGTGAGGCGACCGGCGTGAATGCGGTCGCGTAGCGACTCGGCGATGCGGTGGTAACGCGGGACCCGTGCGTTCACGCCCGACTCCTCTGTCGGTGTTCTAGAACTCTGCGCTGCCAGCGACGCCGCCGGGGCGAGCAAGAGCAACGAAGAAAGGGACTTAGGCGCGACGGCGGATATGGGCGCATTGTACGGCGCGCCTCGGTGGTCCGCAAGAGGTCCGACCCGGCCTCACGCCGGACATACGTGCGCTCTGCAAAGACAGGGCAAGGAAACACCGTGCGGTCGGCAATCCCTTGCACGGATCGGCGCAGGCTGCCCCGGAAACGCCTGGAAATCGCGGGTGTCCGGACCCGGTACGACGCTTGCTCCTTTGGGAAGGCGAGCGAGCGAACGGCTCGCGGTCCGCGCCGAGAGGCCGGGCCGCTTCGCTCAAAACCGCCGCCTGCTCGACCGCGCTCATCCGCCCCTGTGAGCGCGGTCTTTTTTTGCGCGCCTGCGGACCGCTAGCTTCCCCCGGCCAGGCGGCGGCTCAGCGTGACCAGGGCGTCGAGCTTGCCGCGCGCCGCGCCCGAGTCGATCGACTGCGCGGCGACGGCCACGCCGTCCTTCAGGTCGCGCGCCCGCGCGCCGGCCACGAGCGCGGCGGCGGCGTTCATCAGCACGATGTCGCGGCGCGCTCCCGGCTCGCCGCCGAGCACGGCGCGGATGATCTCCGCGTTCTCTTCGCGGTCGCCGCCGGCGAGGTCCTTGATCGATGCACGTGGCATCCCGAAGTCCTCCGGCCGTACGACGTACGTGCGGACGGCGCCCTCGCGCACCTCGGACACGCGGCTCTCGCCGGTGTTGGAGATCTCGTCGAGGTTGTCGGCGCCGTGCACGACGAAGGCGCGCACCGTGCCCAGCTCGGCCAGCACGCGCGCCAGCGGCTCGGTGAGCGAGGCGGCGTAGACGCCGATGATCTGCGCGTTGGCGGCGGCGGGGTTGGTGAGCGGGCCGAGCATGTTGAAGACGGTGCGCACGCCCATCTCGCGCCGCGCCGGCATCACGTGCTTCATCGCCGTGTGCAAGAGCGGCGCGTAGAGGAAGCCGATCCCGACCTCCTCGAGGCAGCGCGTGACCTTGTCCGGCGGCAGCTCCAGGCTGATGCCGAGCGTTTCCACGACGTCGGCGGAGCCGCACAGCGAGGACACCGAGCGGTTGCCGTGCTTGGCCACGCGCAGACCCGCGCCGGCCACCACGAACGCGGTCGCCGTCGACACGTTGAAGGTGCCGGTGGCGTCGCCGCCGGTGCCGCACGTGTCGATGAGCATCTCGCGGTCGGTGCCGCTCATCCCCGCGACGTCGTCGCCCCGCGCGCGGATGCGCACGACCTTCTGCCGCATCACCTGGGCGAAGCCGATCAGCTCCTCGACGGTCTCGCCCTTCATGCGCAGCGCCGTGAGGAAGGCGCCGATCTGGGCGCCGGTGGCCGCGCCGGTCATGATCGCTTCCATGGCCGCCGCCGCCTCGATGCGCGTGAGGTCACGGCGATCCACCAGCGCGCGCACCGCCTCCGTGATGATCGGGCTCGTCATGACCCTGAGATTCTAGCGCAGGTCTCGGGGTCGACGACGTCGGCGACGCGGCCCTACTGCGGACAGGTCGTGTCGTCGCAGTAGACGACGTTCTCCCAGCTGAAGACCTGCGCCGACCGCGGATCGATGGTGAGCCGCAGCCATTCCCGCGGCTTGCTCGTTCCGCCCTGGACGGTGATGCGAGTGAGGTTCGCCACGGCCTGGGTGTTGTGGATCAGGCCGGCGGCGCTGTGCGGATCCGCGAGCGGCTGATCCGTCCCGTAGACGTGCGAGTCGCCGTTGATGAGCAGCACCGGCTTGCCGAACTGGACGCTGAGGTCCGCCAGGACGCGCACGAAGGCCGTGTAGCCGCCGAGCCCATCGCCGCCGGGGACGATCGCCGCCGGGTCCCACCCGTCGGCCTGAAGACCGATCAGCACGGCTTGGGCCCCGGTGGCCTCGGCCACCGCGAACGCCTCGCGCAGCCATCGAATGTCCGCGGCGGTGCGCTCGGTCACTTCCTGGACCCGCGCCGGCTCGTTGGTGAACGGCGCCGTCCACCGGAGCCCGTCGTTGTTGGAGCCGGGCATGTTCAGCGTCACGAAGACGACCTGCGACTCCTCCCACATCACGTTCTCGACGAACTGCGCGTCCGTCGGGTTCGCCGGGTCGAACACCTGAGCCTGCGACAGCACCTGCCTCTTGCGGCCGCCCAGCGTGGATCCGGGGTTCGCGAAGAACAGGTCGCGGACGGCCGCCAGCTCGTTCAGCGGCGCGCCGCTCCTGAGCTCCTTGGACTGTGGCAGTCGGTCCATTCGTTGTCGCCCGGCGTGTAGACGAACGGGTCCTTGAACTGCGCGAACCGATCGAACACGGCCTGGTTGTAGCCGGGATCGGAGGTCGTCGGAGGCGGAACCAGGCCGGCGCCCGTGCACGGCTGGCTGCCGGAGTGGATGTCGCCGACGTGGAGCACGAGACGCACCTTCGGGTCCGAGTTGATCGAGTCGATCAGGAGCGGCGCCGCGGCGAACAGGTCGGGGCCGTAGGGCCAGTCGCCGAACACGGCCAGGGTGAGCGTCTCGGCGGAGCCGGTGTTGATCGCCGTGCCGTTTCCGGCGTGGGCGCAGCTGGCAAGGAGCACACCGCACAGCGCGGCCGCGACCACGAGCGCTCTCTTCTACCACGCGGGCGGTGACGCGACGGTGACGTTCCGGGAAACAAACCGTTACCGGCTCGGCGCGCCTCCTATCAGGATCGTCGTCGGCGCGACGCCGGCGAGCTTGAGGTGCAGGCGCCACGGGGGCGGGCCGACCTGATCGAGCGGGAACGTCGCGAACGTGTGGCCCTCGATGCGGCTCGGGCCCTCGCCCACGGGGACGCCGACGCCGACGCCCGTCCCGATCCCGCCGCCGCGGCCGATCGAGGCGCCGCCGATACCGATACCGACGGTCGGCCCCGGCCCGGTGACGATGGGGGCGTTCTCGATGGTCTGCGCGCGGACGGCCGTGCCATCCGCCCTCACGATAAAGATGTCCTCCAGACGGCGATGATCGGTATCGATCTCGACCTTCAACCGATCGGCGAGCATCTGGTAGGCGGCGGAGACCTTCGCGCCCTTCGGCTGCTCTTCCGGCTTGTACGGCAGCGTGGCCTGTGAGCATCCCGCGAGGAACACGAGTGCGATGACGATCGGCGGACGCCGGCTCATGCGGTCAGCCTACAGGCGGACCGTGATAAGGTCGAGCCTCCAAGGAGGCTCCCATGCGCGGCATCGTGTTCCTCGGCAATCGCAAGCTCGAGATCCAGGAGTTCCCCGATCCCACGCCCGGTCCCGGCGAAGTCGTCCTCGAGATGAAGGCGTCCGGCATGTGCGGAAGCGATCTGCATCCGTATCGTGCGGCCGGCAACGCCGCCGCCGCGCTCGGCCTGGGCGCCGGCGGCCCGGTCATCGCGGGACACGAGCCGTGCGGCGTGGTCGCCGCGGTCGGCGTCGGCGTCGATCCCGCCCTCGTCGGCCAGCGCGTGATGAACCACCACTACAAGGGCTGTGGCGCCTGCCGGCACTGCCGTCTCGGCTGGTCGCAGCTCTGCCGCGCGGGGATCACTGTCTACGGCATGACGGGCCACGGCGGCCACGCGCGCTACATGAAAGCGCCGGCGTTCACCTGCGTTCCACTACCCGAGGAACTCTCGTTCGAGGAAGGTGCGTCGGTTTCCTGCGGCACCGGCACCGCCTACGGCGCCCTCAAGCGCATCGACGTCTCCGGCCGCGACACGCTCGCCGTCTTCGGTCAGGGCCCGGTCGGACTCAGCGCGACGATGCTGGGGCGGGCCATGGGAGCGCGCGTGATCGCCGTGGACGTCGTGCCCGAGCGGCTGGCGCTCGCGCGCGAGCTGGGCGCCGAGCACGCCATCAACGCCAGGGACGCCGACCCCGTGAAGGCCATCCACGATCTGACGCGCGGCGAGGGTGCCGAGACGACGATGGACTGCTCCGGCTCGTCGGAGGGCCGGCTGGGCGCGCTGCAGTCCGCGGGCACGTGGGGCCGGGTTGCGTTCGTCGGCGAGGGCGGGCAGACGACGATCGACGTGAGCAAGCACATGCTCCGTCGGCAGCTCACCGTGCACGCGTCGTGGACGTTCTCGGCCGTCGGCCAGGGGGAATGCGCGCGCTTCGTCGCCGACCGCGCGATCCCGCTGAAGCGGCTGCTCACGCACCGCTTCCGGCTGGACCAGGCGGACGAAGCGTATCGCCTGTTCGATACGCAAACGACCGGCAAAGGCGTGTTCCTGTTTTAAATGGGGGGCCCCGACATGGCCCCCCAATCATCATGGGCTGACGCCCACCCTGCAGAATGAAATGCGGTAGTGTCGGCACGCGGCCGCCCGGTCCACGCCGCGGAGGGATTGGTACTTCGAGTCCGTCCCCAATCTGGCGCGGGAGCTTTCGGCACCCCGCATTGTTGCCGCTGAGCACGCCGAGCAAACTCGGCCGAACGAGGCTCCTCCGGGCGGTCGCCAGATCAACGGCGAGGAGGGCGGCCATGGAGCGGGTGATCGAGCGCGGGGCAGCGCTGGACGTGCACAAGAAGAGCGTGACGGCCTGCGTGCGCGTGCCGAGGGCCGACGGCGGTCGCCGGCAGGAGGTGCAGACCTTTGGCACCACGGCCGCCGCGCTGCTGGCGTTGCGCGACTGGCTCAGCGCTCACGGGGTGACCCACGTGGCGATGGAGAGCACGGGGGTCTACTGGAAGCCGGTCTACTACGTGTTGGAAGAGATGTTCACCTGCCTGCTCGTCAACGCCGCCCACGTCAGCAAGGTCCCGGGGCGCAAGACCGACGTGCGCGATTGCGAGTGGCTCGCGCAACTGCTCGAGCACGGACTGCTGCGGGGCAGCTTCGTGCCGCCGGTGCCCATTCGAGAGTTGCGGGATTTCACGCGCTATCGGCAGGTCCTGGTCCAGGACCGAACGCGCGAGGCGAACCGCTTGCACAAGGTGCTCACGGATGCGGGCATCCAACTGGCCAGTGTCGCCAGCAACGTGTTAGGCAAATCGGGGCGGGCGATGCTGGCGGCGCTGGTGGAAGGCACCACCGACCCGGCGGTCCTGGCGGATCTGGCGCAGGGCAAGCTCCGCCGCAAGCTGCCGGCATTGCGGGAGGCGCTGGCGGGGCGGTTCCGCAAGCATCATGCTCTCCTGGTGAGTCAGTTGCTCGCCCACCTCGATTATCTGGACGAAGCGCTGGAGATCCTCACCGCGCAGATCGAGGAGGCGCTGAGCCCTTTCGCGACTGAGGCCGCGCGGCTGGATGCGATCCCAGGCGTAGGGCCGCGGACGACCGAGATACTCATTGCCGAACTCGGGGTCGACATGCGGCAGTTTCCGACCGCCCGGCATGTGGCGAGTTGGGCGGGCCTGTGCCCGGGCACGCATGAGAGCGCTGGAAAGCATCGCGCCGTCCGGACCCGGAAAGGCAATCGCTGGTTGCGCGCGACCCTGATCGAGGCCGCGCTGGCGGCCATCAACGTCCGCGACAGCGCGCTGGCCGCCCGGTATCGCCGCCTCGTCCGCCACTGCGGACACAAGAAAGCGATCGTCGCCGTCGCCCCCAAGATGCTGACCACGGCCTACGTGCTTCTTGCCGATGGCCGGACCTATCAAGAGCCGGGGGCTGGCTACTACGACGCACAGCGCAAGGATCGCAGCGTTCGTCGGGCTCTCCAGACCCTGGAGCGGTGCGGTTACCGCGTCAGCCTCGAACCCGCGGCATAGGGAGGCGCCCGATCAAGGCAGTCATTTCCGAGCAAACCCCCCAGCCTTCGGAGCGTCCCGGCGAAGCCGGGTCGCTCCTCTAGATCACGCCAGACGATGGGGCCCCGACATGGCCCCCACATGGCCCCCCATTCCCCCCCGCCTTCGGAGCGTCCCGGCGAAGCCGGGCCGCTCCTCTAGATCGCGCCAGCCGATGGGGCCCCGACATGGCCCCCATCCAGGCCTCTCTAGCTCTTGCGGGGCTGCAGGTGGAGGCCTGAGAGAAGGGTGCGACTCTCCGGGATCTCGTCGAGGGCCTTGAACGGCAGGTTGAATACGGGCCGCGACACCACGAGGACCATCGCGAAGTTGACGGCGGCGGCGGCGACGTGGAGCACCGGCAGCGCCAGGTAGTCGAGCAGCCGCTCGCCCGCGGTGTGCAGCCACTCGGTCTCGCGCCGGAGGTGGCGCAGCGGCCCCTCCCACCAGGGCGCCGTCGCCGTGGCGGTCGCGGCGAGCTGCACGGCCTCGGGCGATATCAGAGGCCGGCGCGACATGAAGGCCATCATCGGCGCCGCGCCGTACTGGCCGAACAGGAACCACGTCATGCCGCGGACGCCGAGCCAGCCGCACGTCGCCACCACGAGCGTCCCGGCCTGCTGGTCGGCGAGCGACGGCATGAAGGCGGCCACGATCTCGCGGTACAGGAACATCACCTCGAAGAAGGCGACGAAGATCTCGACGGCGATCATCTGCCCGATGTACTTCATCTGACGCGTGCGGATGGCGTCCACCAGCGCCTGCGCGCAGGCGAAGCTGCCCATCACGAGCATCATGAGGAACACGAACAGCACCGGCCCGGTGACGCGCGCCGGCTCCGGCGTCTCGGCCAGCCGGCTCAGGACGTCGGTCACCGTCGGAAAGAGGACGTGCGTGAAGACGGTCGCCTCGAGCAGGCACCAGAGCATCAGCGCCACGAACGCCACCCACGGCACGCCGGGCTGGAAGTACCGCTGCGCCATCCGGCCCGTCACCGTGAAGGGCGCCAGCGTCACCTTGCGCGTCGCCTCCACGACCAGCCTCACCAGGAAGCTCGCGACGATCACGATCCAGCCGAGGGCGACCCCGACGAAGCGGACGAGCCCCGTCCAGTAGAGCCACACCGCCCGCGCGGCGTCCCACCACGTCAGCAGCAGCGCCGACACGAAGTGCACGCGCCCATTGCGGAACGGCAGCGTGTAGATCGAGAGCTGTGTGCACCAGAGCGCCGTCAGTCCGAGCAGCGCGGGGAACAGCAGCAGGACGTACTTCGCGGCGGCCACCCAGGGCGACGGCGAGTGCAGGAAGAAGTCCATGAGGACGTACTGCAGCCGCGGGATCCAACCGACCGGCCCCAGCAGCAGCGCGATGATCTCCTGCCACTGTTGCGGGAACGAGCTGATGAACTGCTCCATCGCCCGACTCTCCCCTTGCGCCGCCGTTATGGCGACTCTGACTTCTTCACGGGCGGAGCGCCCACGATCTCCTCGGCCCGTGCCGGCGCCGGCGTCATCGGAACGGACCCCGCGCGGCCGGCGTACGTGACCCGCGTGATCTTCGGCGACAGCGTGCCGCCCGCCGGAACGGCGAGCTGCTGCGCGACCACCCGCGCCGCCTCGCGATCGTAGCGGCGCAGCACGCGGATGACGTACTGCCGCGTCTCGCGGTACGGCGGAATGCCTCGATGGTTGATGACCGCCTGCTCGCCGGCGTTGTAGGCCGCGAGCGCGAGCGGCACGTCGTGGTGGAAGCGCACCATGAGCCGCTTGAGATGGCGCACGCCACCCTCGATGTTGTCGCGCGGGTCGAACGAATCCTGCACGTCGAGGTCCGCCGCGGTGGCCGGCATCAGCTGCATCAGCCCCTCGGCGCCGCGCCGCGAGACCGCGCGCGCGTTGAACCGCGACTCGACGGCCACGATGGCCGCGACGAGCTTGGGCTCGACGCCGTGGCGGCGGGCGACCTCGACGATGTGGGCGTTGATATCGACCAGCGTGTCGGTCTCAGCCGGGCTCGACGACGGCTCCTCGGCGACGATCTCGACCTCCTGCTCGGCCGAGTCGGCGATGTCCGCGCGCGAGACCGCGTACGCGGTGCTCATCGCGAGCACCAGCACGGCGAGTCCGAGCGTCTGTCGCGCCAGGGATTCGCGCGCCGTGAGCGTTCGTCCGAGTGCCTTTTGGCCCATAGTTCCGTGCACGGGCACGGCGGGTTCTGTTGAGCAACCGGGGTGCCAGACCGGGGCCCGAAGACCGAAATCGCCTGGTTTGCCGCGACTTACGAGTCCAGGTGGTCAGGACTCGACCGGCCGGGTTTCGTCGGCGTCGTGACGTCTAGGCCGTCATGGCGTGTCACCCTGCTTGTCGAGGCGCGTCAGCCGGATGACGCCTCTAACGGAGGATCTTCTTGAGACTCTCGACGGCGTCGCCGACGGGCGGGGCGCCGGGCACGACGCCGGGCGACGCGGCGGCACGCGGGCCGAGACGAAAGCGGACCTCGGAGGTCTGGCCGGCGAGGATCTGCACCGTGCGCGTCTCCGTCGCGAGCCTCGGATGGCTCACGCGCAGCCGGTACGTGCCCTCCTTCAGCGTGTAGCGCGCGCCCGTCGGCCCGGTGGTCGGCAGGCTCGTCACCAGCGCGTCCTTCGGCGTCAGCACCTCGATCGTCGCGTCGAGCAGCGGCTTGTCGGCGCGATCACGGACGAAGGCGATGATCTCCCCCGTGTTCGGCGGGCGCGTGACCTTGAGGTAGCCGTAGAGAGAGCCGCCGATCGACAGGCACGCGGCAATGATGCCGAAGATCGCCTGCGTGCGCGACAGCGAGAGCTGCGCGCGCAGCCGGACCAACAGCCCCGGCGTCTCGGGTGGCGTGCGGGACTTCGTGGCGCTCACGGCGCCAGCGTATCAGAGCCCGAGGTACGCCTGCTTGACGTGCGGGCTCTGCTGCAGCGCCTCGCGCGGGCCGTCGAGCACGATGCGCCCGTTCTCGATGACGTAGGCGCGGTGCGAGAGCGCCAGCGCGCGCGCGACGTTCTGCTCGACGAGCAGGATCGTGGTGCCGGTCGCGTTGATCGCCTTCAGAGTCTCGAAGATCAGCCTCACCATCACGGGGGCGAGGCCGAGGCTCGGCTCGTCGAGCAGGAGCAGCCTCGGGCGGGCCATGAGGCCGCGGCCGATGGCGCACATCTGCTGCTCGCCGCCCGAGAGCGTGCCGGCCACCTGCCGCTCGCGCTCGCGCAGGCGCGGAAACAGCGCGAAGACGGTCTCCAGCGTGGCCGCACGCGCGGCGCGGTCGCGCGCGCCCAGCTCGAGGTTCTCGCGCACGCTCATGCTCGGGAAGAGCTGGCGCCCCTCCGGCACGTGGGCGATGCCGCGCGCGACCACCTGCGCGCTGGCCCGGCCGTCGATGCGCTCGCCCTCGAACTCGATCCGGCCGCGGCGCAGGGGCAGCAGCCCGCTGATCGCCCGCAGCGTCGTCGTCTTGCCGGCCCCGTTGCCGCCGATGAGCGCGACCACCTCGCCCGCGCGCACCTCCAGCGAGACCTCGCGCACGGCCACGAGGTCGCGGTAGCCGGCCTCGACGCTATCGAGGCGGAGCAGGGTGGACATATTCCTCGCCCAGGTACGCCTCGATGACCCGGGGATGGTTGGCGATGGCGTCCGGTGGCCCCTCGGCCACCTGCTCGCCGAAGTTGAGCACGACGATCCGGTGCGAGAGCGTCATGACCGCGCGCATGTTGTGCTCGATCAGGAGGATCGACACGCCGCCGCGGTGGATGTCGCCGATGAGCGCGACGAGGGTCGCGATCTCGGTCGGGTTCAGCCCGGCCATCACCTCGTCGAGCAGCAGCAGCGCCGGCTCCGTGGCGAGGGCCCGCGCCAGCTCGAGCCGCTTGCGCTCGGCCAGCGTGAGCCCGGCGGCGGGCTGCGCGGCCTTCGCCCCGAGCCCGACGCGCTCGACGACCGCGCGCGCCAGCTCGCGCGCGCGCGCGGCGGCCGGATGCCGTCCGAGCGCGCCGACCATGACGTTGTCGAGCACGCTCAGGCGCGGAAACGGCCGCACGATCTGGAACGTGCGCGTCAGTCCGAGCCGGCAGATCGTGTGCGGCTTGAGCCCGAGGAGCGAGCGTCCGCGGAAGCGGATCTCGCCCGCGTCGGGCGCCAGGAAGCCCGAGAGCAGGTTGAAGGCCGTCGTCTTGCCTGCCCCGTTCGGGCCGATGAGCCCGACCACCTCGCCCTCCGCCAGCGTCAGATCGAGGCCGGCGACGGCGTGGACGCCGCCGAAGTGCTTGCTGAGCCCGCGCGTCTCGAGCAGCCTCATGGCGTCTGCGGCGCCCGGCGCCGGAACAGGCGCGCCAGCCGCGGGTACGCGCCCTCCGGCAGGAAGAGCACGACGGCGATCAGCAGGAGCCCGTACGCGACGAGGTGGGCGCCGTGCAAGCCGCTCTGAGCGAAGTAGTGACGGGCCAGCTCGGCGAGGGGGCTCAGGATGAACGAGCCGAGGATGGGACCGACGACGGTGCCGGCGCCGCCCACGATGGCCCGGATGATGATCTCGACGGACAGCGGGATGCCGAACACCGAGCCGGGCTGCAGCGAGAACAGATAGAACGCGTAGAAGGCGCCCCCGATGCCGGTGAGGAACGACGACAGCATCATCGCCAGCATCTTGTAGCGGAAGGTATCGACGCCGAGCGCCTCGCACGCGCTCTCGTCCTCGCGGATGGCGCTGAGATAGACGCCGAACCGCCGGCGCGCGAGCCACGCGACGACGCCCGTCGCTGCCAGCATGAGCGCCAGCGCGACGTAGTAATACACGCGCGCGTCCTGGAACTGGAACTGGCGCGGGTCGCCGGTGAACGTGATGTAGTAGCCGACGGCGCCGCCGATGGCGTCGGTGTTGGAGGCGATGATGCGGCAGATCTCGGCGAAGGCGACGGTGAGCAGGACGAAGTAGAAGCCGCGCAGCCCGAAGCGAAAGCCGAGGAAGCCGATCAGCGTGCCGAGCGCCGCCGCCAGCGCGCCGCCCACGAACATGCCGACCCACGGCGTGATCCCCATCTCGACCGAGAGCAGCGCGGCCGTATAGGCCCCGATGCCCAGGAAGGCCGCGTGACCCGCCGACAGCTGCCCCGCGTACCCGCCCACGATGTTCCACGCCTGGCCGAGGAAGCCGTAGAAGAAGATGAGCGTGAAGAGGGTGACCGCGTAGGAGCCGAACAGCGACGGGAACAGCGGCAGCGCCGCCAGCAGCAGCACGGCGGCCGGCCAGAGCCACCTCACGGGGCGCGCCGGCCGAAGAGTCCCGCCGGGCGGAACAGCAAGATCAGCACGAGCAGCGAGAAGCTCACCAGCTCCTTGAGCGAGGGCTTGAGGAACACGGCGCCGAGCGACTCGGCCACCGCGACGAGAAGCCCGCCCACGAAGGCCCCGAGCAGGCTGCCCATGCCGCCGATGATCACGATGTTGAACGAGGCCACCGAGAGCTGCAGCCCCGTCGGCGGCTGGAAGGGCAGCAGCGGCGCCACCAGCGCACCGGCGGCGCCCACGCAGGCGGCGCCGACGCCGAAGGCCACGGCGTAGACGCGGCGGACGTCGGTGCCGATGACGAGCGCGCCGTAGGTGTTGTCGGCGGCGGCGCGGATCGAGCGGCCGACATCGGTGCGGAAGAGGAAGAGCGAGAGCAGCAGCGTGAGCACCACGGCCACGCCGAACGCGATGAGGCGTGCCACGTCCACGAACACGGGACCGAGCCAGACGGTGGACTGGGCGAGCGCGCTGCGCACGCGGTGCGGCTCGGGGCCGAAGGCCAGCAGCGCGGTGTTCTCGAGCACGAGGGCGACCCCCAGCATCAGGAGGATCTGCATCTCGTGCGGCGCGTCCACGATGCGCTGCACGAGCACGCGCTGCACGACGAAGCCGAGCACGAAGAGGGCGGCCGCGCAGACGACGAAGCCGACGTAGGGATCGATGCCGCCGCGGGTGGCCATCAGCCACGCGAGGTACATCCCCCACACCATCATGTCGCCGTGGGCGAAGTTCACCACGCGCATGACGCCGAAGATCAGCGTGAGCCCGACGGCCATGAGGCTGAACACACCGCCGAACAGCACGCCGTTGAGCAGGCCCTGCGCGACGAGCGTCGCGTCGATCGTCAGGCCTTGGGGCGCGGGAACACGAACTTCTGCAGGGCCGCTTCCTTCGGCCAGACGGCCACCGGCTTCATTTTCAGAATTTGGACCATGGTGGGGATGGCGTTCGGATTGTCGCCGGTCTCGTTGAAGTGGATGGGACCGCCGTACTGCATGAGGCCCGCCGTGTAGGTCGTCTTGTGGATCGCCTCCACGATGGCGTCGGGATCGTCGAGCTTCGCCGCCCGCTCGAGCACGTCGGCGATGACGAACACCGCGTCGTAGGAATAGCCGGAGTTCGTGTCGAACAGGCGGCCGCCCGAGCGCTTCTGGTATTCCTCGGCCAGGCGCTGCGTCCTGGGGTTGCGGAAGTTCGGCCACGGATTGCTGGCCATCACGTACTCGAGGTCTTCCTTGAGCGCGGCGAGCTGGCCCGCCTCGTAGAGGCCGGGGCTGCCCGGGCCCACGATGCCCAGCGACTCGACGCGCTGCTTGCGGATCTCGGGCAGCAGGAGCTGCGCGCTCGCCGGCCGCGTGATCGGCGCGATCACGTCGGGCTTGAGGGCCTTCAGGCGCGCGACCTCAGTCGAGAGGTCCGACGGCGGCTCCGGCCACGGGATGACCTCGTCCTCCAGCAGCGTCCAGGCCGGCTTTGCCGCCTTGTAGGCGGCCAGGAAGCCGCGCGACTGGTTCACCCCGAAGAGGTCGTTGCAGTGCATCAGCACGACGCGCCTGGGCGTGACCTTCGCCTCCGCGAAGATCTCGGTGAAGTAGCGCACGGCCGTGCGGCCGAAGCCCGAGCCCGTCGGGAAGTTGCGGTAGACGTACTGGACCTTCTGCTGGCCCTCCTTCACCGACTTCGCCACGTTGGCGGTGATCGGGTCGGCGGCGCCGATGTCGATGAGGAACGGCACGCGCTTCTGCTGCGCCACCGAGACCATGGCCGCCGTGCTGCCCGAGTCGAACGAGCCCATCAGCATCTGCGCGCCCTGGTTCACGACTCGCTCGGCCTCCACACGCCCGTTCTCGGGCTTGCTCTGCGTGTCGCCCACGAGCAGCTCGAGCTGCAGCCCGCCCTTGCCCTTCACGCCGCCGGCGGCGTTGACGGCCTCGACGGCGAGCTGGGCGCCGAGCCGGCACGCCTGCCCGGGCTCGGCGAGCGGGCCCGTCACGGGGTGAATCGCGCCGATCTTGAACGTCTTGGGCTGCGCGCGGAGCGGAAGCGGAACGCCGGCGACGGCGGCGCCGGCCACGGTGGTCTTGAGGAACGCACGACGGCTGAGTTGGCGCATCGTCATTCGAGCCTCCTTGAGGCCGTCGAGATAGAAGCGCCCCAACTCTACTACCGGCGGTCTAGCGGCGCTGACGCACGAAGGCCTTTCGGAACACGTAGTCGGCCACGCGCCGGCCCTGGGCGATGCCCTCCGTCTTGTCGAACACCCAATGGATCCCCAGGTAGATGCGGCTCTGGCCGTTCTCTTCCTCGGCCTCCGAGAGCGACGAGAAGCTACGCGGCACGAGCGGGCGCGCGTTGCCCTCGTTGTCGAGCGTCTCGCCGTTGAGCTCGTCCGACACGAACGTGAAGGGAATGCGGTCGGTCCCGTAGAAGTCGCGCAGGATCTGGAAGAGCGCGCCGCCGAACCCCGCGTGGCCCGAGGGGTATGCCGGGAACGGCGGGGTGAAATTCGGTCCGGCGAGGTTGCTCGCGGGCGCGCCGAGCGGCGAGTACGTGGGATCGGGGGCCGTCCTCGGATTGCCGTCGGACTCGCGAATGCCGGTGACCGGGCGCCAGAACGCGTAGTAGTACTTCGACTCCCAGATCGCGATCCCCGCGTCGGCCATCGCCACGTTCACCAGGGCCAGGAGACGGGCGAGTTCGATGGCGCCCGTCCTGCGCTGCTCGGCGATGTGCAGTGTGATCTGGTTGTAGAGCCGCGGCGGCGCGCACAGGCTCGGCGTGCCGTCGTACGCCCAGTAGATGCCGATGAGGGTCTGATCGACGGTGCGCACGGTGGGGGTGACGATCCCGTCGCCGCCCAGCGCCTTCACCTCGTTGTACGCGGCCGTGTACTCCCGACTGTCGAGATCGGGCGGGGCCGGAACACGAAACTGATCGCCCGACCGGAGCACGAACGGCGTGACGTCTCCCCAGTGAGCGCCCAACGCGAGCGGGTTCTGGCTGATCGGGTCCTGGCGCCACTTGCCCGGCGCGTCGCTCGTGATGTAGTCGATGCCGACGCGCGGCTCAGGGTGCTGCGCGCCGTCGTCGGCGCGGCGCGCGAGGATGGCGGCGGCGGCCGCACGCCCGAGCGTGACGCCGTTGGCTTTGGCGCGCCCGTCGCGGAGGGTGCTGAGGTCTTCGACGAGCTCGGCGTCGAGATGGGCCTTCTGCGAAGGAAAGAGCGCGGTCAGCGTGTCGTGCGCGGCCAGCGCAATGGCGGCCTCGACGGAGGCGTCCTCGGAGGCAGCGCGAAGGCCCGTGTAGCTCTGGTAGCCCCCGACGACAGCGTTCACGGCGTCGAAGATCGCGATGTGGACGATGGCCAGGGCCCGACTCGACCGTCCCGGCCCGAATTGCTCGCCGAACACGCGTGGATCACCGGGCGGGACCGGCGTGTGGTCGACGCCGCTGGCGTCGACGGCGATTTGGTTCCACTGGCGAAGGCGGTCCGTGACTCCCGGGCCGCGGTGCCGCCGGCGTCTCGGCTCACGCAGGTTCGGGCGAGCGTCGAAGCGCGGTCCGAAGGCGTCGCGGAGACCGCCCTGGATTCCATCGGCGCCGGCGGGGACCGGCAGGCCGAGCGCGAGCATTCCCAGCACGAACGCGCGTCGCGATGACCGGCTGCTCATGAGGTCGCTCCTCTCTTGGCAGAGCCACCACGGGTCCGGGCAGCGTGGAGGAGAGCAGCCGTCGTGCCAAACCAGCGGTCCTCGGCGGCGAGCGGGATCTCGACGAGTTTCGAGCGCGCGCTCGATCGTCACGTTGCCAGCGAGGCCAGCGCGTCACAGCGTGTCAAGCGGCGTGACACCGCGCCGCCCTTGCTATAGTCGCGCCGCATGGTCCGTCCCAACCCGACGCGCGTCCTCGTGTGGATGTGCGTGCTGATCGCCGTCAACCAGCTCGGATTCGGCAGCGTCGTTCCCGTCCTCGCCCTCTACGCGCGCTCGTTCGGCGTGACGCAGTCGGCCATCGGCCTCGCCATCGCCGTGTACGGCCTCGCGCGCTTCCTCGTCGCGATGCCCGTCGGCCGGCTCACCGACGTCGTCGGCCGCCGCACGGCGCTCGCGCTGGGCGGCCTCGTCACCGCCGCCGGCAACGTGCTCTGCGCCGTGGCGCCGAGCTTTGCCGTGTTCGTCGCCGCGCGCTTCGTCGCCGGCGTCGGCGCCGCCCTCGTGCTGGTCGCCGGCCAGATCGTGCTCGCCGACATCACGACGCCGGCGCGACGCGGCCGCGTGATGGCCGTCTACCAGGGTGTCTTCCTGTTCGCCGTCGGCATCGGGCCGCTGCCCGGCGGCGTGCTGGCGGAGCGCTTCGGCCTGGCCGCGCCGTTCCTCGTCTACGCGGTGGCGGGCACGCTCGCCGCCGTGGTGGCGTGGTTTCAGATCCCGGAGACGCGCGCCACCGGCATGAGCGCCGCCGACGCGGCGGCGCCGCCGCCGTTCGCCGCGCAGGTGCGCCTGCTGACGAGCCACGCCGGCTTCGTCCTCGTCGCCCTCGTGAGCTTCATGAACGCCGTGGCCCGCACGGGCGCGCTCTTCAACGTCATCCCTGTCCTCGCGCGCGATCGGCTCGCCCTGAGCACCGACCGGATCGGCGTCGGCCTGGCGCTGTCGAGCCTGGTGGGGCTGGTGCTCGCGTATCCGGCCGGCGTCCTCGTCGATCGCTGGGGACGCAAGGTCGTCATCGTTCCTGCCACCGCGGTGGCCGGCCTCTCGCTGATCCTGTTCCTGACGGCGCCGTCCTACGCGTGGTTCCTCGTGGCGTGCGGGACGTGGAGCGTGGCCGTGGGCATCAGCGGTGCCGCGCCCGCGGCGTACGCAGCCGACGTGGCGCCGCCGGGCATGAACGCCGCCGCCATGAGCACGTTCCGCATGCTCGCCGACCTCGGCTACGTCGTGGGCCCGATCGTCCTCGGCGTCGTCACCGACGTCTTCGGCGCGGACGCGGCGCTGGGCGGCACTGCCGCGTGCCTCGTGCTCGTCGCCCTGCTGTTCGCGCGCCTGGCGCCGGAGAGCTATCGCGCGCGCATATAATGCCGCGTGCGCATCGGCGTCCTCGTGCCGCCGGGAAACCCGACGGTGGAGCCCGAGCTCTACCGGATGGCGCCGGCGCAGGTGACCTTCCATTTCGCGCGGCTGGACCCCGGCCCCGAGGGCGGCGATCCCGGCAGTCGCACGGGGATGGAAGACCGCACGCGCGCGTATCTCGCCGGTCTTCCGCTCGTCGCGCGCGCGCTCGCTCAGGTCCGCCCGGCGGTCGTCGTGCTCGCCCACACCGCCTCCAGCTACGCCAGTGGTTTCGCGAACGAGCCGGCGCTCGTCGAGCGGCTCTCGGGACTCACGGGCGCGCCGGCCGTCACCGCGGCCGGCGCCGTCCGCGCGGCGCTGCAGCACCTCGGCGCCAAGCGCCTGGCGCTCGGCACGCCGTACCAGGAGAGCGTGAGCGAGCAGGGCCGGGCCTACTGGCAGGCTGCAGGCTTCGACATCGTCGGGTACCGGCGGCTCGGCGACGTGGGGTCGATCTACGACGAGACCGAGGCGCGCGCGTACGAGCTGGCGCGCCAGGCCGACGCGAAGGACGCCGACGCGGTGCTGCTGAGCGGCACCGGACTCCCGACGATCGGCGTGCTCGACCGTCTCGAGCGCGACCTCGGCAAGCCGGTCGTCAGCAGCATCCAGGCCTGCCTGTGGCAGGCGCTGCGCGTGGCCGGTCGGCGGCAGGTCATCGAAGGCTTCGGTCGGCTGCTTCGCGACGCCGCGCGCTGACGCGCGACCCGGCGGTCAAAAGCTTGACGCAGGGCCGGTCAGCAATCGATCAATCGCCACACCACCGTGGACGTCAACTCCGCGTCGGATAAGACGTCGCACCTCTGGCATCGTGATTGAACCCCTTCGGAGACATGCCGAAGGGCCACGCCGCTTCGTCAGGATCGCTTCGAGGCATCCACGTGTTCGTCGTCGACGACGAGCCGCCGAGTCTCGAGCTCGTCAGCAAGCCGCTCGAGTATCACGGCGCGCTCGTCACCACGTGCCGCACGCTGCAGGCGCCCCGGCTCATGTCGCACGTGCGACCGAACGTCGTGGTGATCGAGGTCCCGGGCGCCGACGATCGCGCCTACGCGCTGGTCCGCCAGCTCCGCGCGGCGGCGCCGAAGCGGGCCGCCCCTGTGCCCGCGATCGCGCTCATGCCGCGCGGCTCGCGGCGGCGAACCGCCGCGCGAGGCTTCCGGGCGAGCCTGCCGCAGCCATTCCACGTGCGGGAGCTGTGCGCCGCGATTCTCGACGTCGTGAAGTCTCGCTGACTCAGCCCCGCGCGCCGAGCCCGTCGTAGCAGAGCCGCGCCATCCGGCCGATGAGCTGCGCCGCGGCCGCGAAGCCCGGCGTCCCGTCGGGCAGCGCCGCCGGGACGCGATCGGTGAACGCGGTCAGGATGCAGAGCGGCCGGTCGTCCTTGAACAGAATGCCCGCATCCATGTAGCCGCGCGCGCCGGTCCCGGTCTTGTGCGCGACCTTGGTGCCGAGCGGCAGCAACGATGGCAGCCGCGTCTTGAGCTTCTGCCACGACAGGATGTCGAGGCCGAGCCGGCACAGCTCCGGCGTGGAGCCGAGCCGGGCGGCGACGGCGGAATCCGTCGTGCCTTTCAAGATGAGCTCGAGCAGCAGCCCCTGGTCGTTCGGCGTCGTGATGGTGACCGTGTCGAGCGCGTGATCGGCCGGCAGCTTCGGCGGGATGCCGTAACGGTGGATGGTCGCCGTCATGCCGACGGTTTCGCACCAGCGCTGGAGGTTCGGCAGCCCGACCAGATCGGTCACCATCCCCGTGCACGTGTTGTCGCTGACGATGATCATCATCACCATCGCGTCGCGCAGCGTGATCCAGAACCCGGGCGTGAGGTGCTGGAAGGTGCCCGACTCGTTGCCCTGGTTGCGCGCCTCCACCGTCACCTTCTGATCGAGGCTGAGCTTGCCCGCGTGCACGGCGGCGAGCGCCGCCATCATGATCGAGATCTTCCGCGTGCTGGCCGAGGGCACCGGCACGTCGCCGAGGCGATCGGCGCGGGCGCCGGTCGCGATGTCTTTGAGGTACCAGCTCGCGTGAAACGGCACCGCGTCGCACAGCGCATCGAGGCGTTCGACCACGTCGCGCATCACCTACCTCCGATCCAGCCAGACGTTCCAGAAGTGCATGTACGGCCCGGGCTC
>Ga0137418_10000588_pt1 | contig 32777 bp, 25 predicted proteins | sample CZODoug3_1_2_16f_FD_122242 | JGI IMG/M metagenome (GOLD analysis project Ga0137418, IMG submission 122242) | Vadose zone soil fungal communities from Angelo Coast Range Reserve, California, USA - CZODoug3_1_2_16fungal (Hybrid Assembly) | ecosystem: Environmental > Terrestrial > Soil > Vadose... | reverse complement strand
CCCACGGCAAGGGTGAGCGCAACAGTTACTCGCCGACGCTGGACTTGAAGGGTATTGTCCGGCCTAACCCACCCTCAATCGGCGGCTACGAACCGTGATTGGAACTCAAGATCAGGCAACCCGATTCGCATCGAATTGGGTTGCCTGCTTGAAAGCCTCCGCGCTGGTGGCGGGGAACTGGCGTGAAACTCCAGGCGCAGATTTCTTGAAGATACCGAAGGGGCCGGGCGCGGCACACGAAGAACGAGTGGTCGATGTGGGCTCGCGCAAAGTAATGGAAGCCCCAGTTCAAATCGATGTCGTCCGCGACCAAGACTCCGCCGGGACTCAAAACGCTCCACGCTTGCTCAAGCTCGAAGCGAGTGTTGTATTCGGTGTGGATGCTATCGTGTAGGAACAAGTCGATCGACCCAAGCGAAGCGAGCAGCCGGGGAAGGCGACGCCGGCTCGATCCCTGAATGTATGACCAACGGACGACAGCGGTTGTTGACCGCTGCGCCGATCTCTGGTCGCAACTCGGGATCCAGGGGAGGCGGCTGATCAATGCTCCAGAGGCGACCCGCTCCGTTGCGGTCGAGCGCTTCCAGAATGAACCGCGAGCTAATACCGCGGGCGACGCCGGTTTCAACCACTTTGGCCGGCTGCAGGTGACGCGTCAAACACCAGATCGCTCGTACCAGTTCAGGTTCTCCATCGTTGAAGCCGCCGAAAAAACCGACCCCGACCTCCAGTCCCTTGCTCCTCAGCGATGCGATCACTTCAGACCACAAGGCCCAGAACTCTGCGGTGGCTGGGCAAGGCCACGGAACGCCCAGGCTGTCGTGTAGTTGCCTCTCCCAGTCCGTGTCCACCTCGTAGTAGGGAGGTGGCTTGTGCTTCTCCCGGCGCTCGAAGAATTTCGCGCGAAGCCTCAGGCACACTTCCAACGGGTCCGTTGCTATGTATTGTGCAACCTGAGGCGCCTTCTGGAGATACCGCAATGCGGTTTTGATCATCTCTATAGCGCCTTTGGAGGAACTGGGAGTGCCGGCGGGACTGTGCCAGTCGGAGACCCCGCTACCTGATCGTCGCTTGCGACGATGGCTGACGCGGCATCTCTAACCTGCGGGCACTGGCAAGTAAGTTCAAGCCATCTGTGCGGACTCCATAACTTCCGAATCCACTCCAGCACGAAAAAGAAGAGGGGAACGGGGTCATCGAAGCTCCAACAAGGACTCTTCATTCTTCCCGCTGACGGTTGCCGATCAGGGAAAGGCTCGGTTACAAGAGCCGAACGCACGATGGAGCGCAAATAGGACGGCGGGTAAGTCCAGGTCAAAGGGCGACCGATTCCTTCCGGCTCCGGCTGCGGCAGGCGGAGTTCGTAGCAATACGCAGCGAGCGGGATGTTGACGCCGTTAATAGTGGCGACCTCTTCTTGCCAGTCGGTGCGCCCGACAGTCGGCTCAATCATGAAGAACTTGCCGGTGCGTTGGTCGCGTTTGAATTCCATGCTGCAAATTCCGACACACTGGGTTCTGTCGAAGAAGGCCTTAGTCAGATGTCGCAGTTCGGATTCCACTTCGGGCGCGGCCGTGCAGCTTGCCGTACTACCCATTTGGGGTGGCCAGCAGCGGAGCTTGCGTCCTGTAAAGGAGCTGATGGTTCGGCCGTTTTCCCCGCGATATTGCAGGCAAAAGTATATGTTGCTCTCGCTCCCATCGACCCACTCCTGGACGATCAGATCCGGTGCCTCCTGCAGAATCAGTTGGCATGCGGCTTCCGCTTCCTCCCGTGACCAGACTTTCTGTGCGCGTGGCGCTTTACTATCGGAGGAAACCTCCTTATTGCCAGGCTTTATGACTGCCGGGAATCGAATTTCGGAGAGGTTCACGAAGTCCTTTTTGCTGTGTACACCAATCGCACGCGGTACCGGAAACCCATGTCTCTCGGCCAGGTGCTGAAAGGTTAGTTTGTCCAGTAGTTGGCTGATGCGACTGGGTTCCGGGAGGCGAATTTGAAACGCTCCCGCCAACCGCGCCCGATGCTCCGAGACGGAACGCACGTGGCGGTCGGCTGTCAGGAAAAGCAAGGGGCTATGATCGATGCTCGCTCGCAGCGCTAACAGGCCGTCGATCAACCCTAGACCGGACATAGCCTTGACTGCGAACGGGCGCGCATACCGCGAGTGCATAGCCGGCCGTCGAACGTCTGTGTCCACCATGATGACCGGCACACCGGCTCGGCCCAAGCTGCGGGCAATTCCGAGGGCGTCCGCATCGGCGCCGACAATCACAGCTGATCTCTTCGCAGCGACCTTGGCGGGGTAGGCAGGTATAGTGCGAGCGGGGGAAGGAGGCGAGAAGTGGGTCATAGACTCCGCCATGCCACCGAAGTCGTGACAGATGCGACTTCAGGAGGCTCCAGCACAACTAAGATGTTTGGATAGCCGGCGAGCTGTGTAGCCAGCACCGAACAAAAATCGCATTACCGGTCCGAAACAGTGGGCCGATGCCAAACCCACGAAATAAAGCCCGGGAACCGAAGACTCGAAGTTCCGCGAAAGCACCGGCGCGTTTTCGATCGACCGAAGAGAGGTGCGGATCTTCTGACTGAGAAAGTCCAGTCGGCCAATGTCGACCCGATAACCGGTGGCTGCGATGACGTGGTCGGTAACCAGCTCGTATTGCACACCGTCTCCTTGGCACTGCATGTAAACGCGTCCATCCCTCACCTCGGCGTATGCGGGTGCGCGCGCCAGCAGGAGGGGTACGTGCCCGACGATCCGGTCTTTAACAAACCACGCTCCCGCGGGACCGAGATAGGTGTTGATCGTGCGCAGACGGATCTGCCGCGGCAAGTACCGGAACAACATGGGCGCGTCCGCGAAAAAGCGGCTTCGCCACCCCCCGCCTATGCCTGACATGGGATAGCGGATTCGATGCCAAAAGGACCTTGGGCGCGGTTCAGAGATGAACACTAGCGATGGCCGCCGTGTGACGAGGCGGACGTTGGCGTCCATTTCATGCAACAAAGCCGCCAGGTCCAGGGCGGAGGCGCCGCCCCCTACTACAGTCACGTTCTGTCCGGCGAACCGACTCAGGTCGTGATGTTCCGAGCTGTGGCTGAGGAGCTCTGCTGGCAGATGGGCAAGGCTGGGCGGCAAGTATCGGAAGTAGCTGCTGCCGACGGCGACAATGACCCGGTGCGCTGTGAGCGTTTCTCCGTCCTCGAGTCGCAACTGAAAGCCTCGTATTGAACGATCCAACGCCACAACTGTTCTCTTCTCCAAGTCCGGTACGAGCTGTTCCTGGAAAGACAGACCGTAGTTCGACAGTGTTTCCCGGGGAATCGGAAGACCCATGTCCGCGTAGGAGAGGCCGTTTTGTGCGCAGAATCGCTTCAATGTAAAACGCCTCGCCGGGTCATAGAGGTCCGATGCGAAGCCCTCAGACTTCAAGAGCATTCCTGCGGGCATCCGAGTACGCCAGCTTTCCATGGGATTGCCGAAGATGCGAAATCCTACGCCGCGAGCTCGCAAATGCGCCGCGATCGACAGACCGTAAGGCCCGGCTCCAATAATCGCGACCGCGGCCGGTCTCGTCCTGCCATGCATCCTTAATATGGGCCTCGTTGGGATGTAGGGCACCCTGGGCTGGGGGGGCCGCGGCACAGCGATCCCAGTTACTGGGCTTTGCACAGCTCCGGACGGCAGGCTCGCGGCGGCATGGAGATCTGCGAAAGGTGAACTCCCTTGAGATGAAACTGTCATGTCGTGGTCCTTGCCATTCTCAGAGACTGGCATCGCCGTCGAAGGAAGAAGGAGCCCAGACTCTCGGATCTCTTAGCTCTGCTGAGAGTTTCGGATCAAGCACTTTGTAGTAATAGCTCCATGACGGCATTGTGCGGTGGTACGGCGCGACGATTCGCGGGAGCTGGGGCCGGTCGAGCCAGCAGCCAGAGACTTCCAGCATGTGGATGCCATCTTCGCGACATTTGTGCAGCATCCAGGACAGCGCAGACAAGAGGGCGGCTTCCGAGCCTCTATGGGCCTGGAAGTCAACGAGACGAATTCGCTTTAGCCCAATCCGGGGATTATCCTGTTTGTCGAAAATCGCATAAGCAGTCAGGCGTGATCCCTTGCGGGTCGTCAAGATCCAGAGACTCTGGTGCATCAGCGCATTTCGGAAGTGCCACGCCAGAGTTTCTCGCGTCCGCACAGCCAGCAAAACGTTTTCATTCTGGCGCTGCAGTTCGTCCCAGAAGTCGTCAAAGCGACTGTCAAACTCCGAGCACGGTTCGATGTCGGTGATCGAACTCCGATCCCGAATCCATCCGTCGTTGCACCAGTCCCAGCAGGCTAGCGCGACGGAGACAGGGTAGGAGACAGCTCTCGCCATCGGCACTGATTTCATTCTCAACGCGATCTGCGCAAATCCGGGATAATTGGTGATCCAAAATGCTGACTTGTGCCAGGCTCCGACGGGCACTCGTGAGAACCGGAGATGTCTTGCGAACGGGTCCGAGACGGAGCTGATATTGTTGCAGACGAAAAGATCGATATCCCTTTGTCGCAGGAAACGTTTCAAGATCAGCAGGCCATAGCCCCGATGCTGCACGTCGACCATCCATGACCAAGGCGTAGCAGCGCATAGTCGGCGTCCCCTGAATTGGTAGAGGGATGGAATATTGCCGATCCAGCCTACGATTCCATGACTCTCGGTCTCCAGTACCCAGCCGATGGGCGATTGCGGGCGCTCCCGATAGACCGGATTCTGCAACCAAAATGCCATCCAGTCATCGCGAGATCTGAGGGTAAGACCGTTTCGAAGGTGTAGGGCAGCAATCTGCTCATAGTCCTCGACAAATGCCTTCCGCGCTTGCAGAGGTTGCTTGGCTCGATGTTCCGCAACGCCACTCGCAGGCTGTTCCGGGGGCATAGACGGTGCCGGCAAGTTCGATGCCATGTTGTGGTATGTGTCCCCCATAGTTGTTCTCAATCGCTAGCCTCGCGAATAGGCAGGTCTGACCATCTGCCACCGCGGGCCTCCGTGTCGACAACGGCATCACAACGATGGCCAAGAAATCTCCTCTGTGCCGACCTCTTCATCTGTCATGTTGCAGAGCGACCCGATCGCCGCCTGACTTCTGACATCGATCAGCGTAAGATTCGTCAGCTTCGTAGGCGCCAAGGGAGGGGTGCATAGGCCGGACGCTACTGTTCAAATCCGTAGCCGGTGTATAGCCGACATGCAAGCCCCTGCCTGCCGCCGGACTGCTTCGACGGAGAACGTAGCAACCTGTGCCAGGGCTTGCATACAGCGGGTCTCCGCTGATGTTGTTGGCTGTTCTGAAGGAGGTCAGCAGGTTCAAATTCTTGCCGTCGCGTTTGTATCTCCAGTCGATGGCGTTGTTGAAGGTGAGATTGTTGTCGAAAGTGGAGTTGGAGGAGAGGGTGTAGCGATTGCCGTCCTCGGCGTAGATGCCGTAGTAGCTGTTGCTGACAATGTTGTTGCTGACGTCAAACACCGCCCCATTGGCCGCGCCCTGATCGCCGATGCCGACCAGGATACCCATGTGGGCTTTGTCGATGGTGTTGTTGTAGACGTGCACGTGGTCGGCGGCGTGCCACATCTGGATGGCGATGGAGCCCTCGTTGTAGATCAGGTTGTTGTAGATTCTGGGATCGGGATCGCCAGCGTTGTTGCCGCAGATGGCGTAGAGGGAGTAGCCGTTGTAGAGGAAACTGCCACCGGGAGCGATGTTGCGAAAGAGGTTGTCGTGCACGCTGCAGGTGCGGCCGGTGTAATTGCCGTTGCCGTAGGGAGCCGGCGACAGGGCGGCGCCAAAGTTGTTGTGGGCGCTGCTGGTGCCGAAATCGTGGAAGGTGTTGTAGGCCACCTCGAAGTTGCCCTGGCTGCCCTCCAGCAACACGCCAAAGGAATTGAGACGGGAGCTGACCTGCACTCCGGTGAACTGGAAGCCGAAGATTTTGACATAGCCGCTGTTGCCGCTGTTGTGCCACATATAGAGGCAGTGGCCGCCGCCGTTGATGGTGGCCGCGCCATGGGCGTCGGACTGCCAGGTGACGCCGCTGGTATTGGTGACGATGCAGGTGGAGGCGGTGAGGTTGTAGGTGCCGGGCAAGACATGCACCACGTCGCCGGACGCGGACCGGCTATTCACGTAATTGAAGGTGCGGCAGGGACTGGCCAGGCTGGTGCAACTCCCGCTGTCAACTCCGTTGGTCGCGAGATAACGATCTTTGCCCAGGGCGGGGCTCGCGGCCAGCATCCAGCACAGGAATACTACGATGAGAACAACGGGCGTGTCTGGCGCGCTGTGAACCATGGGCGTCACTCAAGTTCCGCCGTGGTCATGGGCATTCGTTCAACGTCTTTTCACCCAACTCTGAAGCCAGCGGCGAGGGAGTGGCCGGGTGTTATCTGTGTCGGTTTCCTCTAGCAGAGGTGGGTCTCTCAGTGTGGTGCAGCTAAAAAGGATGGTAGATGGCTAGTCCGGTCGCGGTCTGAACGATAGCCTCAAGGCTTCTTCGCCCAGCCGATTTAGCGGCGCTGTTCGGAACGAAGAGGATATCGTCGGGCTGCAAGTCCCAGTCAGGGGCCTTACTGGCAAGAATCTTTTTGAGAGGAACCGGGATTTCCTTCTGTCCCTCCGGCGTCTTACGAATCAACTTCGAATGGTTGAGAGCAGCCGTGGGGTTGGTTCCCTCTGCCATGGCGATTGCCTGAAGCGCGGTCATGCGGGAGTTTTGCATGATAATACCGGCGGGCTTGCGGACATCACCCACCACGTAAACGATACCCGCTCTGGAAACCAAAACCGTATCGCCGGGCGTTACTTTTACGTTGCTCGACACGGAGGAGCCGCCGTTGTATGCCAGGGGCACCACCTCAGGCTGCTGTGGGTGGCTACGATGGGTAATTGTGGCTTGGTTGCCGGCCTTCTCGGTAGTGCCACCGGCGGCTGAGATTGCATCGAAAAGCGTGCGAGCTCCCGGAAGTGGGTAGATACCCGGCTTCTGAACCTCGCCCAGGACGGAGATGCCCTGTGTCGCATATTCGCGCTCGAAGATCGAGACTTGAGGATCGGTGAAATATCCTTTTCGCGCGAGTTCACGCCCGACGAATTGCTCCGCCTCCCCGATGGAGAGGCCGCCCACCTTTACCGTACCCAGAAGGGGCAATGAAATCTCACCGGTATCACTGACACGCACCTGCCGGTCAAAATCCGATCCGTAGACACTGACCTGAAGAAGGTCCCCTCCACCGATCACCATCTCGGAAGGGGAGTGTTGCGCCGGGGCCGGTGATCCTCCGGGTTGCTGGATTGCATTAGTCTGCGCCGCAGCGACGCCGAAGTGCACGAGGACACCCAGCAAGACTGCAGCAGTGATGCGGATAAAGGAAGTTATAACCACTCTATTGAGAGACAAAGTCGGCCTCCTCATAGTCATCGAGTCGAACCGAGAGAGGCGCTGAAGGCTGTTCCTAGCAGCCGTCAGCACTCTCGCGGAACCGCGGCCAGCGGTTGCAAAATTTGGCCAGTCCAAACACAAAACCAGAGCCATAGGAAAAATGGAGAACCGGAAAACTGAGGGCAAGCGCCGGTGCCAGCCGCCATTCATTTCGCAAGATAAGCGACGTGGAAACGAACAACAGAGTCAGCAAGTAAGCGCCACCCACCAGCAACAGTATGGGAATGCCAATGGGGGGAGAAACCACAGCGAGGATGACTGACACCAGCAGGGAGAACACAAACACAGCGGGAACAAACTGGCGCAACTGCATTTGTCGAGGGTGCTTTTGTAAAACACGGACCTTCCAGTACCCATACTGAAAGTATTGCCGCCAGAGAGAGGGGATCGAGGAGCGGCTTGTGTATCGGGCGCGCAATTCTGGCGCAATCAAGATCTTCCCTCCAAGTTTACGCAGCCGGTAATTGAACTCGTCATCCTGGGCGCGCACGAATTCTTCATCCAAGGGACCGGCGCGTTCCATAATGTCGCGGGTATAAGCGCCGAAGGCCACCGTATCCGCATACTTCCGCTCACGGCAACCGATGCGGAAGACTGAGCCGCCTACGCCAAAACGGGACGACATCGCCAAAGATATGGCCTGGGCGACGTGAGTCTCTCCCACCGTCTTGATAGGGCCGCCGACACAATCAGCAAGCCCCTTCTGTAGCAACTCGGCGGAAGTCCTTACGTAATCGGGCGCAAGTTCAGTATGTCCGCCCATCATGATGATGATGTCGCCTTTGGCGGCCTTCAAACCAAGATTGAAGCCGGAAGGCATAATTCGCCGCGGGTTGTCGATCCAGCGAATGCGGGAATCGCCGGCAGCAGCGGCAGAGACCAAGGCTCGCGTGCCGTCGGCCGACATACCGTCCGCAACGATGATCTCCATTCTGTCGGTCGGGTAGTCTTGGGCGAGCAAACATTCGAGAACGCGCGCGATGGCGCGCTCTTCGTTGCGAACGGGCATGATGATGGAAACGAACGGTAGTTCGGACATTTCCCGGGTGGAAGGTTTCTCTTCGACAACGCGGACCATAACACTGGACATGGCGATGCCTCACTTCAGCGGCTGGCTCTTTCCTGACCTGCGAAGGTGCCAGGGAATGCAGGTGAGCAGTTCTGCGCACGCCGCTTGGGAGCTACGAATATTGAATCTGGAATCTCTTTGTCCACGCGATGACATTCAGGCAGCGCCAGACGGCGAAAGAAAACGCCTTGTGCCCTTCTCGTATATCCTGCCAATCGCGGCGGACAACGTCCAAACGGAACGCGGGTATCTCCGACGCCACGTCAGCGTCGAATTGCTGCTGAATCCAAAGGCTGCCTGCCGACAACCACTCGCGCTCGGGGGTTGCGAAACCAATCTTGTCCTTCCGATCCAGGATGGAGTCAGGAACAATACCGCGCATGGCATGGCGAAATACCGCCTTAGACGTGCCGTCCGGCGCGATGATATATTCCTCCGGCAAGGAAAGTACAAAGTTGACTAACTCGGGCGTAAGAAACGGCACGCGACTCTCAATCGAGAATGCCATCGAATTGCGGTCTTCGTAGCGCAGCAAGCTTGGCAAGTGCTCCACTAATTCCCGTCGCAATTTTTCCTGCAAGATGTGCGATGAATTGTAGCTGTGCCGGTTCCGGTGGGGGGCAACTCCCTTCTCATGGAACCAATTGGCGTTGAGCCAGGACGGGGTCAAATCCTTACCGACCAGTTTGCGAAGGGGTGCCTGTACCAGCGCGGGCAAGAGATGATCGAAGGTATCTTGCAATAACAGGAAGGTGGAAGTGCCGGGCCAGTGAGATACGCGCGAGAGGAAGTCAGCCGCTCCGCGCCATCGCCTCTGGCGCAGAAGGGACGCCAGGCGAGCCCCTCGGAAGTAGGTATATCCGCCCAGGATCTCATCCGCTCCCTGCCCGTCCAGCATGACCTTGATTCCTGCTTGTTGAGCGGCCCGGAACACGCAATACTGCGCGTACAAACTCGTACTCGCCGACGGCATGTCCTGCATGTAAGAGAGTTGTTCGAAGTCGGCCACGAGCTCCGCGGCGGTTGGTCGGATCTTGTGAACCTGCGAGCGCGCAGCTTGACCCACGATGTCCACCCACTTCTCTTCGTTCAGCCTTTCATCCTCTGCAATGTAGCTGAACGTGTGGAGATCGATATCCGGCTCCAGATAGCGCATCGCCATAACGACCGATGAGGAGTCAATGCCACCCGACAGCGCTGAGCCGACGGGAACGTCGCTCCGCAGATGGACGGAAACGCTCTCAAGAAACAGCGCACGAAGTTGTTCGGTCGCTTGCTCGAACGATAAATCATCACGGCATTGCGCTGTAGGTTCCCAATAGCACACTGGGCGCGGCTCCCAGTCCCGATCCATAGCGATTTCGAGGTAGTGTGCCGGCGGAAGCTGCATCACGTCGTTGAGCAGAGTCTGTGCGCCAAAGTCGCACAGCCCGCGACGAAGGAAGCTGAACAATCGATCTGCATTGACTCTTCGGGAGACGCCCCCGAACTCAAGGAGAGTCTTCAATTCCGAGGCAAAAACGAAAGAATTCTCTGTCAGCGCATAGTAGCAAGGCTTGATGCCGAAGAAGTCGCGCGCCAGAAACACGGTGCGCTGGACGGTGTCGAGGATGGCGAAGGCGAACATCCCCACCAGTTTCGGTAAGGCCCGGCTGCCCCATGCGGCATAGGCGGCCAGGAGCACTTCGGTGTCCGATCGTGATTCGAATTTGTAACCCAGTTGCTCGAGCTCACGACGAAGCTCGACGTAGTTGTAGATCTCACCATTAAATGTAATGAAGTATCGGCCATCCCGCGTTCCCATCGGCTGGGAGCCGGCTTCGGACAGATCGAGGATCGAAAGCCGCCGGTGCAGGAAAATAACTTCTTGATCTTCGCCAGTCTCGGTCCAATCTCGACCGCGCGTCGTTCTTTGCCCCGAATATGCTAAATAGCCGAAGTCATCTGGACCCCGGTGGCGGAGCTGGTCAAGAATGGCTGGAACGGGCGGCCGCTGAGCCTTGCCTTTCCTGAAAACGAATCCTGCAATGCCGCACATGGGAAAACTCCGGAGACAACCGTCTTGCAATTCAGAAAATACTAGGCTGAAACCAAATGGGAAGGATGAGCTGCCTCTATCGCATTGCCGTGCCGTGACACGATTCGGAGCAATATAAGGTAATAGACCACGAATGTTAGCGTCCCCACCGCGCTCAACAGGGTCACGGCGTGCACCAGCGAAGTCTGCTGCCAATGGGAGAACGCGAAAACACCGATCATTCCAGTCAAAGCCAACACGTCGTAAATCAGTTTCAATCGCTGGCCCTCCAAAACGAACACGAGTCGGCTCAGCGGAGACACAATGGACTGTGCGAGGAACCAGGGAGCGACGATACCCGCGAGTCGCCCCGCCGTTGCCCACTTAGCGCCGAAAAAAGTCTGGAACAGGGGTTCGCCGTACAACATCAGCAAGACCGCAGGAATCACTCCAATGCAGAACAACCCCAGGCCTGTTCTGTGGAACAACTGGGCGCTTTTTTCGGGTGTGTCCCGCACATAGAGCGCCAGGCGCGCCTGGAACGCATCTGCCACACTCGCGGAGATCAAGACCAAGGGTACAGCCAGGACCCTCTGCACCAGAGCGAAGTATCCGCCTGCATTCGACCCGCAATACCACACCACCAAAGGTACGCATATGTTTGCGGCCGCGCTGTCGACGATCGACGAAGGGAGTGAGTAGACGGGAAACTGCCAGTTCTCCCGCAAGACCTCGGAAAAGCTTGCTCGATCGATGGGAAAAACGTGCGCCCTGATCTTTGGCCAAGCCGCGCGGAACATTCGAGTCATTCCGGCAGAGCGGCCGATCAATTCGCCGCCGAGCAATCCTCCCAGCCCGCCGCCCACCGCACCAATCACGGCTTGGAAAATGGAGCGAACGCCATTCTGCGCCACAAGGGCTTGCGAGATACAACCGAACTGCTCTTGCCGGACAAACCAGTACCGAAGCACAGAAAATGCGCCTACGAAAACCAAAGCAGTTGCCATCAAGAGGGGCGTGAACGACGGCAATGTGCTGAATCCCAACAACGAAAAACGAATGAACATAAAAAGCACCGCCGCACCGATCAGGCTCGTCGGCAATGAGAACAGGAAAGCAGCGAACGCCAGCTGAGCAGCCTTCCGCTCGGTGCGCGCTGCCACAATCCCGGGTTCATATCGCAAGGACACGCCTACCATCGCGACGTTTAGAAAACTGACAAAAAGCGCATACCGTCCAAAGCTATCGGGAGAATATAAACGCGTGAGTACGGGCGCCAGGAGAATGTTGAAGGTTTGCGCCAGGGCCGTGCCCCCACCCAAGATGGCGACATTCCGGGCGAAACTTCCCTTGCCTATCCAGCGGCGGCCAAGAATACTTCTGGCAACTCTACGGGGCGATTGCTCGGCAGCGATGAACGGCGTCATAAGGAGTGAGGTGCTGGGTAAGAAGTGGGCCAGCCTGAAACGTCTGCGCACAATCCGGGCCTATTTGTCGCCGGTACAGTGTTCATAGACGCCATTCGTGCGAGAGCGAACAAGGTACCGCACCAGAACCACATGTCTCGGGCCTCTACCTGGCCCGTGACCGCGTTGCCCATCAGGCTCAGAGCTACGACAGGCACGATAAAGACGAACTGGTTTTCTTGTCCCCGCAGAACTTTGGCGCATGCGCGGAGCATGGCTAGCAGAAGTAATGCCAGCGCGGTCAGACCCGCCAGGCCCTGCTCTGCTGCAATCTCAAGAACAAAGTTGTGAGGGTATTTAAGGACGCGCTCATCGCTGTAGTGCCAGAGCGTGCTCCAGCCGCCAGCGCCCCAGCCGAGCAGCGGTTTGGAAAGGAATGCGTGCCAGGCCGATTCCGCAAACGAATACCGTTGTCCGGCGGTTCCACCCGGGGTCATACCTTCCAAAGTCAGGGTCAGCTCGGTGGCTTTGACGGCGAATTTTGAATACGTGGCTGGCATCCCCCGCAACCAGACCGACGCCACAGCCACGGTGACAATGACGGCTCCAACAGCGATTAGAATGGCCCTCCGGGAGAGCGTCGTCGGGATGTGCCGCAGAAATATCAGGCTGACCGCTGCAACCAGCAACAACGAGACAATGGCGCTGCGCGAAAGCGATGCAGTGGTCCCACAGGTGAGGACGACAAGACAACCGATCAACGCCACTCGGAAGAGCCGCTTTTCCGGAAACGGATAGTAGAGGGCTAGCAGAGCGGCTGCACCCGTGAGCAATCCCTCTGCGATCTCTGTGGGGTCTTGTAGACCGAGCAGAACTTCAGCTGTCGGGTGAAGCACCCGATATACTGTGCGGCAGGCCAAAACCAGACTCCCGGCCATGCATAGAAGCAAGAGTTGTCGTACGTCCCGATGGGTTCGCAGCAGAATCAACGGAGCCAGAAAAATCGGAACATCGAAGGCAACGAGTTTCAGCACCTTCTCGCCACCGATGCCCGGAGCAGGTGTGTACAAGTAGCTAACTGCAATTATGAGAAGGAGCAGACCAAATGCGGATACTCCGCCCATCTGCCCGGCAAACAAGTCGCGCAGCCTGAGGCCTCGGTCGCTTAATGCCAATACCAATACTTGCAAGAGCACCGCCGCGTACAGCAAGAGAGCGGTCAACAACGTAGGGTCCATCACGCTTACGCCGACCGCCCCGAGAGTCTTGAAGCTGCCCACGTAAACCATCGCCACCATGAGAAACAGAGGGAACTTTCGTACGAGCACCGGCAGAAGTAGCACGACAGGAACGGCAAGGAGCACCCAGAATGGCTCGATTTCCACCCCGAAGGTGGTGTACGCCAGCACCAGAAGCAGCAGACCACCGACAAGATAAAGGGGCGTTCCCAAGGGCGCGGCAGGTCGTTCATATTGAGAATCAATCTCGGAAGTCATCTGGCACCGCGCGCGTTTCGAGATAGAACAGCCAACAGCGTCTGCAGCAGGAGCTTGACGTCGGTCAACATGGTGGTCCGGGACGCGTACTCAAGATCAAGCCAAACCTTCTCGGGGAGCAGAGTCTTCACGTAGTAACTCGTGAGTTCGCTTTCCGGAACACGGCTCAGCAGTTCCTCCTCGTTTCGAAATAGGAGCGTCGCCACACTGGTAATACCCGGCTTAACGGCGGCAAGCACGGGGCGGAGATAACTAGGAAGGGTGTCCAGGAATTCGGCCGAGTCGGGGCGAGGTCCGACCAGGCTCATGTCGCCTCGCACCACATTAATGAACTGGGGCAACTCGTCGATTTTCCATTTGCGCAAGAACCGCCCGGCTCTGGTAACCCGATCGTCGCCTCTCCGCGTGAGCTGGACTCCCAGTTCCTTGCGGTGGAACATCGTCCGGAACTTCAGAACACGGATTCGCTTGCCCCCTTGCCCCATCCGGTTGGAAGCAAAAAACAGCGGCCCTGGTGAGGTCAACACCGCGAGGGATGCCAGCAGCATAAAGGGCAGAGTGAAGACTAGAAGGATGGTCGCGAAGACGGCGTCGAAGATACGTTTGCCGGGCGACAAGCACCATTTACTCGGCCACAAGTATTCGCGTCCTCCCACGAACTCACCACCGCCGATCACACTGGTGGTTTGAGCGACACTCGAGGTCGTCATTTCATTGGCTCCTTATCCGGTGTGGAATCAGGACCATTCGTTGCTCAAGGAGGATTGCCAGTCGAAGCGGTCGCTTGAGGCCAACATGTCCAAAATCTGTTCGTACGGTCGAACGAAAGACGGATTACGCAGGGTCGTATTGTGACTGAGGAGAGTGAATACGCCGCCGACTACGCGGCACTTGTCGATGAGCCGGCTTACCGCATCAAGCGACTCATTACCCCGGACCCGCGTGGAATCCAGAAGACAGCTGTCCATAACGAGCAGAGGTATCTCGAGCAGGCGCGCTTCCCGGTCCAACGACAACAGCCAGGGGCGATACGGGATACAAGTGCCGGCTCGAAAACCCACTCGGTCGGGGTATCCGACCGAGCTGTCGTAGGCCAGCCCGCAATTCTCCCAATCAATCCAGGTCTCCGGGCACCACCGCAAGTAATGCTGCCGCCCTCCCAGCGGCTGTTCTCCAAACACGCTGCGCAGCATCTGTAACTCCACTTGCAGTTCCTCTGGACAACGGAACGTGGCGTATCCGGGGTGGAAGCCGTTCTCGACGTTGTGCTCTTGCAGCCAGTGAATCACGTTGCGGATGCGGTCACGACGTGGATCGTAACCGCTGTCAAACGGTCCCAGCCCACTTGCCTTCCAGTAAACCGCCGAGTCCAAGCCTCTCTCCAGATCTGCGCTGACGAGCGTCTGGACCAACCCAAGGCAGCTCGGTTGGCCTGGTGCGAGCGTTCGCAAGAGCTGCGCGGCACCTCGGAACGGATCGCGATGTTCGAGGCTAAGCTTGATGGCATGGCGAAGGTCGAAGGGCAGGATCATCCATCCAGTGCGTACCCAAGACGTTCCGTTACCATTTCGGTGGAACTGTCGGAGCCGGGGCAGTACTCCCACTTCGTCGATATCGTGGCTTATCTTTACGCGCAGCGTGCGCGCTGTAGGACGCCATCCAGGAACAAGGGCCTCGATTGCCTGTCCGAAAGCTAGGCCCCATTCGTCAACGACGGGACGGTCGAAAAAGCCGTCACGGCAAGCGACGCTCATGTTCGCAGCAAACCGTGAGTGAACATCGAGGTGGCGTTGCTGTGTTTCTTCGACCCGGCACAGGGTAAACAGGGTTGACGCCGGCAGGTCGGCGAAGCACTCAATCCGATTTGCACCCGCTTGCCGGAATAGCGGATGCAGTCCATTCTCTGCTCGGTCGCAGTAAGGCACGATCAAGTCAGGAAATGCAGTGCTGATCGGCCTCGGAAAGGACATCCATCGCGCATGCACGGTCCGGAACTCAGGGCTCGCAAGATCATCTCCGCTCTCCTGTGAAAGGTTTCTGAAGACAATCTGCTTATCCGTTCCCGGCTGCATGTGGACAATGGTGGCTCCTCGCGAAACTTCGATGACCCAGGACTTGAAGAAATCATTGCTTACGCCAGCCCTGCGAGCTAGTTCTTTGAGTGCCCAGCAGCGTGCGGCTCTGGAAATTCCGCCCGCTGCTCCGGAAGAGCGGGACTTGCACACCGGCCACGCCGCCTGGGACAGTTCCAAGCCGGGCCGCTTTGGCTGACAACATGGCGCATTGTAGAGGGCGAGCAATTGCTGCTCTTCGGTCTTCCAGTTGTAGCGGCGTTCAATGGCTTCGCGGCCGCGTGCCCCCATCCGCTCCGCCTCCTCCGGATGGGTGAGCAAATACTCGATGGCGCGCGCCATGCCATTACTGTCGCACGGGTCGACGAGGAGTCCGCAACCCGCGTCCTCGATAATCTGGCGCCATAGGGGAAAATCCGATGCGACGACCGGCACTCCCGCACTCATGTATTCGAATAGTTTCACCGGGAGGGCGTTGAGAAAGCTCGGCATCCGATGCAAAGGCACCAGACCCACGCGCGCGCGGCCGAGCAGCGATGCCACCTCAACGCGGCCGAGTACACCCAGCAAGTCGGTGCGATCGGAGCCGGGCAATCGGCCGATTTCTTCGCGCAACTCCGGGGTGACTGGCCCGCCGAAAGCGAGTCGCGCGTTGAGCTCTTCGGGCAACAATGATATGGCGGTTACAGCCTCGCGGAAGCCCCGTTCCGGCGCCATACTGCCCACGTAAACAACCAGCGGCGGCCGGTCGTTCCAAGGCAGCTTCGGCGCAAGCATCAACTCTGCCAGGGATGGGAAATTACGAACGACAACTGTGTTCGTGTTGTACTCGGAAAATCTTTGTGCGATAGTGGGCGTCGCGGCGACTACCGCCGCGAAGCGCCGCACCGCCAGATTCTCGATTCGCCCCGCTAGCCACGCCAAGGTTTTGCGAGCGAAGGCTGGAATGTAGTACTTGTAAGCAAAGGTGTTGGGCAAGTCTTCATGCGCATCATAGATGACTCGCTTGCCTTGCAGGCTGAGCCACATACCGACTGGGATGAGCTCGGGATCGTGGAAGTGATACAAATCAGCGTGCAGCCCTGCCACCTGCCGGTACACTCGCCACAGTGCAGACGTCCAACGATCCCACCTGCTTTTCGGGTTGCATAGCGCCTTGATTTTGACGCCGCCTACGATCGTGTCTCTTTCGTGCCGCGCCACCAACGTGACATCGTGCCCGGCGTTTGCCAGCGACCGGCATTCCTTGTGCAGGATACGTGTGTCGCCCGCGTAATGAGCGGACGACAAATGCACGACTTTGAGACTCGCCGCGGTAGCCATGGAATGCCTAAATCGCTGGGGTGATTCCAAGCAGGGCTGACCCTGCGTGATACAAGCCGGTAAGAAATTTCATTGGCCGGCTTAGTTTCGAAAGGGTAAAGAAGGGTACCGGTGTGCCTCCGAAGGCGCGAAAAAAACGTTCGACCGGCTCAATCATGGAGCCCTCAAAGTCAAACTGGCGGCTGACGGTCGACGCAAAGGTGATTGCCTCCCATAGTACGAGGCTTCCGGCGCCACTATTTCGCAGGTTGGGATCTCCGCCGCCCATCAGGTAGTAAGCACAGTCCGCGCTCCATACGAGAAAGGCGGCGGCATGGATTTTTCCGTGCGCGTCCTCGGCAAAGAACATTCTGCGGCAGTTGCGCTTTTCGCAGGCGAGATCGAGACGATGGAGCAGGCCTGTGCTGACCGGCAATCGTGCTCCCTGACGCGCGAAGGTCAAGGCCCATGTCCGGGCAAAACAGTCGATATCAAGGTCACTCCGGACAACAAGAGTCTTCTTTGCCTTACGAATCTCACGTCGAATGTTCTCACGGAGGCCCGCCCAGAGACCCGGCAGGTCGGTCAAATCGGAAAGCCGGTAGGTGTATCGAGTCGTCTGGCTGAAGCCGCGCCAATAAAAGGGAAGCCAGTACGTCACTTCGGGCGCGAAGCTCTGCCGGAAAAGATCAAACCGCGGAAGGGCATCGATCAGTTCCTGCATCAGTCCTTTCTCTTCCGCGATCCGATTGGTCCATTTCGCATTTGAGGGGCGCAGCCATGGTCCGAGGGACGGCGTGAGTTTGGGTTGCAGCAGCCAGGTGGTTTCGAGTCTGTTCCGGCGCACGAACGGCAGGCGGGCGGCAACTTCACCCCCATGCTTCACGACCACTTCGTCCCATTCGCCGGCGGCCACGGCGTCTAGCCACCATGGCTCCTGGAAGAGGTTGTAGGAAGTTGGGGAAGCGGCCGGAGCAGGGTTCCGCTCCTCCGCCACCGAATTCAGATCCATCAGCACATCTTGCATTTTGTGTCGCTCGCGATCTTTCGATTCGCGGTCTTCGCGCGGATTACGGCGTCCACGCCAACACCCGTCATCGAAGGGGTGGGGGAGCCCCCATGGCAATAACGGCACCAACTGTCGCCGGACCCGTGGTCAGCCACTTCGACTCGAGTACCTCCCGCACAGCGGCGAGTTCCTCATCTTCGATAGTAGGCCGATGAAACGGAATAAAGGCAGTGTCCATATGCAGCTCGCGCGCTCACGCCACCAGCTTGCTCTGCTCGAATAACTCTCGCGCCGGCACAGGGATTGGCCCAGATATTTCACTGCACCGGTTGTTGTTGATCAGGTATTTGCGGCCACAGGCTACACACTGACCCTCCCCCACCGCGTGCTCCAGGCGAACTCCGCAGTAGCACATCCACCCGATCTGTGTCGCTGGAACTCCAACCATCAATGCATAGTCGGGTACATCCCGAGTCACCACCGCGCCTGCGCCGATGAAGCAATATTTCCCCAGCGTTGTGCCGCATACGACGGTTGCGTTGGCTCCAATGGAAGCGCCGCGTCTGACCAGGGTTCGCCGGTACTCGCTCTTGCGCACGACGTGGCTGCGCGGATTGACGACATTCGTAAACACCATCGACGGTCCGCAGAACACATCGTCTTCAAGCTCTACTCCGGTGTACAGCGACACATTGTTTTGAATTTTTACGTTGTTGCCCACTTTGACGTGTTGGCTGACGACAACGTTCTGCCCGAGGTTGCAGTTCGCGCCCAGCTGGGAATCGGGCATGATGTGGGAAAAGTGCCAAATTTTGGTGCCGTCGCCGATCTGAGCTCCCTTGTCGATGACCGCACTGGAGTGGGCGTAGTAGCACGGCGCCACTACACCGATCGGAACTGGCGAGCCATCGGCGCGCAGCGATTGCTCGCAAGCCTCAAGGACCTCGAGCACGCGCACTGCGCTTGCTCCGCTGGTTCGCGGAACCCCACGCGTGCGAATGCAGTGGAGGAAGTGCTCACATTCCAATTTCAGCGGTTCGCATGACGGCAGGTCCACTGTTTCACCAGACGCCTTGTGCGCGACCGGAGCGCGGTCAAGCCACTCTATTCTGTGCGAGTACAACACCAGCTTGCGTTCAGGCTGGAGGTCGTCGAATACTGCCATTTTCTTGTTGCCAACGACGGCCAGCTTCTGCTCTTTGAAGGGGTGCAGCCAGCTGACGAAGATATGTGCCTGGACGCCACTGGCAAACTCACACGTTGTCAGCGTCGTATCGACCGTTCTTGGATCAACGTAGGTGCCGCCGTGGGCGCTGACGCGAACGGGAGTTTCTTCGAGCAGGAACAGGATGGCGGAGATGTCATGGGGAGCAAAGCTCCACAAGATATTTTCCTCGGTCCGCAGCTTGCCCAGGTTGAGGCGTGAGGAATAGATGTACTGAAGTCGGCCAAGCTCCCCGCTGCGGACCAGCCGGCGCAGCTCCAGGATCGCCGGATGGTACTCCAGGATGTGACCCACCATGAGGATCCGGTTGCGCTCCGATGCCAGCTGCACGAGCTGGCGGCCCTCCTCGGCATGGAGGGCAAGCGGCTTTTCGACGTACACATCTTTATCGTGTAGCAAGCATTTCGCCGCGAGTTGGAAATGTTGTGCCGCCGGCGCGGCAATGACCACGCCATCTATTTCTTCATCGTTGAGAACGAGATCAAGATCCGCGGTAGTTCGCACGCCATACCGTTTACGTGCTTCCTGCATCGATTCTTCGCGAGTATCGCAAACAACCCGAAGCGCACCTAGTTCGTGAAAATTTCGGACCAGGTTCCTGCCCCAGTAGCCGGATCCCACCACTGCAATTCTGGGTATGGGCAAGTCCATATATCTATTCCTCCAGTCTGCCCTTTAGTGCACCTTGTTAGTGGTTCGCGCTAAAGAAGTCAGAAATGGCAGTAACCACAGCTTCTTGTTGGGCTTCCGTCAGTTCAGGAAAGATCGGCAGCGCCAACACCGAGCGGCTGGCCGATTCAGCATTGGGGAAGTCGCCAGATTGATATGCGAGGTAACGAAAGGCCGGTTGCAGGTGCAGCGGCATGGGATAGTAGATCTCTGTCGGAATCCCTGCGCGCTGCAAGTAGTTCCGCAGTTGATCGCGTTGTCGTGTTCGAATGACGAACTGGTTGTACACATGACGACTCCCTGGCGGGTCCACCGGTAAGCAGACTAAGTCTTCCAGATGTGCTTGCGCGAACAAACCCCGATAGCGAACAGCGTTGCGCCGGCGGGCCATTGTCCACTCGTCTAAATGGCGCAATTTCACCCGGAGGACCGCAGCCTGAAGGGTATCGAGGCGGCTGTTCAGGCCCAGGATTTCGTACTGGTACTTGGAGCGGCTGCCGTGAAGCCGCAGCAGCTTGAGACGATCTGCCAGCTTAGGGTCGTTCGTGCTCACCATGCCGCCGTCACCGGCACCACCAAGGTTTTTGGACGGAAAGAAACTGAAACATCCGAGGTCGCCGATGTTGCCGGCGAACCGGCCGTGATAGTCAGTGCCGATTGCTTGCGCTGCGTCTTCAATCACGGCGAGACCGTTGGTCTTCGCAATCGCGGTGATCTCGTCCATAAGGGCGGCCCGGCCGAACAAGTGGACCGGGATGATCGCCTTCGTGCGCAGAGTGATCGCTGGTTTAATTTGGCCTGGGTTCAGGTTGTAGGTGTCGGGATCGATGTCGACAAAAACCGGTCGTGCACCCAGGCGTGCAATTGAACCTGCGGTGGCGACGAAAGTGAACGGGGTAGTGATCACTTCATCCCCCACACCGATTCCCAGCGCCATGAGGGCCAGTACCAGAGCGTCAGAGCCGGAGGCACATCCAAAGGCATACCGGCAACCCAACCGTTCCCCCATTTCTCTTTCGAATTGCTCTACATCAGGGCCGAGGATGAACTGTTGGGTGGCGAGCACCCGTTCCACAGCTGCCGTCACTTCGCTGCGGATGGTTGCGAACTGCGCCTGCAGATCGAGGAAGGGGAACAACGTGAATTTGGAAGCGGTGGCCGCGGTCGGGGCTTGAACGACAGAATTCAATGGGCTTCTCCGGTAATGCCTCAGTTTGAAACTTGGTAGTGGCTACCGTGATTTCTCCTTGAATTGAAGACGGAAGTCTTCACCGTCCAGCAACTCGTTAAGTTCTTCAATGAGTTTTGTGAATTTGGTGCGATCTTGTTCTTTTGCAATCCGTTCACACAGGATCGCTAGTCGTTCTCGCTCATCAGAGGTCATGGCCGTTGCAGGGCGATAGTTTTATACCCGAAATTAGGCGGCTGAGGCTCTCTTCTTATAAGCGCCGCGCGGCTTCGGCGCAGGCCGCGTATCTTTCGGCCATCATCACGATTTCTTCCGGACTCCAACCATAATCGCTCAGGCCGCACCTTCTACTGAGATTTCAAATTGAGGCACTACCGCTTCTCTTTTATGATTTGTATCCGTATCGGTAGTACTGGTAATCGGCGACATCCGACTCCGCTGCGTTGAGCACAACTTCGAGAATTGGTGCGGAGTTGACCTGGGCGAGCACTTCCAGGCTGCGCCTCATGGCTTCACGCGTTGTCAGGTGAGGACGTCCAACGAAAACCACACCGTCCACGATGGTCGAAAGGACCCGGCCATCTGCGTAGGGCAGAATGGGAGGGGAATCGACAATGATGAATTGAAAGCGCTCCCGCAGCCCCTCCAGCGTTTCCTTCATCGCCTCACGATTCGCCAAGTCATACGCACCTTCCGCGGCACGTCCGCATGGGATCACACAGAGTCCGGGCACGTCAGTGTCGAAAACCGCCTCGGACAGCGGGAGCGTTCCGGCCAGGACATCGCCAAGTCCTAGCTCTGAGACAGGTTCGAAGATGGAGCTGAGGACGGAGTTGCGTCGGTCGCAATCCACGAGACACGTAGGCGATTGCTGCGCCAATGCGACCGCAAGGTTCACCGCCATTGTGGTCTTGCCTTCCCCGGGCAGTGATGAAGCAATCAGAATCACCCGTGGAGGATGGTGCAACCGCGACAGCATTAGCGAGGTTCGCAGACCCCGGACGGCTTCGGCTTCCGCCGACTGCGGTCGCGAGAGCAGCAGAGGTTCGTAGCCTGTGATGACCCTGTTGCCGTTGCCATTAGCTGCTTTGAGGAGACCCAAGCCGCCATTCTCATTGCCTGAGATCACTGGCACCACGGACACAGGCAGCTTGGCGTCGCACTGGTGTACGTCTTCGGGAGTGCGAACGCTGTTGTCAAGACCTTCGAAAATAAACGCCGCTACCAGACCGAGCACCAGACCAGCCGCCAGCCCAAGCACGAGATTCAACAAACGCCTCGGCCGGGTCGGTTTGTCTAGCACCCGGGCCGGGTCCATGATGCGGACATTGCTTGACCTGGAGGCGGCCGAGATTGCCGTTTCTTCTACCTTTGAATAAAGGGTGTTATAGAGATCGGTGTTCGCCTGGGCTTCGCGTCTCAGGGAGTTGTACTCCGCCACAAGACTCAATTGCCGGGTGGTGTCGGTCACTTCACGAGACATCAGTCCCTCTCGCGCCCGGGCCGCCGCATATGCTGTCTTCAGTTGATTCAGAATGCCCTTTTTCTGATTATTCAGTTGCGCCTGAAGTTCGTCTCTCTGATTCTCAAGTCGTTTGACATTTGGGTGATTGGGCCCGTATATCGCTCGCGACTGGGCGAGGTCCGCTCGCACTTCTGCCAGCTTCTGCGTGAGCTGCTGGATCAGCTGACTGTCGTGCACCTGCGGCAATGCGTCGGCGTTTTCGTGCACGTTGTTGAGCAGGGCCTCCAATTGAATGCGGTCCGCCGAGGTCTGCGTGCGTTGTTTGTTAAGGTCCGCTAACATTTCGCCGTAGGTGCTTCTCCCCTGGTCTACCTCCGCAACGCCGTTCGTCCTCTGGAAATCAACCAGTGCGCGATTTGAGTCCTCCATTTGCTGGCGGATGTCTTTCAGTTGTCCTGACAGCCACCGCACGGATTGCTCGATCGCCTCGTGCCTCGCATCAGACATGCGCTTGACGTAAAGGTGCGCCAGTGCGTTCGTGACTTTTGCCGCCTGGACGGGATCGTGGGCCCCGACCGCAATGCCGATTACGCGGCTGCCGGGATCGTGCTCCACCTTCAACCGGCTCTGAAACTCACGAAGGGCAGCGCTCTCACCCGGAGTGAGCCGCTCCACAGCTTGCACGGAACCTTCCTGGGGCGCCGGCATAGTCCCTTCAACGGAATCGGGCGCAAGCTGCAGCTGACGAATCACTGCCACCGCCAAAGCATCGCTTTGCAAATTTTGCACCTGCGTTTGCAAGTATTCGGTATCACCCGAAACCGCTTGGGGTGTGATCGAAAACTGCTCATTTCCCGGCGGATCTATATCGAGGCGCGCCTCCGGTTCGTATATCGACTTCATCAGCAAGCTGGCTAAAAGTGCGACAACAGCCGCCCCCACGGTGCACACCGTCACCACGCGCCACTGCCTTTGCAGAATGCCGGCAAGCGCTGCCACATCGGAGCCGCCAGATGCAAGTCCACGACCGCCGGGGATGACCCGGGGAATCATCTTGCGCGCTTCCACTGCGAAGGTGGACGGGCGAGACAGATCTAGTGGCTTGTCGGAACGCTGGAGAAGTTCGTAGATGCGACTCATGTCACCTCGTGCGCGAAGTGGTCGAAACGTGGTACGGGAGACTTGGGGAGATTATGCCGCGCTCTCTTGTCCGAGAAGGGTGGGGGCAGCTGCTGCAGGCACAAAAGCCCTCTGCTGAAACAAATTGAAGTTTGCTTGATGCCACTCTATGGTGAGCTTCAGTCCGGTATTCAAATCATACTTCGGTTCATATCCCAGCAAGCGACGGGCCTTCTCCAGGGAGGGCACTCGAATGGAAATATCAGGGAATGGCGATTCACAAAATGTCACGTCGGAAGTACTGCGCGCCAACTGGATCACCTTCTGGGCAAGTTCGTAGACGGTCAACACATTTCCAGGATGTCCGATGTTGAAATCTTCCCCAACGGCTTCTGGGCGGACCATCATCTGCAGCAGAGCGCTGCAGAAATCTTCGATGTAACACCACGAACGTATCTGGGTGCCGTCGCCGTGAATCTCCAACGGCTTGCCCTGCAGTGCATTGAGTATGAAGCGGCGCAGCGCGTAGTCGCCGGTTCTTCGTGGACCGAAGATGTTAAACGGCCTGACAACTGTGATCGGCAGTTGTGTTTCCCGGAAGTAGGAGGCGACCAGATGTTCGCCGGCAAGTTTTGACATCGCATAGCACCAGCGCGACTCGGCGATCGGTCCGATGCTTGGACGGCTGGCCTCGTCCACACGATAGGAGTTGACGCCAAACACTTCGCTCGTGGAAAAATACACAAACCGTTGAATCTTGCACGTCGTGTCCAGAGCCTTCAGCAAGCGTGACGTTCCTACATAGTTTGTCTCCAGGGTTTCACGAGATGAATTGCACACTCGATTGACGCCGAGAATTGCGGCCGCGTGGACCACGATATCAACGTCCTTTACCAGACGTCGAAGATCTGCTTCCAGGATGCTGCCCTGGACCGAGGCGACGTTCCGATGTCGCAACAGCGAGGTGTACTGTATCGGAGCGCATTCAAAGGACTGGTCGAAGAGAATAACGCGGTTGTGCTCAACGACTTTCTCGGCCAGGCTCGATCCGATGAAGCCGGCTCCTCCGGTAATCAGGATGGTTTTGTTCCGCAGTGGCGACACTATCACGTTCGCCATCGTGTGGCGGGATGCAACGGAATGCAGGAGTCGCTGCCCCCCTTTGCCATGGCTGTTACCGTTGGCCTTCCCATGGCCGTTGGAGTTGCCACTGCTATTGTGGTGCCCATCCGGAGTGAATCTCGTGGGTTCTGCCGGGTTGGGCGCTGCCGACTTTACGGCACGGCCGGGCTTCACGCTGCGGGCCAACTGCCCGTCGTTGCCGGGGGGTTCATTCACGCCAGACAAAACGGAGATCACGCTGTTAGCCTGCAGAATTTCCTCCAGAGTGGGCATAATCCGGCTGCGCACCGGAATTCCCTTGCTTGTTTTAGCGTCGCTGATACGCAGCGACTGCCGGGATTTCGGAGAGATGCAAACGAGCACCTCATCGATATCCGTGGTCTGGGCAATGTTTGGAAGGTCGGCGATACGTCCAAGCACAGTGATGCCCGCGATGACTGCGCCCTGTTTTCCGGGGTCGTCGTCTAAAAAGCCGATCACTTCGATTCCTTTGCGCAGAAGCATTTCTCGTGCCACCATCGCGCCATGTGCACCGGCTCCAATAATAAGGAAGCGTTGCGGCCCAACGGGGGCGATGGCCTTCGCCCTCCGCTCGTAGAGAACGCGCCTCGCCAACCGGGCGCTGATCGCCCCAACCAACGACAATACGGACATGGTTGCGATAATGCTGAGCGGGACATGCAGCAAAGGCGTTGCGGGTCCCGCCAGAAGCGCGCTGCCGATCACCAGGAATGAATACGCCAGGTATGCCCGGGCAACGCACAATGCATCTCCTGTATTTACGTAGCGCCATTGGAACCTGTAGATGCCGAAGAAAGAGCTGGTCAGGACTTGCCCTATGGCGACAGGCAGGAGCAGCACAAGCATCTGTCGGCTCGTCGTCCTCGATATCACCCCTTCATAACGGATGAGGTACGCAGCACCCCAGGCCGCCGCTGCAATTGCCGCGTCAATCAACATCTGGTTGGACTTGGTATAGAGAGAAATTCTCATGGTGGATGATCCTGATGGTCAGCGATTAGTCGTGCCGGCGGCGCGTGGCAGCGCAGTCCCAGCAGATGCGGTCAGCAATAGACGACTTTGTTAGAGCGGAGGCGACGTGTCGCATTGCGAGTGTCAACAATGAGTTGCGAATCTTCGACGATGCGCTGGTAGTCGTAATCGGAATGATCGGTGGCGATAAGCACGCAATCGTACTGATTGAGGTTTTGCAAAGGTGCGCACTTCATGTGCAGGTCATACTTGCGGCCGCGACCCACAAATGGGAAGTAGGGATCGTGGTAGCTGACCTCGGCGCCAGCCTTGCGCAGCAGTTCGATGATCGTGAGGGAAGGGGATTCGCGAAGGTCATCAATATCCTTCTTGTAGGCCAGGCCCAGCACCAGAACACGCGCACCCTGGAGGGCCTTGTTGTGGTTGTTAAGCGCTGAGATTACGGCCGAGACCACGTGGTAGGGCATGGCCGTGTTAATCTCGCCTGCCAGTTCAATGAAGCGTGTTTGAAAGTCGAATTCTTTGGCTTTCCACGACAAGTAGAACGGATCCACAGGAATGCAGTGCCCACCTAGTCCCGGACCGGGATAGAAAGCCTGGAAGCCGAATGGCTTAGTCTTGGCCGCCTCGATGACTTCCCAGATGTCTATGCCCATTCGTAGGCAGAGCAGCTTAAGCTCGTTGACAAGAGCGATGTTTACACATCGATAAATATTTTCCAGAAGCTTTGTCATCTCAGCCACCGCAGGCGACGAAACTCGCACCGTACGATGGAAGATCGTGCTGTAGAGGGCGCTGGCCAAGTCGCCCGCCCGCTCGTCCACACCTCCCACTACTTTCGGGATATCCCGTCGGTCCACGGTCGTATTGCCTGGGTCTTCCCGCTCGGGTGAAAACGCCACATAGAAGACTCCATCCGAATCGCTGGCAGTGCGTGCCGCGCACAAGCTGGCGGGGTTCTCTTTTTCAAGGATGGGGACCAGCACTTCCTCCGTCGTGCCGGGATAGGTAGTGCTTTCCAACACAATCAGTTGTCCGGCTCGGAGATGCGGCGCGATGGACTGCGCCGTGCTCCTGATGTATCGCAAATCGGGTTCGCGGAATTCGCCGAGGGGAGTGGGGACGCATATGACGACTGCATCCATTTCGTCGAGACGGGAATAGTCGGTGGTCGCCGAAAACCCGTGCGCGCGAGCGTTCTGGATTTCCGATGGACTGATTCGAACGATGTATGAGCCGCCAGAGGCTAATTTTTCGACCTTGTCAGCGTCAACGTCGAAACCAGTAACTTCATAGCCCTCTTCGCCGAAAAGCAACGCGAGCGGCAAGCCGACGTAGCCCATACCAATGATGCCAACGTGTGCCTGGCGCAATCGAATCTTTCGCTCCAGTTCTGGGTGAGCGATCTGTGGGACTGCAACCGGAATCTTAGTTGCCATGTTCTCTCCCATGATTTGTACCGTGATATGTGAACTCTGCTGGCGGGCTTCCCGTGACGACCGTGAAATATTATCTTGAGCTTCCAGGGCTACAATGCGAACTGTTTCGGCAAGGCCGGTGTCTAGGCAACGTCGGTGGAGTTTTCGATCCAGTTGACGGAGGGCCCCTGTAGTTGCAAACCAAGGCCGAATTGTCCCGCTGACAAGGGCTCGCAATACACTACACGGACAGACGTTCGAAACCTGGGCGTGGGAGATTTCAGCTGCAGGAGCACGTCAGGCGCTACGGGTGTCTTAACCAGAACGCGCGCACCACCAGGGCTGACGTTTTCCGTGACTGCGTCCTCGGCAACCCGGGACTCGTCAGGGTTTAGCAGGCTTACTGGGACAGTCATATGGATTCGTCGGTAAAGGCGGCCGGATTGCAAGCCAGAGCGTGTAAATCGCAGAGCCATAGCACCACTCTTCTGTTCGGCCAGATGCACCATCATGTGTTGTTTTTGATTGGTTTTCTAATCGCGACACGGCTCCTTCTGGTTTGTGCGGGGCGTGTCCGGCAGACTCTCAAGGTCGTCAGGCCAGAGTTCTACCGAGGTGGAGCGCTGGATAAAATCGACTGAGACGATAATTCGAGTCTGGCCGTTATGGCGCACTACAACGCCTTCAAGTCCTCGGAGCGGGCCAGCCTTGATGCGGATCCGCCCACCCGCTGCAAGGTAGGGGTGTGGCTCGGATCTTCGCAGTTGCAGTGCCATCCGGAGACTTTCAATTTGTTCGTCTGGTACCTCCACAGGCAGCCCGCGGAAACTCACGATGTGGACGACCCCGGGAACCTCGAGAGCACGCAGGCGCTCGAGGACAGAGATGCGAATGAACACATAGCTGGGAAAGAGCGGCAAATCTACGTGCGCCCGACGCTTGTTCCAGTTGCGGACTGAGTGATATAGAGGCAGAAACGATTCAACTGACTTACGAGCCAGATGATCGGCAACAACTTTCTCGTGCCTCGCGATAACGTAGGCTGCGCACCAGTGACTTTTCACTGGTGGGTGTGGAAGCGTGCCGTGGGCGAGGCTGAGGGGTCGCTGGGTTTGCATAATCCGTTCTGCTGAGGCGCTGCTTGTTTTTTGCACTGTCTGACCTGTCAGGCAGAATTCGACACCTTCAGAGTTCGGCGAAGATAGCTTCGCCACCTGAACCGCAAACCAACTCGAGGCAAGCTCGACTTGACCCCAAGGTGGGGTACGATTCTCCGGTACTTCTTTGGTGACGCCGATGTCCAAAAATCTTCTGAACAACGCTACGCCACACGCAGAGCCTAGTTGATTGGGTCAATCGCGGCAATCCGGTGGGTCTCGTAATCTGGTGGCAGGTAATTCCCCCAACGGGGGATGTGGGGAATCCCTGGCACTGATCGTTTCCGGGATTCATCACTTCAGAATCTTCTGGTTCGCCTACGCTTCAGGACAGTCAATTGCTGCCGGAGAGCCAGGTTTTCTAGAAGCAGCCTTCGACGGGAATGAACGCAGCGGGCAGGCAGCCCCGACCACAGCCGGAAGAAGCGGAACATGGATCACGGTGATAGCAAATGGGCGGGTTGAGGAAAGTGTGCCAACATTTGATTTCATGGTCCGACAGAATTTTGGCGAGCCACAGCTCAACGAAAGCAGTCATTACAAACACTGGCGCGAAGTCAGAGACTCGCGTCGCTATCAAACAACGAGGGTGCCCAAGCTTGTTTGTCACTCAGGCGTTCTCTCAATTCAGGATTATTCGCGCGGTAGAAGTATTGCCACGTAGAGAGCTTGCGCCGGTAAGGCGCAGCGGTGTCAATGAACTCCCCCCTCTCGAGCCAGCGGCCAGTATGCTCCAACATGTGGACACCCTCGGACCGACACCTGCTCAGAGTCCAGGCAAGCAGGGGTTCAAGCAAAGACGTGCTATTGTCCAGGGACTGATAATCGACAAGCTTGACTTGTTTAACGCCGGACCGTGGATTCAGTGTTTTGTTGAAAATGGCATAAGCGACCAAGCGGGGACCGTCAACAACGGCGACGATCCAGAGCCGGTTGCCCAATAACGCATGTCTAAAATGCCACCCGAGGACTTCGCGCGTACGGACTGCCAGGAGTATGTGCGGATTGTTCCTCTTCAGGTCTTCCCAGAAGATATCGAAACGCTCGTCGAAATCTGGACAAGCCTTCACTTCGGCGTCGCTTTTCCGCATCGACGTCTCTGTCAAGTGGCTGCCTTTGAGAAATGCAGTGCCGGAAAGCGGATACCTCAAGGGTTTAGTAAATCGGGCCCACATGGCTTTCAAGTGAGTCCAGGACCCTTGCCGAAGCGGGAGGGCAAACGGGTTCTTCAGACCCACAATGCTCTGGAAGCACCCCAAGTAGTTGGTGATCCAGTACCCGACTTCGTCCCAGATGCCGGCTGGTACCCGAGAGCAGCCAAGTGCGGTCACGGCAGTGACGGAATTATCGCTGACCGTATTATTCAAATAGAGATCAACATAAGGTTGTGTGATCAGGCGGTGCAGGAGCAACAACGACGCGCTCCGATACGCGAGATCGGCTACCCAGTTGTGTCCCGATGCAACCAGTATTCTCCTCCCCTCAAGTTCATATAGGAATGGGATGTTCCCCATCGAACCGACGATTTTCCCGTCTTCGTCTTCTAGAACCCATCCGATAGGCCAGTCAGTTTTCAGGTTGCGGTAGACCGGATTTCCCTGCCAGAGATGAACCCACTCCGGGTAAGGCTTGACCGCCAGCCCGAACCGGGATTCCAGCGATGCAATCTGGTCGTAGTCCTCGAGGCGTGCATTCCGCAGCTTTGGACCATGCCTGGTCTCTTTCTGAACTATCTTCGTTGACACGATCCTGTCGGGGCCTATTATTTCGGAGTCCATGATTTATCCACGACATTAGCACTCTGAAGAGCAGTTGGCACGGCCGGTGGCATCGCTCCGCGGAGACCGAACGCGTGGTATGCAGCCCGCTCTCATCTTTGCTGACTGCAGACTGTTTGCTGCCGGCAAGCAAATTTTGGCTGACACGCCGCGCTGTTGTGCCAGCGCTAACTGTAGAATGATTTTTTGGCGCATAGGCATTTTATGGGAAAGCGAATGCCACTAACAGGTCCCATTCTTGAATGTGACTGGGAGAGCTTCCAGCCCCCGCAATCCCAGGTTATGACGCCACACGAGCGGCCCTGGCTCGAGGGCCAAACCAGCCAGCCGGCGGAGCAACGCCTCAAAGGCTACCTGACCTTCGATGCGCGCCAACGGCGCGCCAAAACAGAAATGGGCAGCCCAGCCAAAAGCTAGGTGGCGATTATCCCTACGATCAATATCGATCCGATCCGGCTCCGGGAAACGTTCTGGGTCGCGGTTTCCCGCTGCCATGACTGCGATCGTTGCCTGGCCTTTCCCAATTGTCTTCCCACCGAACTCAAAGTCTTCGGGGGCCAGCCGAGTGGTGTACTGGCTGGGAGCCTCGTAGCGTAACAACTCCTCCACGGCGGAGGGGATTAAGGACAAGTCACTGCGCAGCTCCTGCAGCACTTGCGGATTGCGCAGCAAAGCCAACAGACCATTGCCGATCAGGTTCGTGGTCGTCTCCTGACCGCCAACCATCGTGAGCACGCAATTGGCGACTACCTCTTCGGTGGTAAGCCGGTCGCCGTCGATCTCCGCAGTCAATAAAGAATGAATTAGGCCTTCTCTCGGATGGACGCCAATCTCCCGGATGGCGCTCTGAAAGTAATTCGTCATCCCTTGCAGGCTCTGCAGCACGCGCGGCACGCCCTCCGGATGGTGTTGAAAATTGCCGAGCATCTCTGCGAAATCTGCCGACCACGCCTTCAACTGGCGAATGTCAGAAGCCGGTACGCCCAGCAGTTCTGCAGTTACGGTGGCCGGAAGCGGCTCGGCGAGATCCGCGATGACATCCATGCGGCCTTTGTGCTGCACTTTATCCAGCAGCGACGAAACAATATCTTTGATGTGCCGCCGCAAGGCTTCCACTCGATAAGGGGCAAAGACTTGTGCCGCCAGGCTCCGCAGCCGGGTGTGAGCCGGCGGATCCATGAAAAGCATTTGCTTCATCATCATCTTGGCGATGGGATCGAGTGACGACAGGCCCATCGCCGCAAGGGTTTCTGGAGGCGCCGGCTTATAAGACAAAAAGTTACGCAGCACGGTGACGACATCCGCGTAACGCGTGATCACCCAGGCGTGAATGAAGGGATCCCAGTGCACCGGGTCTTCGGTCCGAAGTCGGCGGAAAAGTGGATAGGGATTTGCCAGTACTGCGGGGTCGAGAAGATTGTACAGACTCAGACTGGAGTCGCTCTCCGCCGCAGAAATGACTCTCGTTTTCACGGTAGCCATAGGTGTTCGCTCGCTGCGAACTTGTCCTTAGGCCAGTCCGCGGTGTCTGTCGGGTAGGCTTCCTCGCGCCCGGCGCGGAGTTGTGCAATCTGGGCAGATAGGTCTGCGATTGTGGGGGCCGCAAAGAGACTGTGCAAAGGAACTTCCACCCCGAACTTTTCGCGCACGTTGGCGATCACCTGAATACCCAGGAACGAGTTACCGCCAAATAAGAAGAAGTTGTCGTTCACACCAAGATCCGTGGTGCCCAGCAGTTCGGCGAAAATCGCTCCGACTTGTGCTTCCAGGTCCGTTCGCGGCGATGTAAAGACTTCGTCGCGCAAGGTGTTTTCGGCATCAGGAATGGGCAAAGCTTGGCGATCTACTTTTCCATTTGCACTGAGCGGCAGCTTTTCTAGCCGCACGAATATTGCCGGAACCATGTATTTGGGTAGAAAGGAGAGCAGGAACTCCCGCAAGGCCTTGGAAGTGAGATCGAATTCCGGGTTCGTAACGACATAGGCCACGAGATACTTGCTCCCTGTTTTATCCTCTCGGGGTACTACCATGCTGGACCGAACCGCGGGATGCCGGCCTAGTACCGCGATAATTTCATTTGTCTCCACCCGGCGCCCGCCAATCTTGATCTGATCGTCTTGTCGGCCGGCAAAAGCGATCTGGCCATCTTCGAGGTAGACTCCAAAGTCGCCGGTCCGGTACAAGCGAGCTCCGGGGTCCGAGCGAAACGGATTGGGAAGGAATTGTTCTGCAGTTAAGTCTGGACGGTTGCGATACCCACGCGCTACCCCCGCGCCGCCGATGTACAGCTCGCCAAGGGTGCCGACCGGCACTCGCTCAAGATTTCCATCCAAGATGTATACGTCCGTGTTGTCAATAGGTTTCCCGATGCTGGGCAGAATACCCGAGCGGTTGGCCGATTCCACAGGTCCCGACGTAGCGACCACAGTGCACTCCGCGGGCCCGTAGTTGTTCACCAATCGAAATGGCAGCTTCGGGGAAGGATATTCATGCAGAGTATCCCCGCCTGTCAGCATTACGCGGAGCGCCGTCTCCGGCGGCCACTCCAGATCTATCATCTGCTCGGCCAGAGGAGTCGGAATGAAACTGATAGTGATTCTTTGTTCGACCAGCCAGTCACGCAGTGAGTGCGGAACGGAATAAATGGCCTCGTCGCTCAGCAAGTGCAAGCTCGCCCCTGCCGTCAGGTAGGGCCAAAGCTCCCAAACGGCGGCATCGAAACCGACGGCCGCCATGAAGGGCGCCCGGTCCTCGGCGCTGATGCCAAAAACACGTTGGTGCCAGGACACGAGCT
>Ga0137418_10000587_pt1 | contig 32845 bp, 31 predicted proteins | sample CZODoug3_1_2_16f_FD_122242 | JGI IMG/M metagenome (GOLD analysis project Ga0137418, IMG submission 122242) | Vadose zone soil fungal communities from Angelo Coast Range Reserve, California, USA - CZODoug3_1_2_16fungal (Hybrid Assembly) | ecosystem: Environmental > Terrestrial > Soil > Vadose... | reverse complement strand
CACGGACTGGCCATTCTTTTTGGACACCGGAGCAACGACCCACCTATCCCCAGAGTGGAGTGATTTCCTCGAGTTGCGCCCAATCAGCCCATGTTTAATTTCTGGCATCAGTGGCTCCATGATCTCCACTACTGGCATCAGAACCATTTGCCTCCCCGTTGGTGGCGGCACTCGCTTGACCCTCGATGATGTCCTCTATGTCCCTGGAGCGACCGTCCACCTGATTTCGGTCCTGGCATTAAATCGTCGAGATCACCTCACTACCCACTTCGATGGTTCCTCCTGCTGGATAACCAATCCCAGCAGCGGCACAGTTGCACATGGGCTCGTAGCCAGCGATCACCACCTCTATCGTCTGACACTCTCTGCTGTCACCATAGCTCATCATGCACTTGCCCTCACTTTGGCTGCCCCCACTTTACAAACTTGGCACCGCGGTCTCGGACATGCCAATTATCACACCATTTTTGACATGAGTAAGGCTTCCATTGTTGATGGTATGCCCATTGATCTCTCTTGCACCCCACCCAAATGTGAACCTTGCATTCTCAGGAAGCAGGTTCACATGCACATCCCGTTGGTTCGCGAAGGGGCGAAAGCCACTAAGCGCTTGCAACGCGTCCACATTGACTTATGCAGGCCGATGCCCGTGACTTCCCGATCCAGCTACCGTTACTCTATGAACCTTATCGATGACTTCTCCAGTTATCCTTGGACGATCCCTCTCAAATTAAAATCTGACGCTTTCCTGCGTCTTCATGCCTGGGAGCTTTCTGTCACAACCCAATGTAATGAACGTGTCGGCATTTACAACACTGACAATGGCGAATTAAAGTCTCACAAAATGCAAAACTGGTGTGAATCTTGAGGTATCACCCATCAATTCACTGCACCGCACGTTTCCGCCCAGAACGGTCGTTGCTGTTGGACGGACAGACCACGATGGGCGCCCCCCACCAAACTAGTAGGCATCCTATGCGGTTTCACGCACGATCCCGAACGGCTGAGTGCTGAGTGACCAAATGCTGATCGCTGTCCCGCAGGGACTACTCTCCGAACATCGGGACCTGGAGCTGGTCCTCAGGACGACGGCGCTGGCGATGGGTGCCACCAATCACCGCGAGTACGGTAAGCGAATCGAGTGCCACGCGCGGGACGAAGATGCGCTGGGTATTCGAGCGCATGTCGGGAGGGTTGATCAGGAATCCGTCGGCAGTTTGCTGGGCCAGGTCATTGGGCATGAGGCCTTCGACGATTTCGTTATCTTTAAACTTCAGGCGCACCCAGAGGCCTTCGGTTCGGGGACGGCTGGTGAAGGTCTTTCGGACCAGAGATTCTGAATCTCCGAACTCGCGCACGAAGTAAACGCCCTTGATCTCGCGGAGGTCGATGCCAACGACGTTGCCGGCGGTGTTCAGGAGTTCGAGTTTGCCGTCCAGGACGAAGTTTGCCGGGGCGACGTAGCCGGAGAGGGAGTCGCGATCGAACTTGCGGACGATCACCTTTTTGTGGGTCGAAGGCATTTTGTCGGGCGAATTGGCAGGCAGTGGACTCGTCCTGCGCTAGAATTCTCGCACTTTTTCGGGGTCAGCAGGCAAAATGCGCAATCGCAGTAGCCAAAATATTAACCTTGTGTTATTTTCTGTAGTTTGCTGCGACCGTCTCAGGAAACCTAAACCCATTGTATAGAGTCAGTTATATCAGGGTGGCGAGCGCTACCTGGACCCCCAATTGTGACCCTGTGGAAATCCTGTGCAAATCCACAGCCCGGCTGGTCGCAGTTCGGCACGCGTAGGAAGGCATGGCCGACTACATATACACGATGGAAATCCGGCTAACACCGGACCAGCAAAAGGGCGCAAACCTCGTTCAAGAGATAACCCGGGCCGCCGGGATGAATCTGTACCTGACGGGCGGGGCCATTCGCGACATCATCAGCGGGTTTCCCATCCGCGACCTGGACTTCACCGTTCAGGGGAATCCCCTCAAACTGCAAAAGGAATTGGAAAAGGCCGGGGCTGTTATTGCCGCCGCTGATGATGATCTGAAAACGCTTTTCCTTCAGCTGCCCGGAAATGTGCGCGCCGAAATCAGTATGGGCCGTACGGAACGTTACGACAAAGTAGGGAAGCCGCCCGTCGTGGCACCGGCCACCATCATTGAAGACCTGCGCCGCCGTGATTTCACGATTAACGCGATGGCGCTGTCGCTGAACCCGGGATCGCGCGGGCTTCTGATGGATCCGTTCAACGGCGCGGCAGACATCGAGGCCAAGCTCATTCGCGTGCTGCATAACTACGCGTTTGTCGAAGATCCCTCGCGGCTGATTCGGGCGACTCGCTTTGCGGCGCGTTTCCATTGGCCGCTGGAAGAGCGGACGCAGGCGCGGTTCGAGTCGGCGAAAGAAAATAAGTACATCGAACACATCAGCGACAAGGCGATTGGCCACGAGATTGAACAACTGGCGTACGAGGATGACCCTCTGCACATCGTGCGGGTGCTGGAGAAAGAAGAGTGGCTGAAAGTTCTGAGCGCGCACTGGACGACGGCCAAAGTGGATACCAACGGGCTCAGCCAATTGATGAAGACGCGGCAGCAGATGAACGAGCTGGGTTACCAGCCGGATCCGGCACCGGCGGTCATGTATTTTCTGACGTCGCGGTTGGGTGACAAGGAAATTGCCGACATGCGCAAGCTGATTCCGCGCAAGACGCTGGTCGAAGCATGGAAGGATCTCGAGGACAACGCCAAGGATCTGGCCAAGAAGCTGATGGGGAAAGAGGCGGCGACTCCTTCGCGCACCTGGCAGGTGTTGTCCCATGCACGGCCGGAGATGGTCCTGTTTCTGGCGGTGACGGCGCGGCAGCAGAGCGTCGAACAGAAGATCAAGAACTTCTTTACGAAGTGGCGGCAGGTGCAGCAGAAGATTCCGCTGCCCGAGATGACCGAGCTGCACATTACGCCGCAGATGCCGGAGTACCCAAAGATCGCGAACGATGTCTTCCTGCTGCTGCTCGACGGCAAGCTGCGCTCGCGGACCGAGACTTTGAAGTTCCTGAAGCCGCTGGCGCCACCACCTCCGCCTCCTCCGCCACCGCCGCCTGCGAAACGTGGACGCGCCGCTAAGGCCGCAGCCGCGGCAGCCACCTCTACACCGAGCGTGGCTCCGGCGGCCGGGAAGAAGAAAGGGAAGGGTGCGGCCGCAGGGGCGGCGCCTCCACCACCACCACCAGAGCCCGTCGCGAAACCCGAAGCCAAGGGAAATGCCAGCGCGCCCCCCAAGCCAAACCCAGCGAAGCATGCTGCCCCGAAGCCTGTGAAGAAGGCTGTCAAGCCTCCTCTGAAGAAGGGCAAGAATCACAAGAAGGGACGCTAGTGTATGCGTAGTCCGGGTAGCTTCCTGTAAGGAACCCCGTGGATTCCAGCTCAGTCGGATTGGTGGCGCCTGCGAGCGGGTCGTCCCCCCGGGACTTGGCCAATGGGTTGCACTTTTCCCAGCGCTGAAGCGCTGGGCGAAGCTGGGTCGCGCCGGCGGGGCTTGGGGCGGCGAATCTTGCATGCATAGGCCGTCGCATGGGGGTTCTGGCCCAAAATGCATCCTGCGGTGTAATAGTTTGCGAGGGTCGTCGGGCCCGAACCGGGCTATAATAGCGGCATGCGACGTCCTGTCATTCTTGCGACGTTCGTCCTTACTGCGGCTCTCTCCATGGGCTGGGCGCAAAGGTCAGGGATGCGCGGTGGCGGAGGCCGTGCCCATTCAGGCTTCGTGTCACGCGGAGGGGCGATGCATTCTGCACCGGCGCGATTCAGTCATGCCCCCGGTCGAGGCGTGCAGTTCGCGGGCGGATTTCGGGCCCCGAATCGTGGCCCCGGTCGCTTCCATCCTCGCCCGGTGTCGAATCATGGGCATCATCACGGATTTAATTTTGTTCCCGGCGTGAACCTGCGCTACCGCTACTCGCTCTATAACGGTGGCTATTATTCGCCGTGGTATTGGGATTGGTATGGATCGTCCTACGATTCTTACGATTCGTCTCAGAACGACTACGCGCAATCCCAGATGTTGCGGCAAATCGATGAACTGAGCCAGGAAGTGCAGCGCCTGCGGCAAGAGCAGGAATACAGCCAGGTGGCGGCAGCTTCGGTTCCGGCGCCACCCCTGGCTCCCGCTCCTCAGCAGAGCGCTGAGCAAGCCAAGATCGATACGGGACTGCCGGTTGTCCTGGTCTTCTTCGACAAGAAGATCCAGGAGATTAAGAATTATGCAGTCATAGATGAAATGCTGGTCGTATTTGATGGCACCCGGACCACGAAAATCCCGCTGCGGGACGTCGATCTGGCGGCGACCATGAAGTTGAACGACGAGCGGGGTGTCGATTTTCAGATCCCGAACTAAGGTTTGCGCTAAACTGATTGCAATAATTTCCGCGGTTCATCCAGCCAGTAAGTCGAATTGCTGATTCGACTAGCACACAACTTACAATGGACGAGGGCGGGACGCCCTCGCGACAGCCGGCGGGACGCCGGCGCTACGGAGGAACGCGAGCACCCAAATGTCTCAATTCGTCCACCTGCACCTGCACACCGATTACTCGATGCTCGACGGCGCTTGCGACGTGGAGAAACTCGTCAAGCGCGTGAAAGAACTAGGCATGCCGGCGGTGGCCATGACCGATCACGGCAATATTTTTGGTGCGGTGCATTTTGTGAACGCCGCACGAGCCGTGGACGTTAAACCCATCGTCGGATGCGAACTTTACGTCTGCAAGAAAGAAGATCATCACACCGAGCGGACGCCTCCTGAGGGTGACACCTACAACCACCTGCTGGTGCTGGCCGAGAACGAAGAAGGCTATCGCAACCTGACGAAGATCACCTCCGAGGCGTCGCTGCACGGCTTTTATTACAAGCCGCGGATCAGCAAGAAATTTCTCGCGGAGCATTCCCAAGGATTGATTGCGCTGTCCGGCTGCTTAAAGGGTGAAGTCGCCGAACGGCTTATGGAGTCGAATTACGATGCTGCGCGTGCAGCAGCCGCCAGCTATCGCGATATTTTCGGGGAAAAGAATTTCTATCTGGAAATTCAGGATCAGGGGCTCGCCATGGAGCACCGCATCCACCCGGGCCTGTTTCAACTGGAGAAGGATCTCGGACTGCCGCTGGTAGCCACCAACGACAGCCATTACCTGTGTGAGGACGATGCGCACGCGCAGGACGTCATGGTCTGCATTCAGACCGGCAAGTCGATTCAGGACACGAACCGGATGAAGTTCGAGGGCAACCAGTTCTTCGTGAAGAGTCACGAGGAAATGTCTCGGGTCTTCAAAGACGCGCCGGACGTGCTTTCGCGCACTCTCGATATCGCCGAGCGTTGCAACCTGAAACTCGAGAAGGTCAGGAGCCCCTTTCCGCACTTTGACGTGCCAGCGGGCTTCACTCTCGATAGCTACTTTGAGCACGTCACTCGCGAAGGGTTTGCGCGGCGTTTGGAACTGCTCCGCCCAATGGAGGGGAAGGGGCAGCTCAAGCACAGCCTTGCGGACTATGAGCAAAGGCTGGCGCGGGAACTGGCGATCATTCAGCAGATGAAGTTCTCGGGATATTTCTTAATTGTTTGGGACTTCATCCGCTACGCCAAGGAGCACGACATTCCGGTGGGGCCGGGCCGTGGATCGGCGGCCGGCGCGTTGGTGGCTTATTCGCTGGGCATCACTGATATCGACCCTCTACAACATGAGTTACTGTTTGAGCGGTTCCTGAATCCGGAACGCATTTCGATGCCGGATATCGACATCGACTTCTGCATGAACCGGCGTGGAGAGGTGATTGACTACGTCACGCGGAAGTACGGGCGCGACAACGTGGCACAGATCATCACGTTCGGCACGATGGCGGCGAAGGCGGCGATCAAGGACGTCGGCCGCGCCATGGACGTTCCTTACACCGATGTGGATCGCATCGCGAAGATGGTTCCCAACCAGCTCAATATCACGCTGGAGGAGGCAATTCAGGAGTCGCCGCAGCTCCACGATGCCTACGAGAAAGACTCGCAGATTCGTGAACTGCTCGAGACCGCTAAAAAGCTGGAGGGACTGGTCCGGAACTCGGGCGTGCATGCTGCCGGCGTGGTCATTTCGCCCCGTCCATTGACGGAACTGGTGCCACTGCACAAGACGAAGAACGATGAAATCGTGACCGCGTTCGACATGGTCGCGATCGAGAAGCTCGGCCTGTTGAAGATGGATTTTCTCGGGCTTACCACGCTGACGATTCTCGATGACACCATCAAGCTGATTGCGCAGACCCGTGGGCAGAAGCTGGAACTGCCGGCTCTGCCGCTTGAGGACGATGAGACCTACCACAAAGTTTTCGACAAGGGGCTGACGTCGGGCGTATTCCAGTTTGAATCGCACGGTATGCGCGATGTCTTGCGGCGGTACCAGCCGAACTCCATCGAAGACCTTACCGCGTTGAACGCACTCTATCGGCCGGGGCCGATTCAGGGTGGCATGATCGATGACTTCATCGATCGCAAGCATGGCCGCAAGAAGATTGAATACGAACTGCCGGAGCTGAAGGAAATTTTGGAAGAAACCCTCGGCGTCATCGTGTACCAGGAACAGGTCATGCAGATCGCGAACAGGCTGGCGGGGTATTCACTGGGAGAGGCCGACCTGCTGCGCCGGGCAATGGGCAAGAAGAAGGCGGACGAGATGGCGCAGCAGAGGGAGCGCTTCGTCGAGGGCGCTACAAAGCAAGGCTTTCCATCGAAGAAGATCGAGAAGATTTTCGATCTGATGGCACAGTTCGCCGGGTACGGGTTCAACAAGTCGCACTCGGCGGCTTACGCTTTGCTGGCCTATCACACGGCTTATCTCAAGACGCACTACCCGGTGGAGTTCATGGCTGCGTTGCTGACTTCGGTCACGGGCAACACGGATGACGTCGTGAAGTACATCAACGAATGCCGCGAGATGGGGATTGCGGTGGAGCCGCCCGATATCAACGTTTCTGATGCTAACTTTACTCCGCATGAAAACGCGATTCGCTTCGGGTTGGCGGCCGTCAAGAACGTGGGCCACAACGCTATCGACTCGATCGTGGCGGGACGCAAGAAACTGGGGCGCTATCGCGACATCTATGAATTTGCCGAAAGCGTTGACTTGCGACTGCTCAACAAGCGCGTTCTTGAATCGCTGATCAAGAGCGGAGCGATGGATTCTCTCGGGCGGCGCGCCCAGTTAATGGCCGTAATCGATAAGGCTATCGATCGCGCGCAGAAGGCGCAACGCGACGCCGAGTCCGGACAGCATGGATTATTTGGCGTCTTCCAAGAAGAAGAAGCGCCGGAAACGCACGAGCAATTGCCCAATGTGCCGGACTGGGATGAACATCAGCGACTGGCAGCAGAGAAAGAAATCCTCGGCTTCTTCATCACCGGGCATCCACTGGAGAAATACGCCGATAAACTGCGCGGGCTGAACGCTCTTGGGATTGCGGAAGTGTCGGCGATGAAGGCCTCGACGGGCAAGGACGAGACCATCACGACCGCGGGCATGATCAGCAATGTGCGAGTGTTGAAGTCCAAACGAGGCGAGTTCTACGCGCAAGCGGCTCTGGAAGATATGTCGGGATCGATCGACATGATTGTCTTTCCCGAAGCCTACCGGCGGCTTCAGGAAAAAGTAAAGCTTGAAGTACCCGTGCTCGTGAAGGCTGGGGTGCGTGTTGAGGAAGGTTCCAACCCCAAGATCACTACGGCGGACATCATCCCGCTGGAAGATGCCAAGGTGCCGCTACCACGTTCGCTGCGCATTCGCATACCGGTCGAAGGCTCGACGGAGATGACAGTCGACGCTTTGCACTCCTTGTTTACCGACCGGAAGGGCGAGGCGCGGGTGTTATTTGACGTGGAACGTGCGGGCGAATTCATGGTGGTGATGGAGGCTGAAGGCTATAATGTCCATCCGGATCGCAATTTTATTGCACGCGTCGAAGAACTCTGTGGCCGAGGCAGTGTGCGCGTTATTAACTGAGTTCGGCGGCAGATGAAACTCCCCAGAATCAGGAAAGCGACTACCGGAGAGAAAGACGCCCCTGCCATTACGAATGGGGCGGAAGTAGTATCCGGCGCAGAATTTCTGCTTTCGATGGTGGAGACCCACTGGTCGCAGCGCAACGGCGACGCGAGGGTGATGAGAGTACGCTTGAAGGCTGAACAGGAACTCGCCAGGATCGAGCAGCAAATCGAGACTTTGCAGGCTGTGCCGGGTCAGAGCGACGAGATCCGGCGCCAGGTCGAGCAACTGCATGAGCGAGTAGAAGCGCTGCGCCGCCAGATCCACTCCGGCCTGACCGCGTGGGAGAAGACCGAACTCGCGCGGCACCCGCAGCGGCCTTATACGCTGGATTACGTCGAGCGCATTTTCAGCGATTGGAGCGAGATTCACGGGGATCGAGCGTTTGCCGACGATCCGGCCATCGTGTGCGGCATGGCGCGCTTTCACGGCGAAGAAGTGGTCGTCATCGGACAGCAGAAGGCACGCGATGCCAAGCAAAGGGTGTATCGCAATTTCGGCATGCCGCACCCGGAGGGCTATCGCAAGGCGCTGCGCGTGATGCACATTGCCGAGAAATTCGGACATCCGATCTTTACGTTCGTGGATACGGACGGGGCACACCCAGGCCTAGGCGCGGAAGAGCGCGGGCAAGGCGAGGCGATCGCTCACAATCTGCGGGAAATGGCACGTCTGAAAGTACCGATTATCGCGACCGTGATTGGCGTGGGTGGAAGCGGTGGGGCGCTGGCCATCGCGGTTGCGGACCGCGTGCTCATGATGGAAAACGCGGTGTACTCGGTGATTTCACCGGAAGGGTGTGCATCGATCATGTGGCGCGACGCTTCGAAAAAAGATCTGGCCGCGGAAGCCATGAAGATCACTGCCAGCGATCTCAGCGCCCTGGGATGTATTGACGGCGTAGTGCCGGAGCCAGAGGGGGGAGCGCACTCCGATCATGAAGCCGCCGCGGCGTTGCTCGACAAGGCATTGCAGGGTCACTATGCCGATCTCAAGAAGGTGCCGGCGCAGGAATTGATCGTGTCACGATATAATAAATTCCGCAACATGGCGCAGTTTTACCGCATGGAAGCCTAGTTTCGAATCAGGTACATGGGCTTCTGATTGGGCTCTTCGGCTGTCCGCTTCGCTGCCGTTCCCGTATAATAAAGGGTTTTCCCCCACCGAATTTATCGCGGCCGGGCGTGTCATAAGCCCGTTCGCGCGAAAAAGGAAGGACAGGGATGGCTACCACGGATGTAGCGCTTCAGGACGCCTCGGGCCGCCTGGAGCGGAAAGCGGTCGTCAACGACATGAGTATTCAGGTCGCGACGGTCAACGGCTCCGGTTCGCAGAGCTCCAACACCGTACTTCTCCGCAGCATTTTTCAGATGGGCGTGCCAGTTTCCGGAAAGAACTTGTTTCCGTCGAACATCGCCGGTCTGCCGACCTGGTACACGATCCGGGCCAACAAGGACGGCTACATCGCGCGCAAGAAAGAAATCGACTTCCTGATCGCGATGAACTCCGAGACCGCGCAGGAAGACGTGATGTCGCTGGCGCCTGGGGCAGCGGCGCTCTACGACGAGCCGCTGAATCTGAGCAGTCTGCGCAATGACCTCATCTTCTACGCGGTGCCTTACGACAAGCTGGTGGCTACAGTTTGTCCGGAAGCCAAGTTGCGGAAGCTGGTGAAGAACATGATCTATGTCGGGGTCGTGGCCAAGCTGCTCGACATCGACATGGCGGAAGTGGAGAAGGCCATCCGCAAGCAATTTGCGAAGAAGGCCAAGGCGGCGAACCTGAATAGGGCTGCGGCCCAGGCGGGCTACGACTACGCATCGGCGAATCTGAAGAAGCAGGATCCGTTCCGCATTGCCCGCCTGGACAAGACGGCGGGCAAAATCATCATTGACGGTAATTCCGCCGCAGCGCTGGGATGCATGTTTGCCGGGGTCACGGTGGTCACGTGGTATCCGATCACGCCGTCGTCTTCGCTAGTGGAGACGCTGATCGACTACATGAAAGAGCATCGCATCGGTCCGGATGGCAAGGCTACGTTTGCCATCGTGCAGGCCGAAGATGAACTGGCTGCCATCGGCATGGTGATTGGCGGCGGATGGGCTGGAGCTCGTTCGATGACGGCTACCGCCGGGCCGGGAATTTCGCTGATGGCGGAGTTCTCCGGTCTCGCGTACTACACCGAGGTTCCTGGGGTGATCTGGGACATCCAGCGTGTGGGGCCGTCCACCGGTCTGCCTACACGCACTTCGCAGGGAGACATCCTTTCAACTGCCTTCCTCAGCCATGGGGACACCAAGAACATTTTGCTGATTCCATCTTCGGCCTCCGAGTGCTTCGACATGGCGCAGGACGCGTTCAACCTGGCTGAGCAGTTCCAGACGCTGATCTTCGTGATGTCGGACCTGGATCTCGGCATGAACAATTGGATGTCGGATCCGTTCAAGTACCCAGAGACGCCGATCAATCGCGGGAAGGTGCTCAGCAAGGAGGATCTGGAGCGGTTGGGCGGCTTTGCGCGCTACAAGGACGTGGATGGCGACGGGATCGGTTATCGCACGCTGCCGGGCACCGACCACCCGGGGGCTGCCTATTTTGCACGCGGCAGCGGTCACAACGAGAAGTCGCAATATAGCGAACGGCCCGACGACTTCGAACGCAACATGGAGCGCATCAATCGCAAGTTTGAGACCGTGCGCTCGTTTGTACCGCGGCCGGAGGTGGTGTCGGCCGACAAGTCGAAGATCGGCATCATTGCATACGGAACCTCGCACTGGGCGATTATCGAGAGCCGCGATCAGCTCAGCAGGGAATACCAGTGCGAAACCGACTATCTGCGTTTGAGAGCTTATCCGTTTACGCGCGAAGTGCACGAGTTTATCGAGAAGCACGAGCGCGTGTACGTGGTCGAGCAGAATCGCGATGCGCAGATGTTGAGCTTGCTGAAGCTGGACGTCCGGCCCGAACTTATAACGCGGCTGCGCAGCGTCAGCCACATTCACGGGCTGCCGCTGGACGCGCGTTCTGTAACCGACGAGATCATGACGATGGAGGGCAAATAAGATGGCCACGACTCCGAGCACACCGGCACCGAAGATCAATCGCATTGGGCTATCGGTGCTGGAGTATAAAGGCGGCAGGACGACGCTATGCGCTGGTTGCGGGCACAATGCGATCTCTGAGCGCATCATCGACGCGATGTTTGAGATGGGGGTGAAGCCCGAGCGCGTGGCCAAGCTGAGCGGGATTGGATGTTCGTCGAAGAGCCCCGCTTATTTCATGAGCCGCTCGCATAGCTTCAACTCGGTGCACGGGCGCATGCCGTCAGTCGCGACCGGGGCGATGCTGGCGAATCGCAGCCTGCTGGCTCTGGGCGTAAGCGGGGACGGTGACTCGGCTTCCATCGGGATTGGGCAATTTGTCCATCTCATGCGTCGCAATCTGCCAATGATTTACATTATCGAGGACAACGGGGTGTATGGACTGACCAAAGGGCAGTTCTCGGCTACTGCGGATGTTGGATCGAAGTTGAAGACTGGGGTGGTGAACGATCTTCCGGCGATCGATACCTGCGCACTAGCGATTGAGTTGGGCGCGACGTTTGTAGGGCGGTCGTTTTCCGGGGACAAGAGGCAGTTGCATAGCATGTTGAAGGCGGCCATCTCTCATCGTGGGACGGTGATGCTCGATGTTATTTCGCCTTGTGTAACCTTCAACGATCATGATGGGTCTACCAAGTCCTACAAGTACATGAAGGATCACGAAGAGCCGCTGCAGGACATCAACTTCGTGCCGCACTTCGAGGAGATCGATGTGGAATACGACCCGGGGGCGACCATCGAGGTTACCATGCACGACGGGTCTCGTTTGAGGCTGCGCAAGCTCGAGGAGGGCTACGATCCGACGCATCGGATAGACGCCATTCACCGTCTGCTCGAGGCGCACGAGAAGCACGAGGTGTTGACGGGAGTGTTTTATGTCGATCCGAAGGCACCCAGTTTCCTAGATTTGCTCAATATGACCGACGAGCCGCTGGCAACGCTGCCCGAGTCGGTGACACGGCCTAGCAGGGAAGTGCTGGAACAGTGTATGGAAGAGCTGCGGTAGGCGTTGGATGGAATCGAAGACCCTCCGGTTTGGAGGGTTTTTTCTTTGTGTAGGACTTCGCGAGGGAATTCGTGCCGTCCCTAAAGGGACTCCTGTTCTACCTGTTTCTCACCCCGGACTCATGTCCGGGGCTAACGTTTACCGTCGCTTCGCGACTGGGACTTGCTGGTTGCCTCTAACCGCATTAATGAGAACACGGTTCTCATTCTTTTTCACAGACCTCATGCTACGTCGTCGAAGTCATTGATTACTTCGACTTCGCCGGTGTGTTCGGGATTTTCGCCGGGCTCGGGGAAGTCGGTGTCGGCGGCTTTGAGCATCGGATCTTGATCCCGATGCCCCAGCTGGCCTTTCATTGAGGTGTTGCCGGTTTGCGTGCGCTCGTCTTGTTCTACGGCTCCCTTTTCACGATCCTGATCCTTTGGATTCGACATGAATGAATGCTCCTGGGCGATTAATGCGGAGAGGGGAACGTTCCTCATCTACAGGGCAAGAGTATCCCGGATGATTCCTTCGGGCAAAGAGTTTATTGCCGGTGGCGTGCATTTTGGGGACAAAATGCCGGAATGCTCTACTTACGGGCACCATCGAACAGCAGGTTCCTCCGCCTCGGCTACGCTCGGCGTCGGAATGACAAAGGCTGGAGAAGCGGCTTGTCCGACGGTCAAGACCAGAGCGCGTCTGCCTGCCGTCCGACTACCCTCCCGACCGTGACGAGGCGGTGACGCCCAGCTTCTTCAGACGCTCGCGAGCTTGAACAGCCTCGCTGGTTTTCGGATACCGCTGGATCAGATGGCGGAGTTCCTGGACTCCGTCATCGGTTTGTCCAAGCTCGATCAGCGCGAAGCCCTTTTTCAGCTGGGCCGAGGCCGCTTTGGTTCCGGTGGGAAAGTTTTGCAGGACCTGATCATAGTTCGTAACGGCCTGTTTGTAGTTGGCTGCTTTGAATTGGAGTTCTGCCAGGTAGAAATAGCAGTTTCCGGCGAGATCGGTGTTCGGATAGAACTTGACGTAGTCGGAGAACTCCTGCGACGCCAGATCGTTCTTGCCGCCGTTGTAGTCGCGCAGAGCATTGGCGTACAGGACGTCTGGTGGAGGAGCGTCCTGCTTAGCTTTCTCCGCCGCCGCCGCTGCCTGCGTAGTGGCCGCAATGCTCTGCTGCGCCGACTGCATGTCTTCCAGCTGTTTGCTGACCTTGGCTAGGCGGGCCTTCAATTCATCCATGGTGTCGTTCAAAGCCTGAATCTGGCCGGAAATCTGATCGACATGGCCGGATGCGTCGCCCTGCTGCTTCTGGAGCGTTGTCTGCAAGGCTGCGATTGCGGCCGTGGTCTTGTTGGCCGCGTCGGTGTTCTGCTCCACCAGGTTCTTCATCACGCCCATGCGCTCGTCGAAGGTCTGGCGCATGTTGGTCATCTGCTCCTGCAGTTGCTGCACCTGAGTCTGGAGTTGGATCATCTCCTTGCTCGCGCCATAGGCTGGGGCTACGGCCAGCCACAAGGCGGCCGTGAGGGCGAGAGTCTTGAAAATGGTTTGAGAGATTCGCTGTGTTGTCATAGGCCCTTCCTGTTTGTATGTCTTAAGTATCCCACAGGGAACCGCGCACGGGCGGTGGATTCCACAATCTCATTGTGCAGGAGGATTGGCCCGGATACGGGTTACTCTAGGGTTTCCCCGGCCTTTTGTGTAGGACGCGTAGTCGTCCCGTCCCTGAAGGGACACTTGTTTGTTTGTTCGTCCAACCCTGGACTACGTCTGGGGCTATCGGTTATCGTCGCTGCGTGTGTCCGAAGTCTGCTGGCCTCAGCAAGGTCGTCGACATGCCTCTGGCTGACGAAGAATTCGCCCTGGTCACGCAGCTTCGGAGGCTAGGGCTAGATGCCTTAGCCTCCGTAAGCGTGGAGTTCTACTTCGCGTATACGAAGTGGCCGCGGCGGTTTTGCTGCCAGCAGCTTTCGTTCGACTCGGTGCAGAACGGCTTCTCCTTCCCGTAACTGATCGTCTTGACTCGGCTGGCGCTGAGGCCGGCTTGCACCAGAGCGTTCTTTACGGCGTTGGCACGTCGGTCGCCCAAAGCCAGGTTGTATTCAGTGGAGCCGCGCTCGTCGCAGTGTCCTTCAAGCGTGAACTGGATGTTGGGATGCTGGCTGAGGAACTGCGCGTCTCCCTGCACGGAGGACTGCTGGTCCGGACGAATACCGTCCGCGTCGTAGTCGAAGTAGACGTCGCGCACGTGCTGCGAGAACAATTCCTCTTCGCTTGCCGAGGGCGGCGGGGGCGGTGGAGCCGGTGCGGCATTTACGGTGACTCGAGCCGTTGCCTCCTGCGATCCTCCGGCACCCTTCGCCACCAAGTGATAAGTCGTCGACTCCGTCGGAGTTACTTGTTGCGACCCGTTCGGCTGTACCGCACCGATGCCGTCGATGCTGACATCCGTGGCGAGCGTGGTCTGCCAAGTCAGGGTCGTAGACATCCCTTTATCGATGGAGTTCGGGTTAGCCGAGAGCGAAGCGGTCGGCGCAGGGGGTGGCGGCGGTGGTGGAGGCGGCGGTGGAGCCTGCTTCTTCTTGCAGGCACCTAACATCATGATGGCGCCAAGGATGAATACTAAGGTAAGCCACTTCATTTGCGGGCGTTTCACATTCTCCTCCCTACAAAATCGCTGCCTGAATCAGGCATACGGACTAAAACCGGTGCCGGGCGCCAACATCACCACGGCTAACCGGGAATAATGAAACTTATAACGGTGATTGTATCTTGACACTTTTGAGTCTTACTTCCAAGTCCAATTTGGTTGACTATTGCGACCACTGAACGTCAACTGCTGAACTTTGGTGCCATCGGCCAGCATGGTCCATATTTGTTCGCTGCCGGAGCGGCTGGACTGAAACACGATGTGCCTGTCGTCCGGGGACCAAGATGGGAAATCGTTGCGTCCACCATCGTGGGTAAGCTGGACCCACTGTTTGCTGGCGATATCCATGAGGTAAATATCGTTGGCTCCTGGAGCTCCCGGTCCATATTTACGGAACCAGGAGAGGGTTAGAAACTGTCCGTTGGGTGACCATGACGGCGATACGGCATAGCCTTGGTCCGTCACCCGCTGCACATTGGTCCCTTCAGCTTCCATCGTATAAACCTGGGGCAGGCCGCTTTGGCCACTCACGAAGGCGATCTGGGCGCCAGTTTTACGGTTAAAGGTAGGACCCACGTCGGGACCGCGGTCGGTGGTCAGGCGGTGCGAGTTGGTACCGGCGGCATCCATCACGTAGATATTGGATTGGCCTCCACGGGAGGATGAGAAGGCCAGCTTAGTTCCATCGGGCGACCAGGTAGGAGAGAGATTCGTGCCGCCCAGCTTGGGGAACGAAACGACGCGGTCCAGTTCCACCGAGTACATCATGATTTCCCAACTCGACTTGCCTAGCGAACTGAAAGCCACTCGGGAGCCGTCGGGAGAGACGCGGGGCGAAAGGGAGATCGTGCCCAGGTGCGTGACCTGGTGCTGATTGGAGCCGTCGTAGTCCATGGCCCATATTTCCTTGTGGCCACTGCGGTCGCTCACAAAAAAGATCTTGCTCTCAGCGATGCCGGGGACGCCTCCGCCCAGACGGAAAATGATTTCGTTGGCAAACTTATGGGCGGTGGTACGGGCCGCGTCAACGGTAGCAGCGTCGGTGTATTGCTTGCCGAGAACTTGCGGTGAGCCGACGTTCTTCACGTCGTAGAGCCAGCCATGAACGATCATGCTGTTGCCGGTCGAGCTCAGGTCGCCAAAGGCCAGCATTGATGCATTGGGGGGTGGGCCGTTCCAGGCTTCGAAACGGACTTCGGCGGGATTGCCGGGGACCTCGAGCGGGTAAAAACTCTTCGAAACCATGTCGAAGATGCCGGCGTTATCGAGGTCATTCCACAGCGTGTCGTTGAATGTCTTCAGAAGGTTCGCGTTGTTTGGGTCCTGCGTGCTGGGCTTGAAGTCGGAAGCGGCCAGACGGACTTTCTCGACGCCGAGGCCCGTACCGGTGCGTATCCAATCCTGCGCGGAGCAGGGAAGTGCGAACAAGATGGCCAGAAAAAATAATGGGGCGAGGAAACGCCCGCTTCGGCCCCTCGGTTCTTCGGTAGTGCTAGGGGCACTTACGCCTTGGATGTTATCGGGACATTTGATGTAACTCGAGGATCTGACGCGCATCCAACTCCCTCACTTGATCTATGACTCGCTCCACGTTTCACCGAGAAGCGCTTCAGCTCTATCGTTTATTTCTGTCGTAATCGAACCAGAATTCGACGGTAACCTTGCTGCCGGAATAGTCGGGTGGTAATGGACCGAACGTATCGATCCGTTGAAGGGCTCGCAGGGCCGACTGGTCCAGCGAAGGCACACCGCTCGACTGTTCGATGTGAACGTTGCCCGGTTGTCCTGAGCGGTTGATATCGAACTGCACGTACACGCGATTGGCTTGCTGAATTCTCGGGTCGACTTCGTACTTCAGCCAGTTCTCCGATACCTTCTGGCTCACGACTCGGACGTACCAAGCATACGCGGTTCCGAAGTCGCCTCCACTTCCCTCGACGCCAAATCCGCCTTTTGCGGCGCCCGCGCTGAAAGTGCCGTAGGGGCCACTCACCGGCCCGCCTTTGCCGTAGGGTACCTCGTTGGTTTCTTCTTCCGGCTGAGGCGGCGCCTTGTGATGGCTTGCGGTGCTCGCCGGCTTTGGCTTGGTTTTTACGTTCTTGTCGGGGATCGGGATGGCGTCGGGCTCGTTCTCTTTTTCTTGCGGCTTCGACTGGGTGAGCCCCTTGGAGTCGTTGGCTAGCACGTTCTGCGTCTGCACTTGGCTGGCGGGTAGGGGAATGTTGCTGACCAGGCTCACGCCAATGGCTTCTCCGCCTCCGCCCGCGCCCCATGGATTACCGCGCCGGCCGGAGAGGATCACGCCGAACAGAATCACAAAGCTCGTGAACGCGAGGTGCAGCCCCAGCGACCAGGCTAGAGGTCGTCCGAGCCCGCTGTGCTCCAGAAAGATTTCAGTGCTTTGCATTTTGCTCGAGAGGCTGAGTGACGATGCTGACGTTCGTGATCCCCGCTCCTTTTACGGCGTCCATCACGGTTGCGAACGCGCCGAACGGAACGTCTTCGTCGGCACGGATGAAGACCGACTGGTGCTGCGGGTCGCGAATCTTTTGCCGAAGCTTGGTTTTGATCTCGTTGATGTTGATGGCGTCGCTGCCGAGAAAGACGCGCTGCTGTTTGTTGATGCTGATCACCATGCGCTCTTCGGTGATCTCTTTCACGGTGCGGGTCTTGGGCACGTTCACTTCGATGCCCGACTGCAGCACAGGCGCGGTGACCATGAAAATGATCAGCAGAACGAGCACCACATCGACCAGCGGCGTTACGTTGATGTCGGAGATGGAACTCTGGGTGCGTCCACTGGAGGTGGTGAAGGCCATCAGCGGCGCACTCCCGCAGCGTCGGCCGCCATCGGGGCGGTCTGATATTGGGTGCGTTCCACGGCATTGAGCATTTCGAGCGAGAAGTCGTCGCCGCGCGAGGCGAACTCACGAATGGAACTGCCGATTAGGTTGTACGCAATGACCGCAGGGATGGCCGCAGCCAGACCGGCGGCGGTGGTGATGAGTGCTTCGGAAATTCCGGGAGCCACAGCGCGCAGGGTAGCGGCGCCCGCGGTGCCAAGTCCGTGGAAGGCGTCGATGATGCCCCAGACCGTGCCAAACAATCCGACGAAAGGCGTAACCGCGCCGGTGATCGCCAGCCAGGGAACATTGCGCTCGAAGCGGGTCAGCTCCTCGGAGTTTGCGATCTGCATGGCGCGCTGCACAGCGATGGGGTTCCGGATGCCGCCTGTCGCGTTGCCCACCTGCCGCTTGTATTCCTCGTATCCGTTCTCAAAGATTCCCACCAGCGGGCTGGGGCGGAACTGATCGGCGACGGCAGCGATGTCCTGCAAGCGCTGCGCCTTGCGGAAGGCCCGCACGAAGCGGCCGCTTTGCACGCGGGCACGGCGCAACAGGCTCCACTTAGAGAGGATGATGGCCCAGGACAGAATACTGAAGGCCAGCAGCAGAAGAAGGACAGTCTTGGCGACGGTACCAGTTTGACCCACTAGGTCAATGATTTCGCCGCCCACAACGAGGGCCATCCAGGATGCATTGAGCATTGGGAATATGAAGACGCGCTAGCGCCGACTGACCTCCAGCATAGGTTTTCTGCGGTGGAATACCCCTTGATTATAGCCCCTGAGATGTGGGACTTCAGCCTGTCAGATGGGCAAGTTTTGTTGAGAACCAAGGTGGGTACGCCGGGGCGACAGGCGTGGGGTTCAACGTGTTTTCAGAAGATCGGGCTTCTGCCAGCGCTCATAACATCAATGGAGGCAAGAACATCACGGATGTTGGTGGCGGGCGGTCGGGGTGAACGTCCGGCGGAGGCGGTTTGTTGGGGTACGGGATTATCTGATTTCTTCCTGCGCGGATCACCTGATTCCCGGGCACTGTCGTGCGACATATGCTTCCGCGGGTTTCCACCTAAGGGCGTGCCATGGACCGTCGTAGTATTGAAGAACTGCGCGATGAGCTCAGGCGCCTCATGCTGGAGCATATTGAGAGTTTGGAGAAGGAGACATTTGGGGGACTCAGCAAAGACGATGTTCGTCAACAAGAAGAGCGGCTCAAACGCATCCGCGAGGTGTCCGCTGATTTTCTCGCGGCGCTGAAACGAAACAACCTGTTGCCCGACGTCAAGCAGGTTAGCCGACTGGGAGAGGAGAACAGGTGACGGAAAAGCCAAATGTGACCTTACCCGGAAAAGTTGAAAAAATCATCCAGCCGGTGCATCCGAGAGAACCGGAAAAGGCCGAGATATCGATTGAACGAGCCGACAGTCTATATCAAGAAATCCGCATTGAGAATTCGTTGATGGACGAAAACGGCAACGAAGTCTGTCTCAAGGAAGGAACCGATGTGGATGTTACGGTTGAGGCTGAAAAGGACGCCACCACTCCTAAGAGCGAGGATGCGTGAGCGGGCGGTGTAAGCTCCTCAGCTCTTCCAGTGCTGGTCTTGCTGGAGTTTTTGCGAGAGAACTTCTTATTGGCGGAGCGGGAATATGCGACGCAGCTTTGGCGGCCCAGCTGTGGTTGTCTCAAAAAAATCCTATTCAGCATCGACACACCTGCGGTGCACGTTTGTCTCAAGAGGCAACGCGGCGAGGATCGTTGAATCAACTGGGAGATAAGGAATTCATAAAGAAATCGTCAGAAATTTCAAACTGTCGGTGAAGGCTCTTCGAAGAAATAGTTAGGTGGACGGCGCGTCAGTTTCCAACCAGCCGGTTCCGAGTTCTACAACATCTCGACAGAATGCGAGCAGCAGCCAGAAGGCAGCAGGTGTTTTCATGCTATGCTGCGCTCAATCTCACTTCCAGGAACCCCATGTGCTCCTCGAACTGCGGCTCGAGAATTACGCGGTGATCGATAACTTGGCGGTGGAGTTCGCCTCCGGCTTGAACTTACTCACAGGGGAGACTGGGGCCGGCAAGTCCATCCTGATTGATGCTTTGACATTGCTGCTGGGCGATAAGGCATCGACCGATGTGATTCGTTCCGGAGCTGAGCGTGCAGTGATCTCTGCCGTCTTCGAGATCGAAAGCGGTGCGGCCAAGACGGTCGCACGCATTCTGGAGGAGAACGGGCTCGATTCGGAAAATGATTCCGTCATCCTGCGGCGCGAGATTGCGACTGGCGGGAAAGGGCGAGTCTTCGTTAACAATCAACCTGCAACCGTGGCCGTGTTGAAACAACTAGGACCGTACCTGTCGACCGTGCATGCGCAGAACGAGACGCTGGCTGCCTTCGACGGACCTGCGCGACTGGCGCTGCTGGACGCATTTGCGGGTTCGCAGCTGGCGGTCGTTCATGACGCATTCGAGGCTTGGAAGGGGATTCGGGCACGCATCGAGGAACTGGAACACGAAGAGCAGGATCGGCTCCGGTTGGTTGATCTGTGGACCTATCAGAAGCGCGAGATCGACGACGCGAAGCTCCAGCCTGGCGAAGATAAGCGGCTGGAAAACGAGAAGCGCGTGCTGGCAAACGCCGAGAAGATCTACAACGCGGCAATGAACGCCTTCGATCTGCTGTATGAAGGCGACGCCTCGACCGGCGCATCATTGCGGGCGGCGCGCAAACAGATCGAAGAGTTGGCGCGCTACGAACCAAAATTTCAAGAAGCTCTGGCCGCGCTGGAATCGGCGCTGATCAGTGTGGAGGATGTGGGGGCCACCGTGCGCGATTACGCTGGCGGGATTCATGCTTCGCCCGAACATCTGGCGGAGGTGGAGGATCGGCTGGCGGCTATCGATCGCCTGACGCGCAAGTATGGGCCTACGCTCGATGACGTAATCGGCTTTGGTGCCGAGGTCACCCGCAAGCTTTCCGAGATGGAGAACAAAGATGAAGTGCTGCGTCGCCTGCGGGTCGAGCTGTCTGGCGCCGGCGAGGTTTATCTGGGCGCCGCGCGGTTGCTTTCCAAGAAGCGCTACGAGTGCGCCCGCAAACTGGAGAAGCTGGTGGAAATCGCGGTGAGCGACCTCGCGATGAAGGCTACGTTTAGGATTGAAGTCACAGGTTCGGACGAGGAAGGGAACTGGTCGGGTTCGGGTTTCGATCAGGTCGTTTACATGATCTCGACCAATCCAGGAGAGCCCTTGCGCCGGCTGGAGCACATCGCGTCCGGCGGAGAATTATCGAGGGTGATGCTGGCTCTGAAGGCCAGCGTCGAGGCGGGCGCGGGACCGGGCGGGAAGAAGAAGGGGCCCGGCGTTCCTCGCACTCTGGTCTTCGATGAGGTCGACACCGGGATTGGCGGGCGCGCGGCCGAGGCTGTCGGAAAGAAACTCAAAGAACTGGCTCGCACCAATCAAGTACTGTGCGTTACTCACCTGCCGCAGATTGCGACCTTTGCAGACCACCACTTCCTGATCGAGAAGACAGAAAAAGCCGGCCGTACCCGGACATCGGTTCGCAACATCACGGGTGCCGAACGGACTGAAGAAGTGGCCCGCATGTTGAGCGGGGCGAAGGTCACCGAGAGCTCGCTGAAGCACGCGGAACAAATGATCAAGGCCAACGCGTAGGGGTATTCGCCTTCGAGCAACCACCGTTCCCCTGTCATGCTGAGCGAAAGCGCGGCGTTATGCCGCGCTGTAGTCGAAGCAACCCGGTGCGCTGCTGGTAATCACTACATTGCTGACCCATTGTCGGCTACTCAAGAAGAGGTCGTTCAGCCGCTCGTAGTGGAGAATTTAGCCGGCGTTCGTAGTACCGCAAGCGAACTCGAGGTCCTTCGACTGCGTTCGGCTGCGCCTCTCTTCGCTCCGGATGACAGCGAGAAATCAACCTGAACAATCTAGTCCAGAATCGGTGAGCAGCAGGGCTTCTGGACCGGCTTCGGCTCCATCAGTTCGACCCGCGTGAAGTTCGGGTCGTAGAGATTCAACTGCCATTTGCCGTCGCGGCCGACTTTGGGTTTCTCGGGATTGGAGCCGCGCTGCAAGACGGTTTCGTATCCCTTCTTCACGCTAGGGACGCCCAGCGCCATGTGGTGCATCACGCCCAGAAGTTTTGGGTCGGGATTGTGCACGTTCAGCATGTATTCCAACCAGTCGGTGCCGTCGGGTACGCGCATGTCGACCCAGTCGGTGCGGTCGTCTTTCATGCCGCCGTGCCAGATGTCCTTGAAGCCGAGAATGTCCCGGTAAAAGTGATCGGCGGCGGCGCGGTCGCTGACCACTACGCCCACGTGGATAATCCGTTGGGAAATGCGGGTGGCAGGCAGGAACTTGCCAAAGTTGCGGCTGTGCAACGAGCCTTCCACGTACTCGACAAATTCGACCGTGTGGCCGTCGGGATCTTTGACCGAGAAGCCGCGATTGCCGTCCTGGCGGGACTCGAGTTGGTCGGGGACCTTCACACCTTGACTGCCCAGGTAGGCGCGGAGCTGGTCGGCATTGGTCGTCTCGAAGGAGATGTGGGAGAGTCGATCCTGCTTCGGATCGTTCAGCTCGGGAAAGACCTCGATGTACTGGTGGTCGTTCACTTTGAAATAGGTGAGCAGCAGGCCGCCTCCGTTGGGCTTGTTGAGAGTGAACGGCTCCTGGTAGCCGAGCAGGCCGCCGTAGAATTTGCGGGCGGCCGCGAGGTCGTCGGTGCGCAGGCCGATGTGGGCAACGCCTACGATCTTCGGGCGGACGGCCTGAGCTACCGCGTTCTGGGCAGCGGCCGAGGCGAACAGACAGATCAAAGCGGCTAGCAGGCGGCGAGATGAGTGCATGAGTATTCCTTCAAGTTGAACTTTAAGGCTGCGGCAAGCGAGCGACGGCAGTATAGCTGAGTTATCGGCAGGGGAGCGTGGGGAAGAGATCGGGGCAGACGGGTGTTGCGTACGCGCCTGCCCCGGGCGATCAGTGGCGACGGGCCAGACCGGCGGCCATTGTCTTGATTAGCGTCGCGTTGAGGTCATCGTCCTTAACGGCCCAGACGAAGGCTCCGCCCAAGCCGGCGCGATTGATGTAGATGGTCTTGAGTTGCACAGTAGTCGGGTCGTCATAAGACCAGAAGGTTTGGGTCGTCGCGTTGTAGAGCGAAACAGCAATCCGGCGGCGATCGAAGTAGCTCTTATATCCGGCACTGGGCGCGGTGGAAAGAGTGAGATAGGTTTCCACGCCCGGAGTCTGCAGGAAGTCCGCAGGGTCGAAGGGTGCGGCCGCGGTGGAAGTCTGATAGAGCCCGTGGTTCGCGTTAGGAACTCCGGTCCAGCCCCGTCCGTAGAGCGGAATGCCGAGCACCAGCTTGCGCGCGGGCACGCCAGCTCGCAGGAACGAATTGATGGTGTAGTCGATGTTGAAATTCTCGGACTGCACCGGGTCCTGCTTGTCGTCGAACAGGGGCGAAGCGTGGTTCGTGTTGGTCTCCCAGGTGCCGTGGAAGTCGTAACCCTGCACGTTGTAGAAATCGAGCGTGCGGCCGACTTTCGCCAGTTCTATGTTGGAGAAGTTCTGCTCGCCAGCGGGTCCGAACATGGTGAGCAGGTAGTGGCGACGATTCGCCCGGCCGAGCGCATTGAGTTGACGGCGGAATTCCTGCATCAGGAGTGTGGCGTTCTGTGTATCGGAGGCGGCGGGAAACTCCCAGTCAACGTCGATCCCGTCGAAGATTCCGGCGGCCGAGATCCCGGGCGCGACGTTTCCGTTAATGAACAGGTCGATGCAGGAGGCCACGAAGGCCTGGCGTCCTGCGGCGGTGCTGGCGGCTACGGAGAAGGCGTCGGCACCCGCCAGCGAAATCAGAACTTTCAGATTCGGATGGAGCTCCTTGAGCTGCTGCAGGGCGGCGAAGTTGCCATAAAGTGGTCCGGCGTAGGGGCCGGTGATGGTGGGCAGATAGGGAGTTTGGTAGTCAGCCCAGGAGTCGGCGATGAAGCATCCGGTGCTGGAGGGGCCGCCGAACGCATAGTTGAGGTGCGTGAGCCTGTCGGCAACCCCGTTGTTCTGGAGATTGGCGATGTTGAAGTTCGCGAAGTAGATGCTCCATTCCTCGAAATAGCCCCCCACGACCTTGCCACGGTCGTCGTCGGCAAAAGCGGTGGCGTAGCTGGCTAGCGCAAGGGAAGCAATCAGAATGGCAGAGAGCGGCGTGGGCCGGAAACAGAATAGGGAGTGTGAGCGCATAACTGGATCCTCTCGAAGGGAAATTCCGGGCGGCGCGGAGTATAGACCTATATAGCGGTTATGGCAAGTTGCGAAACTGGGCTCGAAAAACATCCGATGAGTCGCAAAGAACTATATAGCAGATGCTCTCCGAGCCGCCCGTTCGCGAATCCGGAGGCGGCCTATGGAAACGAAGCCGCCGGGGAGCCGGCCGGGGGGCATGTGTTCCTGGGGATTTCGGAGTCACTCCATTGGACAGAGTGCAAGGAGCGGAAGCGAGCGGCGTTCCTATTTCAGTAGTTCGGCAATATTTTGCGGCTCGGATAGTGCGTTCCATCCGCGACCTGGGTATGCAAAAGGCAACGGCTTTGTGATCAAATGGCTCCGAAAGGCTCTAAACTGAACGGAATTGAAAGGCGGCCGGCGGGTGGGCGGAGTTCGCGCTCGTGTGGTTAGCAAAGTGCACTAACCGGGGTGAGGGAAGAGGGATCTATGAGGAAACAAAAGGGTTTTTCGCTAATCGAGTTACTGATCGTGGTCGCGATCATTCTGATTATCGCAGCGATCGCGATTCCGAACCTGTTGCGCGCCCGAATTGCGGCCAACGAGTCTTCTGCCGCCAGCTCCGTCCGCACAATCAATACGGCGGAGATCGGCTACCTGACCACCTACCCGTCGAACGGCTATTCGTCGACACTGGCGAACCTGGGACCGGGCGCCGGTTCGTGTCCGAACCCACCCACGGCGATCACGTCTTGCTTGCTCGACCGCCAGATGGCGAGCTCTAACGTGCCGCCCGGCAAGAACGGCTACCTGGTCGACGAAGTGGGGGGCAACACCGTGAACGGGGTCAACACTACCTACAAGACCGAGGCCTCGGCGCTCAACCAGAACACGACCGGCGTGAAGGCGTTCTGCTCGTTTGAGGATGGCGTCATCCGAGTGCAGGCTGTGGGACCGATTGCGATCGGCGCTTGTGACGGAACCTTTCCGTCGTTGAACCAGTAGTTCCCAGACTGAAGCGAGCCGCCGGGGAAGGCCTCACCCGGCGGGGTCCCTTGCCATAGTCCTGCTTCCATCCGCCTGTTTGCCTGCTCTTCCAGACCTCCATTCAGAAGGTTGATTGCTCGAGCTGCTCCATGCTTCGGCGCGACGTAAAACCCAAGTCCGATCCGCTGTGACAAGTGCGGACTGCATTCCCGGCTTATGCTTATAAAGAGGCTGGGCTGCAAGCGCTGCGGAAAAAGTCTGGGTCGAATGAATGCAGCGAGAGAACCTATGCAATGTCCGATAATTAGCATTATGTAAAGTACGAGCAAAGCTCAATCACCGCTCTACAGATCGGCCAACCTCCGGCGATTATAAAGGGGTCGCTATGGCTGGCAAATCCCCGAGATTCTCACCATGAACGGTGTCCAACTACACCAGGCGTACTCAACAGATTCTTCAAATCATTCCTGAAGCGACTCAGCAGATCTAGCCGCTCGGGTGTGGCCTCGACGATCTCCTGTTTGTTCTGGAAGACTTGGCGTCCATGTTTTTCCACCAGCACGCCAATCGCTTCTCCCATGCGCCACCCAGGTGTGCCCAGCAGCTGCAGGCCGTCGACGCCGGGCACAAGCAGTGCGATGCAGCCGTCACGCGCGACGCCGATGCACTTGGGAAAGCGGTCGAAAGTCTGGAGTTCGAAGCCGGCGAGGTAAATGCGCTGGAGTTGTTCGGCGGGATCCATGGAAAGTAGCTTCGAGCCTTGAGCTAGGAGCTGGGAGCGATGCGATCAGCCTTGAATGATTCGATGGTTCTTGCTCATGGCTCGGAGCTCACAACTCATGGCTGAGCTCACATTTTGTAGCGCCCCATGTCCTCGTCATTGAGCCCTTCCAGCCATTTCCGCAGCTCTTCGGACGTTACGCGGTCGGAAGAGTTCGCGGCTAGTTTGGAAGACTTGAGGACCTCGTCTTCCACGAAGATGGGGCAATCGACGCGCAGAGCCAAGGCGAGAGCATCGGAAGGACGAGAGTCGATGCTGATGACGTGGCCGTCGCGCTCCACCCAAATGACGGCATAGAAGGTGTCTTCGCGCAATTCTGTGACGACGACTTTGTGGACCTGGGATTCGAGGCCGACCAGCACGTTCTTGATCAGATCGTGGGTCATGGGACGTGGGGTGGTGACCTTCTCGATCTCGAGCGCGATCGCATTCGCCTCGTACACTCCTACCCAGATGGGCAGAACCGTGTCGCTGCCAACGTCCTTCAAAATCACGATGGGCATGTTCGTGACTGGATCCATCATGAGACCGCGAATTTTCATTTCTACTTCCATTACAAACCCCTGGGGATCGCAGACTGCCAATTGCCCATTGCCAGTTGAAAATCGCTCGACCGGCTGGGCACGTCGATGCCTCTTGGGTAGAAAATTGGCAATTGGAACTTGGCAATTGGCAATTCCATGGCCCCTTATATCACCATTTCGCCGAGCAGGCTGTTGGGAAAACTCCCGGTAATCCTTACTGAAACATAGCTGCCTACTGCGGGGTTCGCGCTCTCGGATGCGGAGAAGTTCAGTACTTTGTTTTGCGAGGTGCGGGCGGACCACTGGCGCCGGACGTCATTCTTCCCTTCGACCATTACTTCAACAAATTGTCCGATATGGCGTTGATTTCGGCGCTTCTGGATATCCCGCTGCCTCTCCATCAGCACGGCCAGACGGCGCGCTTTTTCGTCGTCGGGAATTGCGTCTTGGAGGCTTAGCGCGGGCGTGTTTGGTCTGGGCGAATATTTGAAGGAGAAGACTCCGTCGTACTCGATGACATCGAGTAACGAGAGCGTCTGTTCGAACTCGGCCTCAGTCTCGCCGGGGAAGCCTACGATTACGTCGGTCGTGAGGCTGATTTCGCGTTTGGCGGATTTCATCCAGGCGATACGCTCCAGGTATTGCTCGCGGGTGTAGAGGCGCTGCATGGCGTCGAGCACCCGCGTGGACCCGCTCTGCACGGGCAGATGTACGTGGTCGCAGAGCGTGGCAACCGCGTCAATGGCTTCCACAATATCTATGCCAAAGTCGCGCGGGTGGGACGTGGTGAAACGCACGCGCTTGATACCTGGTACCCGGCCCACGGCGGCGAGCAGTTCGGCGAACGACTTCTTCCCTGCCGGATCTTTGTAAGAATTTACGTTCTGGCCGAGCAACTGGACTTCGGTGTAGCCGAGATCGGCCATCTGGCGTGCTTCGGCGAGCACGGAGTCAGAGGTCCGGCTGCGCTCTTTGCCGCGTGTGAATGGGACCACGCAGTAGGCGCAGAATTTGTCGCAGCCCTCAATGATGGTGATGTAGCCGCGGTGCGGGTTGGTGCGGGAGGTAAATTCCGTTTCGAAGCACTCGTCAGTCTGACGGTCGTCGAGGCCGGTGACGTGCCTGTTCCCTGCCTCGATCTGTACCAGCATCTGCGGCAGGTTGCGGTACGAGGCTGACCCGCACACCATGGAAACGTGAGGGGCGCGCTCGAAAATCTTTTCCCCTTCCTGCTGCGCCACGCAGCCGAGCACTCCGAAGATCTTGCCTTGCTTCTGGTACTTCTTGTAATCGGCAAGGCGATGGAAGACCTTCTGTTCGGCCTTATCGCGGATGGAGCAGGTGTTGTAGAGGACGAGGTCAGCTTCCTCGACGGTTGGGACCTGGCGATAGCCGTCGGAAATGAGTGTGCCGATGACCTTCTCCGAGTCATGCACATTCATTTGGCAGCCGAAGGTTTCGAGGTAGAACTTCTTGTCTGCGCGGTCAGCCATTGCCACGCTCAGTATACCGTAGCGGAGAGCGCCATTCCGCGCAGACAAGCGAGATGTTGACCCGAAATTCAGGCTTCTTTCTGAATCGGTGGCGACAGGGGCGGACGCGAGTCGACGGTCTCGCCTTGTTCCACGTAAGCCTGCATCCAGCCCAGAACTCGCTTCCAGCCTTGGCCATGATCCGCCGCCGATTTGGCGTCTCCAGCGAATCCTGAGTGTCGAATCCTGACGAGCGTACCGGTTCCCGTTCGGCGGGGTCCGTGCGCCTGCAGGCCGTGGACATCGCGCGGTTCCAGTTCCCAGCGCACAATCGTTTGGCTCGAGCCCTCCCAGCTTTTCACCCAGGTATGGACCAGCAGGCGCGGCGGGTCGACTTCGAGATATACGCCTTCAACCCGGAATGAGGTGCCATCCGCGCCTACTCCGACGGTCGCCCACTTGCCTCCGGGACGCAGATCGGCGGTGCGCTCCGTGACGCGGTACATGCCTTTCTGACCCCACCAGCGGGCAGTCTGGCTGGGATCGGTGATGGCCTCGAATACACGCTCGGGCGGCGCAGCGATGAAGATCTCGGCTACGACGGTGTCTTGATCTGGACTGACTGCAAGGCTTGCCATGAGGGTGTCCTTTCTCAGCCTTCGATGAATTTCTTGATCTGCTCCACCACGCCGGGCCAACCGCCGCTGTAGTCCTTGCGGGAGGCGGGAAGATCGCCGAGGCCGCTATGCGTCACGCGCAGCAGGGTACCGCCTTGGCTGACGGCGAGTTCCCAGCGAACCACCGTGCGCTGCGCAGGACGCTCATGCCAGTTGGCGATCCAGGTGTAGGCCAGCACCCGCGGAGGATCGTACTCCAGCACCTCACCGTCGCAGTGGAACTTGGAGATGCCGTTGACGTTCATCGTGGTCTGCTTGGTGTCATAGCGCCAGCGTCCCCCGGCGCGCGGGTCGATCGCGAAGTCTTCGATCTGGCAGTCGTTGCTGGTCCACCACTGCAGAACTTGCTTGGGATCGATCAGCGCCTTAAAAACGCGATCGGGAGGGGCGGCGATGTGGATCTCGCTGACCAGTGCATCCAGGTCGGGCGTAACGGTAATCGAAGCCATGCGGACGCTCCTAGTCTGTTATCCCTGCTGTTTCCGCGAACTCGGTTTTTCCAGATAGGTCTTGATCGCTCCCAGCACTCCGGGCCAGCCCGGGCCGTACTCGGCGCGTTCCTTCGGCAGCTGAGCCAGGCCACTGTGTGTGATTTTTACGCGCGTACCGGTTGGTGTGGGAGCGAGTTCCCAACGCACCACGGTGCGCTGCGACGGGATGGTGTGAAAGTCCGCCAACCAGGTGTAGGCCAGCACCCGCGGAGGATCAATCTCAAACACTTCGCCGCAGTGCTTGTATTCCTTGTTGGTAGCCTTCTCTACGGACGTAAAACGCCAACTACCACCAACGCGCGGTTCCAGATCCCACGCCGTGATCTCGAACGCTTCGTGGGCGCCCCACTGCAGGGCCTGTTCCCGGTCCACGATGGCTTTGAACACGCGGTCCGGAGGAGCGGCGATCTCGATTTCCGAGACCACCGCGTCCTGATCGGGAGTGATTTGGGTCTTCGTCATAACAGATTCCGTCGCTAAGATTCGTACAGGCACTGCGGCCGGCAGTTTACGCCTTTCTACATGCCGGCCTTGGCGCGGGCTAGTTCAAAGTGCTCCTTCATCTCTTTGCCATCCTGTTTGAAGGTCCAGTCTTCGGTGTGATGGTCGAGGTCGGGGATTGTAATGACGACCCGATCCATGTGGCCCGCCTTAGCGCTGGAGAGATTGGTGGCATCCACAAAGGTGAACGTGATGGTCTTGCCATCGGGCGACAGCCTGGCCTGCATGCGTGGCTGGTTGCCAGCTCCGCAGTAGTGGGTCATGAGCAGGCGGTCGTTGTCCATGTGGAACATTGTGACCATATCTTCTTCGCCCATCATTTCACTCATAAGGGCGGAGCCGCCGGCAGTGGGGCGGAACGAGACCTTCAGCTCGTGTCCGTTGCTGGCCTTCCCTACCCAGGTGCCATTGAGCGTCTTCAACTGGTCGAAGGCCTTCTGTGCGTCTTGCGCGAACGCAGTGGCGGCAAGCAGAAGAACGAGAGAGAGTGCGATGCGAATGGATTTCATGTTCAGCTTCTCCTGTTGTAAATCGTAGTTTCGTCCCATGCGTATCCTGGGACGGACTGCTCCAAGGTTCTGTTCAACGGATTTCCTGTTTCCTTTTTTTCTTCTTCCGGCGGCCGTTCAGCGGTTCGGCGGAGGGTGGCGGATTCTTTGCTTCTACCTCGCGGGCATACTCGGCCTCCACGAAGGCTTTTAAGTTGGTCAGGCTCGCATTCCAGAAGGTGCGGTACTGGTCGAGCCAGGAATCCACTGCCCGTAGCGGTTCCGGATTGAGGTGGTAGAAACGGTGGCGGCCTTCCCGGTGCTCGTTCACCAGGTGCGCCCGGCGCAGCAGGCGCAGGTGCTTCGAGATGGCCGGCCGCGAAACCGGAAAGGCTTGGGCGATCTGTCCTGCCGGCTGGCGGCCTCGGCGCAGCAGATCGAGCACAGCCCGGCGGGTGGGATCGGCCAGCGCGCTAAAAGTGGCCTCGGCGGAATATGTAACCGTTTGGTTCCGCATAATGTGTAACTTTACGGTTACATGATTGTGGATGTCAAGGGGAATTTTTCAGGAGAATATTCTGTGCCGATTGGCTGGCAGTCGGAAGGAGGCACGGGACTATTTGCGTGCCTGTGTGCGCGTATCGTGGCCAAGGGCAGGATGCCCTCAGGACAGCCGGCAAGCTGCCGGCGCTACTGTCGAGAGTGACCGTTATTTACCAGCGCAAGGAAGGCTTGATGAACTCGTGGGTCTTCGCTTAACTCGGGATGAAAGGTTGCGGCCATTGCCTTGCCCTGGCGGACGACTACCGGATCGCTCCCTTCTGTCGCGAGGACTTCGACATTAGGTCCGAGTTGCTCGATCTTTGGGGCGCGGATGAAGACCATCTCCATGGGTGACTCGCCGAGCTTGCCGGTGCGGATCGAGCTGTCGACTTGGCGGCCGTAAGCGTTGCGACGGATGCGGATATCGAGCGCGCCCAGGCCGGGCTGGTCGGGGTTGGTCACTTCTTTCGCCAGCATGATGGCTCCGGCGCAGGTACCGAAGGTGGGCTTGAGGCGCACAAACTCTTTCAGCCTGGCCAAACCTGGTTCGCCCAGGATCTTCAGGAAGACTCCGGATTCTCCGCCGGGGATGACGAGGCCGTCGATTTCATCGAGTTGCTCGGGCTTGCGGACGAGGACCACTTCAGCGCCGAGTTCTTCGAGACGCTTGCGGTGGGCGTCAAAGTCGCCTTGGATCGCTAGCACACCGATGGTCATTTCAGTCGCAGGTCCTCAGTCGTTAGTCGTCAGCAATTGGCATTTGGCCTCCTCCCACCCGCCCTCTCCGTGGATTTCCATTACAACCGAGAAGGCTAAGGACCAAGGACCAAGGACCAAGTGCTAGTTCCCTACCAGCCTCTGGTCTGCAGCATGTGAGCCTCGTCCAGACCCGAAACCGCGAGTCCCTTCATCGCCCCCACTAGGTCTTCGCTGACTTCAAGTAATACTTTAGGGTCCTGATAGTGCGTGGTGGCGCGCACGATGGCGCGGGCTCGCTTCTCGGCCTCGCTCGGATCAGCGAATTCGGTTGAGTTCTTCATGAAGATTCCGGAACCGACGAACACAGCCTCGGCACCTAGCTGCATGACTAGCGCCGCATCGGCCGGGGTCGCGATGCCTCCCGCCGAGAAATTCGGGACCGGGAGCTTCCCTTCGTTCGCGACGATGCGGATCAGCTCATACGGCGCCTGGTGCTCTTTCGCTTTGGCGTAGAGCTCTTGTTCGCTCAGCACGGTGAGGATCTTCATCTCCTGCACGATCTGGCGGATGTGCTTGACGGCGTGGACTACGTCGCCGGTGCCGGCTTCGCCCTTGGTGCGGATCATAGCCGCGCCTTCGGCGATGCGGCGCAGGGCTTCCCCGAGATTGCGTGCGCCACAGACGAACGGAACTTTGAAGGCGTGCTTGTCGACGTGATGGGCCTCGTCGGCGGGAGTCAGGACTTCGGATTCGTCGATATAGTCGACGCCCAGTTCTTCGAGGACTTGAGCTTCCGCGAAGTGGCCGATGCGGCACTTGGCCATAACCGGGATGGACACGGTCGCCATGATCTCGCGAATCCTTTTGGGCGAAGCCATGCGGGCCACGCCGCCCTCGGCGCGGATCTGCGCGGGGACTCGTTCGAGCGCCATGACGGCCACGGCGCCAGCTTTCTCGGCGATTTCGGCTTGTTTCGCGTCAGTGACGTCCATAATGACGCCGCCCTTGAGCATTTCGGCGAGGCCGGTTTTCAGGCGCAGGCTGGTGGAGTTTCCGTTTTTCGATCCGTTGTGGTCAGACATGATCATCACCTTTCTGAAATAAAAGCATAATCGCAGATTGGTATTGTCACACGGTCCATTTACTATAATACTTACATACCACTTCCATGCCCCGCGAAACCACCGCGCTTCCGCTTAGCCTACCGGGTCCGCCTGCTGGGGGGAGGTTGTACCGCTGGCTTTACGACGAAATGCGAACGGCGATTCTCGACGGACGGCTGCGCCCCGGCTCACGGCTGCCGGCGACGCGCGATCTGGCCTCCGCGTACCGGCTTTCGCGGGCGACTATCGTAACTGCGTTCGATCAGCTCAAGTCAGAAGGATACGTAGAGGGGCGATCGGGATCGGGGACCTACGTCAGTCAGGTACTTCCCGAGCAACTGCTCGATGTTCGCGGGCCGCGAGCGGAGAAGCGACTGCCGCACCGGCGAGTGGCGTTGTCGTCGTATGCGCGGCGTTTGCAGCCGTTTCGGGGGGCGTCGCCGCGTCCCATGCGGGCCTTTCGTGCGAATCAGCCGGCTTTGGATTTATTTCCGACTACTCTCTGGGCGCAGGTGGCAGCGCGGCGTTTGCGGCGCGTGTCGACCAACCTGTTGGCGGGCGGTGAGGCCTTGGGGTATCGGCCGCTGCGCGAGGCGGTCGCGGACTACCTGAATACGTCGCGGGGGGTGAAGTGCACTGCCGACCAGGTCTTAATTCTGTCGG
>Ga0137418_10000586_pt1 | contig 32870 bp, 29 predicted proteins | sample CZODoug3_1_2_16f_FD_122242 | JGI IMG/M metagenome (GOLD analysis project Ga0137418, IMG submission 122242) | Vadose zone soil fungal communities from Angelo Coast Range Reserve, California, USA - CZODoug3_1_2_16fungal (Hybrid Assembly) | ecosystem: Environmental > Terrestrial > Soil > Vadose... | reverse complement strand
CCTGTCGCGCCGACGCCGCGGCGCGGCGACGGCGGATGCGCGCACCGAGGCGGTGCGCCGCTTCTACGAGCGCGCGCCGTTTCCCGGCTACCCGCCGCGCGACAGCCTTCACGCGCTGCGCGTCCGCGCGGAGCGAAGCGCGTTCGCGCGGCTGCTCGACCGCGCGATTCCCGGCGACGCGCGCATCGTGGAGATGGGATGCGGCACCGGCCAGATGTCGCTCTATCTCGCGCGCGCCGATCGCCTCGTCGTCGGCGCGGACCTGACCCGTGCCTCGCTGAGCCTCGGGTCGGCGGCCGCGCGGCGGATGCGCGTCGCGCGCGTCCTCTTCGTCGAGACCGACCTGCGCTGCGCGGGGCTGAGGCCCGGCGCGTTCGATGTCGTCTACTGCTCCGGCGTCGTGCACCACACGCCGGATCCGCGCGCGGCGTTCGCGCGCCTCGCGACGCTGGCGCGTCCCGGCGGCATGATCGTCGTGGGCGTCTACAACGCCTTCGCGCGCGTGCCGTCGCGGCTGCGGCGCGTGGTGGCCCGGCTGTCGGGGTTCCGCGTCATCCCCTTCGATCCGGTGCTGCGCGAACGCCGGACCGAACCGGCGCGCAGGGACGCCTGGGTGCGCGACCAGTATCAGCATCCGGAAGAGCACCGGCACACGCTCGCGGAAGTGCAGCGGTGGTTCGCGGAGAACGGCGTCGAGTACGTGCGGAGCTACCCGAGCGCGGTGCTCGGCGACGAGCCGGAGGATCTGTTCGCGCCGGCGGACGACAACTGGATGTTCGAAGGATGGCTGGCGCAGCTCGGGTGGATGCGGACACTCGGCCGGGAAGGCGGGTTGTTTTTCACCATCGGTCGAAGGCGGACCTGAAGACGTAGAGGCGGGCCTTCAGGTCCGCCTAGAGAAGACGTTGCGCGCCGCGCTCGTGGGCGAGCAGGCGCTCTTTGATCGCCAGCCCGCCGCCGTAGCCGGTCAGCTTCCCGTTCGCGCCGATGACGCGGTGACAGGGGATCACGATCGGCAGCGGGTTGCTGCCGTTGGCGAGGCCGACGGCGCGCGAGGCGGACTTCCGCCCGATGCGCGACGCAAGCTCCCCGTACGAGGTCGTTTCGCCGTACGGGATGTCGAGCAGCGCAGACCACACGCGCTGCTGGAACGGCGTGCCGGCCGGCGCGAGCGGCAGATCGAATTGCCGCCGCCGGCCGTCGAAGTACTCCCCGAGTTGCGAGACGACGTCGCCGAACGCGGCGTCGTCGTGACTCCAGTCCGGGGATGGGCCGACCTGAAGGTCGGCCCCTACGCCGGAATGCCCGTCGAAATGAATCAGCCGGAGGCCCGCCCCGTCACGCGCCAGCAGCAGGCGTCCGACCGGCGTGTCGAGGTGGCGGAAGGTCACGCGTTCGCCGCGTTGAGCGCGGCGAGCACGCGCTCCTTTCTGAACGGCACGCGCCGCATCCGGACGCCGGTCGCGTCGAAGATCGCGTTGGCGACCGCGGCGATCATCGGCTTGCACGACGTCTCGCCCGCGCCGTAGTGCGGCAGGTCCGGACGATTCGGGTTCGGGTCGCCGTTGACGAGCACGACGTCGATCTGCGCCGGCGCGTCGAGGTGCGTGAGCGTCGGATGCGACACCCAGTCGACGCTCAACACCTTCTCGGTGTCGAAGGCCACCTCCTCGTACAGCGCGCGGCTGATCGAGTGGAGCATCCCGCCTTCAATCGTGCGGCGCAGCCCCTCGGGGTTCACGACCAGGCCGCAGTCGTGCGCGCAGACGAGTCGCTTCACCCAGACGCGGCCCGTCCGGCGGTTCACCTCGACCTCCGCGATCTCGGCGACGATGGTCTGGTTCCGGTACGTGTACGAGACGCCGCGGCCCGTCAGGACGTCGCCCCTCGCACGCTGCGCATTCGGCGCCGGCCGTGGCTGCCAGCCGTACTTTTCCGCCGCCGCCTTGAGCACCGCGATCGAGCGCGCGCGCCGGAAGCCGTTGTCGTCGTCGGTGCTCGCGGTCAGCATCCGCATGCGGAACTCGAGCGGGTCGGCCTTCGCCGCCGCGGCCATCTCGTCGATGAACGATTCGGATGCGAACGTCGACTGCGGCCCGTTCGGATCGCGCAGGTTGCCCGTGCGGAGCGGCGTCTCCCATATCAGCGGCAGGCCGACGACCTCGAGCGCCGTCCGCCGATGCGGAATCGCGTACATCTCGTTCGGGAACGCCGAGTTCCCGGCGGCCGGCATCGCGCGGCGCTTGCCCATGAGCTGCGCGATGAGCACGGTGTCGGGCTCGTTGTATCCGAGGTGGTTGTAGTCGCACGATCGCGCGGTGTAGTCGAGCGCGGCGAGATTGCCCTGCGCATCGAGCGCGCCGCGGATCTTGACCACGAACGCCGGGCCCTTGGTGTCCCACGCCTGCTCCTCGCTGCGCATCCACTGCATGCGCACCGGACGCGCCAGCTCGGTCGCGAGGTAGGCGGCCTCGAAGCCCGCGTCGTCGGCCGCCGTGCGGCCGTACCCCTGCGGCCCGTCCATCCAGACGACGCGCACCCGCTCGCGCGGCATGCCGAGGAACTGCGCGACGCCGTTGCGCATGCCGTACGACTTCATGTCGTTGGAGTAGATCGTCAGCTGCCCGTTCGACGGATCGGCGGTGGCGTGCGCGGGGCCGATCGCCGTGTGGCCCTGGAACGGCACCTCGTACTCGGCTTCGACGACCTTCGCCGCGCTGGCGAACGCCGCGTCGGGGTTGCCGATCATCGTTGGCGCCGGTTTCGAGGTCGGCATGGCGCCGCGCATGTAGGTAAACAGGTCGTCCGACTTGGGGAACGGCTGCGTCGCCGGCTTCTGCCAGTTCACCTTCAGCTGCCTCGCGCCGGCGATGGCCTGCTCTTCGCGCTCGAAGACGACCGCGACGTAATTGCCCTTGCTCACGACCTTCACGAAGCCGGGCAGGTTGCGCACGGACGACTCGTCGATGCTGACGAGCTTCGCGCCCGCGACCGGCGGCTTCACGTTGCGCGCGTGCACCATCCCGGGCAGCTTCACGTCGACCGCCCACTTGTTCGACCCGTCGACCTTGGCGGGGATGTCGTAGCGCTGCGGCGACTGGCCGACCATCCTGAGCTCCTGGACCGGCTTCACCTTCGCGATGCCCGTCGTCGCGTCGATGTTGGCCCCCGTCAGCGCGACGTTGAACTTCCTGCCGCCAATCAGCTCGCCGTAGGTGACCTTCTTCGACGGATCCGCCGTGACGCTGATCACGGCGTTGCTGACCGCCAGGCCCGCGACCGGCACGCCAAGGCGCTGCGACGCCATCTCGAGCAGCACGCGCCGCGCCTCGGCGGCGACACGCCGCATCGGCCAGCCGTCGGTCTGAATCGCGTCCGAGCCGCCAGACCCGCCCTGGTCGACCGTGATGTCGGTCGTCCCCATGATGCACGTCGTCTTGTCGTACGCGACGTCGAGCTCGTCGGACATCATCTGGCGGAACGCCGTCCCCGTCCCCTGGCCGCAGTCGGTCTTGCCGACGTAGAACGTCGCCGTGTTGTCCTCGTGAATGACAATCCACGAGTCGAGCTGGTGGTAGTCCGGATCGGGATACAGACCGCGCGCGGCGTCCTGCGCTCCGGCGCCGGCCACGAACGGTCCCACGACGGCGGCGGCACTCACGCCGACGACGAGCATCCCGGAGGTCTTGAGAAACTCGCGGCGGCTTGGCGTCGCGCTGTGCTCGAGGAGGATCTTCTCGATGTTCATACGTTCCTCCCTGCGGCACGCTTGATGGCGGCCTGGATGCGGTAATACGTCATGCACCGGCACAGGATGCCCGCCATCCCCTGGCGGATCTGGTCGTCGGTCGGACGCGGGTTTTTGTCGAGCATCGCCTTGGCGGTCATGATCTGCCCGTTCTGGCAGAAGCCGCACTGCGGCACCTGCTCGTCGATCCACGCCTGCTGCAGCGGATGCAGCCTGCCGTTCTGCGAGAGCCCTTCGAGCGTCGTCACGTCGCCCCTCACGCTCGACGTCGGTGTGATGCACGAGCGCACGGCGGCGCCGTTGACGATCACGGTGCACGCCCCGCACTGGCCGAGCCCGCATCCGAACCGGGGGCCCTGCAAGCCGAGGTCGTTGCGCAGGATGTAGAGCAACGGTGTCGCCGGCTCGACGTCCACCGTGTGCGCGCGTCCGTTCACCCGCAGGGTGATGTTCATCACGTCTCCTTCGGCCCTCTAAGGGAACCTTTCCGGAATATCCGCGTGCATACGTATAATCCCGCCCACTCGTCACGTCAATTCAGGCCTGCTGTGTTCCGGGGCCTGGCAGGGAGGCATAGATGGCAAGGTTGGTTCGCACGTTTTCGCTCATCGGCCTCATCGCGCTGGTCATGGTCCAGCCGGCGCAGACCGCTGATAGCCCGAAATTCCAGATCGATCCATCGTGGCCCAAGACGCTGCCGAACCAGTGGATCTTCGGCCAGATCGGCGGCATCTTCGTCGATGCGCAGGACCACATCTGGATCAACCAGCGCCCCGGAACGCTCGATGCCCGCGAGAAGCGCGCCTCGACCAACCCGAACGTGAAGTGCTGCAAGCCTGCCCCGTCCGTCGTCGAGTTCGATCAGGAGGGGAATGTCGTGCAGGCGTGGGGCGGTCCCGGGGAGGGGTACAGCTGGCCCTCCAACGAGCACGGCATCTTCGTCGATCAGAACAACTTCGTCTGGGTCGCCGGCAACGGCATGAACGACGGGATGGTCCTGAAGTTCACGCGCACCGGAAAGTTCGTGCTGCAGATCGGCAAGTCGGCCCCGATGACCAACAGCATGGACACGACGCAGCTCGGACGCGCCGCCGACATGGTCGTCGATCCCGCGACCAACGAGCTGTACGTCGCCGACGGCTACTTCAACCACCGCGTCATCGTGTTCGACGCCGCGACCGGCGCGTTCAAGCGGATGTGGGGCGCCTACGGCAAGCCGCCGACCGACGAGAAGCTCACCTACGATCCGAAGGCGCCGCCCGCGCAGCAGTTCGCCAACCCGGTGCACGGCATCCGCCTGACGAAGGACGGCATGGTCTTCGTCTCCGATCGCGGCAACAACCGCGCCCAGGTGTTCCGCAAGGACGGGACCTTCGTGCGTGAATACGCCGTGTTGAAGGACGGGATGCCCGGCTCCGTCGGCTCGACGATGCTGTGGCCGGACGCGCAGCAGAGCTATTTCATCGCCTCCGACGATCCGAACGGCGAGTTCCACGTCGTCCGTCGCAGCGACGGCGCCATCGTCGCCGACGCCGGGCGGGTCGGGACCAATCTCGGGCAGTTCATGAATCTCCACAACCTGGCGATCGACAGCAAGGGGAACATCTATACCGCGGAGGTGCAGGGCAAGCGCGTGCAGAGGTTCCGCAACATGAGCGGGCTCTGACGGACACGAGCCCATCTCCAGGTGCCCTCTCGTTGTTCTTTCCGATGTTCAACGAGGAGGGGAACATCGAACACGCCGTCACGTCCGCGCTCGCAGTCCTCGCGGGCGTGACGGACCAATACGAAGTGATCGTCGTCAACGACGGCAGCCGCGATTCGACGGGCGCGGTGGCCGATCGTCTCGCCGCGGCCAATCCACACGTGCGTGCCGTGCATCATCCCGAGAACCGCGGATACGGCTGCGCGGTGCGCAGCGGGCTCGCCGCCGCGCGCTACCCGCTCGTCGTCCTTGCCGACGGCGACAACCAGTTCGACCTCGGCGAGCTGGCGGTCCTGTTGCGCGGCCTCGGGACGTCCGACATCGTCAGCGGCTACCGCATCACGCGGCACGACCCCGCGTTCCGCCGGCTGTATGCCTTCATGTACAACCTCGTGGCGCGCCTGCTCTTCGGCATCCCGGTGCGCGACGTTAACTGCGGTTTCAAGGTGTACCGGCGCGCGCTCGTCGAGCGGCTGCTGCCAGAGCTGCGGAGCACCGGCGCGCTGATCAACGTCGAGATACTCGCCCGCGCGCGCCAGCATGGCGCGAGGGTCACCGAGGTGGGTGTGCATCACTACGCGCGGGAAACGGGGCAGCCGACCGGCGGCAACCCCGGGGTGATCGTCCGCGCCGCCCGGGAAATGATGGGGCTGTGGCGTGAGCTTCGATGACAGCGGCGCGGACCATTCAGGTCCGCGAGGCCGGTGGAGGATGATCGCCTGGATCGTCACGGCGATCATGGCCGCGACCGTCTGCTACAGCGTCCTTCGCATCCCGCTGCAGGTGACCGACAGCCTCATTCCGATGCTCGACGCGCAGCGCTCCTCGTCCGTCATCGGGGCGTTCGCCAGCGGCGCCACCAACGCCGGCTATTTCCGTCCGCTCCGCGCCGCGCAAATCCAGGCGCTCTTCGAGCTGTCGAACGGCCATTACTTCGCCGCGTACAAGGGATTCCAGGCGGCGACCGTCCTCGTCGTGTTCGCGCTTTTCCTTGCGGTGCTCGAGGTCGACTCGCGTCAGCGTGCCGCGGCGCTGCTCTTCGCGCTCACCGTGCTGATGGGACTCCACACGTTCCGCGGAACCGTGTGGGAAGCCTACCCGGTGAACCATTCGCTCGAAGTCGTGGCGTTCTGCCTGCTGGCGCTGCTCCTCGCGCGATCCAAGGCCGGCAGGTGGACCAATGCCGGCGCGGCCCTGACGTTCATCGCCGCGACGTTCACCGTCGAATCCGGGCTGCTGGTGTGGGTGGTGATCGCCGCCGCGTGGTTGACGGGCGCGCGTGGCATCTCCCGGCGCGGCGTGATCGTCATCACGGTGCTCCTCGCGGTCTACGTGGCGATGCGGTTCGGCTACCTTCGGACCGGTGTCCCCGCGCTGTCCGAGCGCAGTTCCGGCTTCGGCCTTCAGCAGCTGGATCCGGCCGAATTGCAGCGCCGCTTCGGCGCGTGGCCGTACGGCTTCTACGCGTACAACGTGCTGTCGTCGATGCTCACGGTGCTGTTCTCGGAACCGCGCGCCGGCATCTGGACGACCGCGGCCGAATTTGCCCGCGGACGCATCGCCGCCGGCACCATCATCAATATCGTTTCGTCAACGGTGACGACGGCCGTCATCGGATGGTTCGTCGTTGCTCGCCGCGACGCGTGGACGCGGCGCGCGTTCGAACGCGACGATCAAATCGTCTTCGTCTCGCTGGCTGTCATCGTTGCCAACGCGGTGATCAGCTACGGCTACACGAAGGACGAAATCATGGGTCCGGCGGGGGTGTTCTACGCGCTCGCGGCATGTGTTGGCATCGTGTTCGTGCTTCGCACTCTTGCCTCGCCGAAGCCGCGCAGCGGCGAAGGCGGGTTGGGTCCGCGAAGCCGGCTCGCGTCGGTGGCTCTCGCGGTCTTCATGGCTTCATCGGGCTGGGTCGTGCGCACCGCGGGGCTTCACTACCAGATGAACATGATGACGTTCTACGACCGCAACGAATGGGTCTACGTGGACGACTGGCTGGTCCGGCAGCAGTCCGTCCCGACGACCGAAGCGGGGAAGGCGCTCGTGCACCAGCTGCGCGAGGACGCGCTCGAGCGCGCGGCCGTGAACCCGTATCTCCTCTCGCCGCGGCTGGATCAATGGTTCCGATGACGTCGCGCGCGAACTGGATCCTCGCCGCCGTTGCGCTTCCCGCTCTCGGCTGGGTCGCGTTGAGCGCGGTGTGGCTGGTCATGGCGGTGCTCGGCGTACCACGCGGCTTCGACAGCCGGACGATGACGCTGACGGAGGCGAGCGCGGTCGCCAGCCATGCCGACGCGGCGCTGCTGCTTCGCGACGGCGCGGATCCGAACGCCGCATCGCGGCTGCGCGCCGGCCTCGTCATGAACCGAGAGACGACGATGACGCCGCTCGAGGCCGCGAGCGGCGCCATTCGCACCGGCCCGGTGCAGATGCTGCTCGACCGCGGCGCGAGGATCGACGAGGGAAATTTCGCCGTGCTGTGGTGCGGCGCAACCGCGCGCCGCAACAGCGACATGCTGCGTCTTCTGGAGTCGCGCAGGCCGGAGCGCGCGCCGATCGATTGCACGAAGGTGCGCGCCTTGTGGTGATGCGCCGGCGGGTCCGCCTTCGCATGGCGCCGGCGCTCGGCGGAACCCGCCCCACGTACGGCAGGTCCTGCTCGATCAGCGCCGTGCAGAAACTGGACGAATCCACTTGGTACGACTCGAGGGCCCGTGTTTGAATGGCTGGGCTCCCCGCAATTCCAGGACACTCTCGATGATTCGGCGCGCGCTCACGCTGCTTGGCCTCGCCGTCGTGATACTGGGCGTGCTCGTCGGCATCTGGGCCGTTGTCTCGATCACGACCGATCGACCTACGAGTCGATCGAGGACCACTTCAAGTACGGATCGATCGGGAGCGAGCCTGGTGGAAGCCTGCTCGCGCCGGTTGGCGGCGTGCTGCCGCCGTACTGGGTGTTCAGGTCGTTGCCATCTATCTGCAGCGACAAGCTCCCGAACGGGTCACCCGGGCGGTTCCGTCGGCGCCGGCGTGAGCGACGGCGCCGAGGTCAATTGAGAGCTATCGAGACGGAGTCGCGCTCAGCTCGTCGTAGATGGCCTGGACGGCCAGCTTCAGCCCCTCGGACGTGTAGCCCTTGTACTTGTCCGTCTTGATCGACGCCGCCGCAGCGTCGGCGGTCTTGCCGGCGCGACGTGCCGTCTGCACTTCGTTCAGCAGATCCGCGGTGTACCGCTGATACTCCTGCAGGTCGCTCCACTTCATCAGCGGGCTGTGGCCCGGGACGACGATATCGACGTTCTTGACCGTGGCAACGGCTTTCGACAGCGTCTGCGGGTAGGCAACGCCGCTGCCGCCATTGGCGCGATCGATGCGCGGCGCGTCTTTCCTCGCGAAGAGGTCGCCCGTCTGCAGCACGCGCAGCGCCGGGAAGTAGACCATCGCGTCGCCGTTGGTGTGGCCGGCGCCGAAGTAGTAGAGGTCGATGCGCTCGTTGCCGCTGCCGATCGTCAGCGTGTCCTTGAACGTCCGCTTCGGCAGGAAGACGGCCTTGTCGCCCTTGAAGGCGTCCATCTTCGTCATGTTCGTCTTCGTGTTCTCCTGCGCGACGATCTCGACGCTCGTGCCGAACTTGTCGTCGTTGCCCGTGTGATCCCCGTGCGTATGCGTGTTGATGATCATCGTCACCGGCTTGCTGGTGATCGACTTCACGCGCTCGAGGAACGTCTGCCCCCAGCCGGCGAGCTTCGTGTCGACGAGCACGACGCCGCCGTTGGTGATGAACACGCCGACGTTGCCGCCGCTGAAGGTGGCGTCGTTGCCGGGCGTGGAGCTGGTGAGGACGTAGTAGTTGTCGGAGACCTTCTGAACGTCGATCACCTGTTTCGTCTGCTGCGCCGCGGCGATCGCGAGTGCGCCGACGATCAGCAGCGCGCTGAGCACGAGCGTTCTTTTCATGGCGCGAATCATACTCTCAGTTCACCGCGGAGAATCGTCACGGCACGTCCGGCCATGCGCACGCGATCGCCGGCGAGCGTCACCCGGAGCACGCCGCCGCGTGGCGACGCCTGGTACGCCAGGAACACCGTCTTGCCGAGCCGGGGCGCCCAGTACGGCGCGAGCGCGCAATGGGCAGACCCGGTGACCGGATCCTCGTCGATGCCGGAGCCGGGCGCGAAGAACCGGGAGACGAAATCGAAGCCTGGCGTCGAAGCCCGGCTGGTGACGATGACGCCGCGCACCTGAATGCGGCGGAGCATCGCGAAGTCCGGCATCAGCGACCGGACGTCGTCCTCGTTCGCCATCTCGACGAGGTAATCGAACTGGTTCAGCGACACCCGCACGGGCTGCGTGCCGAGCGCCTCGATCAATCCATCGGGCGGCGGCGACGGCTTCGCGACCGTGGCGGGGAAGTCCAGCTCGATCAGCCCTCCCTCGTGCTTCGCCGTGAGCACGCCGCTCTTCGTGTGAAACGCCGCCGTGTCACCCGCGGCCAGCAGGCCCTCCTCGAGCAGCGCGTGCGCGGTGGCCAGCGTCGCGTGGCCGCACAGCGCGATTTCGACGGTGGGCGTGAACCAGCGGAGCGACCAGTCGCCGTCCTCGCGGCGCACGAACGCGGTTTCGGAGAGGTTCATCTCGGCCGCGACGTCCTGCATCCATTTCTCATCGACGCTGGCGGCGTCGAGCAGGCAAACGGCCGCAGGGTTGCCCTTGAACGGAGCGTCGGCGAACGCGTCGATCTGAAAGAGTCGCATGAGGATGGAATCCTATGACACGCCGCCGCTGAAATGTGTGTCGAACGCCGCGTGCGTGATCTCGAAGACGACGCTTTCCCGTCCGCCCGGCTCGCGTCTCGTCATGCCGAGACGCATACCGCCAATCTTCTCCATGGCGTGCTGCGACCGCATGTTGTTCGGGCCAACCAGGAAGACGACGGAGCGCACGTACTGAAACGCGTGCCGCAGCATCAGCTCCTTCATCTCCCTGTTGTAGACGCCGCCCCAGTACGCCCGCGCCAGGAACGTCCACCCGATTTCAATCTCGCTGCGCGCTGCGTCGAAGCCGTAGTAGCGCGACGAGCCGATGATGCGGCCGGTTGCGCGGTCGATCACCGCGAACGCGCCGCCCGACGCGAGCGCGCCCCGGAAGAACTCTTCCCTGAACACGTCTTCCTTGTAACGGTCGCTCACCGGGTGCTGTTCCCAGATGCGCGGGTCGGACGCGACGGCGTACAGATCGTCGAAATCCTCAGGCCGAAGCGGCCGGAGCTCGAGCAGTGCGCCCGTCAGCGTGGGTTGCAGGTCGAACGACATCGAGCAGCCTTGTCCGGTATAATCCCGCAGTTTTCGAAAGGCTTGTCCGTGAGACAACTTCTAATCACTCTTGCATCCGTACTCGTCCTCACGTCGTCTCTGCACGCACAGGCTCGCGGCGGCGACGACACACGCGATGTCAGCACGGGAACGCCTGCCCCCAACGGTCTGGGCATCGAGGGCGGCGTGGTGTACATCAATCCCGGAACGCCCGTGGTGCGCGACTCGGAGGTGAGCAGCCAGCCGATTCCGCGGCTGCCTGACGGCAAGATCGATCTCACCGGCCCGTGGGTCGGTGGCGGCACGGTCGCCGACATCGAGCGCGACGGCGGCCTCAAGCCGGGCGAGCTGCCGCTGCTGCCGTGGGCGAAGGAGCTGCGCGACAAGCGCAGGTCACAGGACGATCCGTACACCGCATGTCTCCCGATGAGCGTGCTGCGGACCAATCCCTACCCGTGGAAGTTCGCGATGTCGTACACCGCGAAGGGTCTCTCGCACATCTACATCCTTCACGAGCTGATGGACGACGGCGCGCACCGCGTCGTCTTTATGGACGGCCGCAAGCACCCGGCGGGCCTCATCCCGTCGTGGGTCGGACATTCGATTGGTCGCTGGGAAGGGGACGCGCTCGTCGTCGACACGGTGGGCTTCAACGACAAGGCCTGGTTCGATCGCCGCGGCACGCCGCATTCCGAGCAGCTCCACATCGTCGAGCGCTACACGCGCCCGAACTACGGGACGCTGATCAACGACGTCGTTCTCGAAGATCCCGGCGCGCTGGCGCGTCCGGTGAAGCTGCAGTTCAAGGCAAGACTGATGCGGCCGGACAAACAGACCGGCACCGGCGACCTGATGGAGTTCATCTGCAACGAGGACAACCAGTACGGATCGGCCGGCGGCTTCAGGCCCGGGACTGGCGCAGGGAACGGCACCAACATTAACAACAAATGACAGGACTCACCCCGCTCCTGCACGCAAAGTAACCACCGCGGCGAGTCTTGGTGACTCGCCGGGGCCGGCTTCGCATAGACTCGCGCTCGCGTGAGTCATTCCCCGCAATTCGCGTAGACATCCTTACGCCTCACGTCATTCCTCGCCGTTTTTCCTGCCTGAGGAGGACAACCATGAAGAAAGTCATGTTCCTGCTACTGGGTCTCGCTCTCATGCTGCCGGGGACCATTCGAGCACACAACGACGATCAACGAGATCGCGATGATCAACGGGATCACGATCGGGATCGCGACGAGCGCGGCGGCCGGGGTAACGAGCATCACGACCACAATGTGAGAACTCCCGTGCGTCTCGTCGGAGTCATTCCCGTACCAGGCAATCCCGTAACGAGCGCTGACATCTCGTGGACCGATCCGGCGACCGAGCGGTACTACTTCGCGGACCGATCGAATTTCGGCGTGGACATCATCGACGCCGAAGACGACGTCTTCGTGGGCCGCGTCACCGGCATGGCCGGACCGAATCCGAGCGGAGGAGGAACGGCGACGACCAATGGTCCCGGCCCCAACGGAGTACTGGTCACTCCGAATCGGAATCTGTGGGCCGGCGACGGGAACAGCATGGTGCGGATTGCCGACGTCGACCCGAACTCGGCCAGCTACCTGAGCATCATCGGATCGGCGAGTACGTCCATTCCTGAGTGCGACAGCGCGACTGCCCACTACTGCGGGCGCGCTGACGAACTTGGATACGATCCACGGCACAAGTTGATTCTGATTGCGAACAACGCGCCGCTGTCCGTCAACGCGCCGCATGCGCCTATCGCTCCGTACGCCACGTTCATCTCCGCGCTGCCGCCCTACAGCGTGCTCAGCCACATTTCGTTTCCCAACGCTGGCGGACTGGAGCAGCCGTTGTGGGATGCGGAGATCGGGCGCTTTCTGCTCACCGTGCCTGGAAAGATCGTCACCGGGCCAGTTGGTCCGCCCGTCGTGAACCAGCCATCCGTCGCCGTCATCAACCCCACGACCCGGATGGTTGAAAAGGCGTACGAGCTGAATTGCCAGAAGCTCTTCGGCCCCACCAACACCAGCGTCGCCACCACCGGGATTGCACTCGGACCATTCCAGCACCTGCTCGTGTCCGCGTGCGGATTCCCGGTCATCCTGAGCGCGTTGACCGGCAACGTCATCAACGTCATCAGGGACATCGGGGGAGGTGACGAGGTCTGGCACAATCCGGGCGACGGCCGGTTCTTCGTGACGGGAGCGGACCAGAAGGCCACGCCGCCGGTGCAGTCGCTCGGTGTGATCGACGCGGAGACCAGCACGTTGCTTCAGGCCGTGCGTGACGTGAGGGGGAAGAATGCCGCGGCGTTCGCGGAGAACAACCACATCTTCACGATTGTTCAAATCAACGCGGCGATTGTTGCCGCTCCCGCGACCGACGACAGCACGTGCGCGCAGTTTGGCTTCAAGGGAACCGGCTGCGTCGCGATCTTCGAGCACGCCGAGAAGTAATTCAGAACGCAACTCCCAACTCCCAATTCCCAACTCCCAAACAAATCTCCCTTGGGAGTTGGAAGTTGGACGTTGGGAGTTGTTCTACTCGCAGCCCATCGGACGATTCGGACCACCCGGTACGCGCGCCGGCGGGGGGTACGCGTTCGAGTAGGTGTCGGCGTACCGAACCCTGACGCCGTCCTTGTCCAGGAATCCCATCGACTGATTAAAGAGCGCCGGCGGCGGCGCATTGCCAGGCACCGTTGCCTCGGTGATGTAGACGCGGTTCTGGTGCATGTAGATTGAGGCGAAGGTCTTTGATTTGTCCGGATTGGTGAGCTGCACGCGCCGCCCTTCGATGCGGTCGCTGTTGGCGTAGCCGAAGTAGGTGACTTTGGCGTCTCGCTTCAGGAAATTCCACACCGCGTACTCGAGCGCCCCGCGCAGTTCGTTGTTCCCCTGGTTCGTGCACTGATCGGGATACGCCGTGCACGCCTTCACCCGCTCCGCGTGAAGCTTGACGATGTCGCTGTAATCGATCACGGTGACCAAGAAGCGACTGGTCCCCTCCTCATCGACGTGCAGATGAGCAGTGAGCGTCAGCCCGAATTCGGTGGGGTAGGCGATGTCCCTCACCTGCGGCTGCTTCGGAAAGTTCACGAGGAAGGCGTCGGAGCGGCTGTAGTACTCGATCCACTCCTGACCGAACGCCGGGGCTGCGACGCACAGAATCAATGCTGCCGGTACAAGTCGAATCAGGCGCATAACCTCTTCCCTTTCTTTCGCAGGCCACAGATATTACGCCAGAGGCGGGTCCGTAGGTGGGCCGGGTCCCGCCGAGCACCTGCTGCCCCGCCGCAGGCGGACCCGGCGCAGGAAAGGGTAGGATTCCCCGTGTGAACAGGCAGGTCAGGGCGGTGGTGCGCGTCTCCAGCGGCAATTTCCTGGAGATGTACGACTTCATGGTGTTCGGCTATTACGCCGCGGCGATCGGCCGGGCGTTCTTTCCGAGCGGCAACGAGTTCGCCTCGCTGATGCTGTCGCTGATGACCTTCGGCGCCGGCTTCCTGATGCGCCCGATCGGCGCGCTGGTGCTTGGCGCCTACGCCGACAAGCACGGCCGCCGCGCGGGGCTCGTGCTGACGCTCGGCCTGATGTCGATTGGCATCGTAACGATCGCGTGCACGCCCGGCTACGCGACGATCGGCCTGTTCGCGCCGGTGCTGGTGCTCGGCGGCCGGCTGCTCCAGGGATTCTCCGCGGGGATGGAGCTGGGTGGGGTGTCCGTGTATCTCTCCGAGATCGCGACGCCCGGCCGCAAGGGCTTCTACGTCAGCTGGCAATCGGCAAGTCAGCAGATGGCCGTCATGTTCGCCGCGCTGATTGGCGTCATCCTGAACACGACGCTCACGCCGCAATCGATGGCGGACTGGGGCTGGCGCGTCCCGCTGCTCGTCGGCTGCGCGATCATCCCGTTCCTCTTCCGCCTGCGCCGTTCGCTCGAGGAGACGGACGAGTTCCTCGCGCGGCCGCGGCGTCCCTCCGCATCCGAAGTGATGCGCTCGCTGGCGTCGAACTGGATGCTCGTCGTCATCGGCACGCTGATGGTGACGATGACGACGGTGTCGTTCTACATGATCACGGCGTATACGCCGACCTTCGGCAGCGCGGTGCTGCGGCTGACGAGCGGCGACAGCCTGATCGTCACGCTCTTCGTTGGCGCATCGAATTTGTTCTGGCTGCCGGTCATGGGCGCGCTCTCGGATCGCATCGGCCGGCGGCCGCTGCTCGTCGCGTGCACCCTGCTCATGATCCTCACCGCCTATCCGGCGATGCTGTGGCTCGTGGACGGCCCGACGTTCTGGAAGCTGCTGGCGGTCGAGCTCTGGCTGTCGTTCCTCTATGGCAGCTACAACGGCGCGATGGTGGTGTTCCTCACGGAGATCATGCCGGTCGAGGTGCGCACGGCCGGGTTCTCGCTGGCCTACAGCCTGGCGACCGCCATCTTCGGCGGCTTCACGCCAGCGATCAGCACGTATCTGATTCAGCAGACCGGCAACCGCGCGGTGCCTGGGCTCTGGCTGTCGTTCGCGGCAGTCTGCGGCCTGGTCGCGGCGCTGGTTGCCCGTGCCCAGCCCGCCACGGCCCCGGTGCCCGAAAGGCGAGGCGTCAGCGTGGCGGCTGAGGCCTGAAGGACCCGCCGGGACCTGAAACCGGCTGGCGCCGCGTCTCGTAAGGATTTTCATGACGATGCCCTCTCTATTGCCCCTGCACGTTTTTGCAGGGTTGGTGGCGTTGCTGTCGGGCACGGCGGCCATGTCCTTCCGCAAGGGGTCGCGGCGGCATCGCGAGACCGGGCACGTGTTTGTCGTATCGATGCTCGGGCTGGGCGCCACCGGGGCGTATATCGGATTCACGAGGCACGAGATGTTGAACGGCGTGATGGGCGTGCTGACCTTTTACCTGGTGACGACGGCATGGTTGACCGCCAGGCGGGCAGACGCGCACACGTCCCCGTTCGATTACGCTGCCCTCCTGGTGCCGCTCGCGCTCGCCGCGGGCCTCGCGTTCTACGGCGTCGAAGCGGCCAGGACCCCGAAGGGGGCGCTGCAGGGATATCCCGCCTTCGCGTACTTCATCTTCGGCTCGCTGGCGCTCTTCTTTGCGGCAGGGGATGTTCGCATGCTGGCGCGCGGGGGTGTCTCGGGCACGCAGCGACTGGCACGGCACCTGGGACGCATGTGCTTCGGTCTGTTCATCGCGACGGCATCGTTCTTCACACGGACATCGCTGTTCCCCATGGTGTTCCGCACGACCCACCTGCTCGAGGTTCTCACCTTCTTGCCGCTTCTGCTGATGCTGTTCTGGTTAGTGCGGATTCGTCGTCACTCGTGGTCTTTCTTCGAGTCGTACCGCTCGGCGGCGCCGTCAATGAGCCTGCCGAGCAAGTAGACGACGATGATGATGCCGAAGTTGACGAGGACGACGGTCCAGCCTAACGACATGCAGCACCTGATTCAGCTGGCAGCCGGCAGCTGGCAGCTGGCAGACCCCGAACCTTGCTGCCTGCCGCCTGCTGCCCGCTGCCCGCTGGTTAGAACGAATTCCCCAGGAACGGCAGCATGCGACCGCAGTACATGACCGCCACGAAACTGCAGAGCGCCGCCCACCCGATGGCACGCTCGCGAAAATGCGTCGGCGTGTCCGCCTCCGTCTTCCACGCTGCGGGCCAGACGGTGAGGTAAAGAAGATCGGCGGCCGCAATCAGCAGGAAGATCAGCTTCCAGTAGAAGACGACGTTGGTGGTGTAGCCCTTCGGCGTGGCGATGTAGAACATCATCCCGCTGACTTCGTTCACGCCGAACCCGAGCAGCGCCCACGGCAGCAGCCGGTGCAGCGATGGGTACGGGATGCCCGTGAAAAATCCCATCAGGCGCAGGTTCGCGATGAGCAGCACGCCGAACCAGAGCGTCATCCCGACGAAATGGGCGCTTTCGAGCGTCGGCCAGACCCACTGGTGGCCCCGTCCGTTGACGAAGAACCCCACCGCGGCCGCCGACGCCGAGAAGACCGACTGCGCGCCAGCGGTGCTCGGGTCCGCCAGGATCTCCGGATGGCGGATGCCGCCGCCGATGCTGGCCGCGACGGTCATCAGGCCCAGTGAGACGGCCCCCATGACGAACACGAGGATCGTGGCGCTCGGCGGCACGCGATGCGTGCGGCGCCATCGCCACAGTCCCCACCAGGCGACCGCGCCGGTCAGCTCGAGCACCACGAACGCGAGCAGCGCAGCGTTTTCGTGCGCGCTCATCGCGTCCCTGGAGATGCCCGGCAGCTTTTCGATCGCCCCTTCGGCCGCGAGCCCGGTCGTGAACACGGGAAGCGTCATCACGGCGATGCCGAAGAGGACGCCGAGCGCCGTCGGCCTCATCGTGTCGCCCTTGATCGCCTCGGTGTCGCTGAGGATCGACACGACCAGCAGGGCGAACGCGACCGTCAGGCCGACGGTCGGAAAATGGTTCAGCAGCAGGTGGAGGTGCGACAGGTTTCCCGGGGTGATGAGAGATGACATAGATCGGCTACATGTATCCGAGGAGGCGCCCGGTGAAGATCGTCGCCGCCCATAAGGCAGCAGACGCTGCAGCGAGCTGCCGTGTTCCACGGCCGACGGCGGCCGGCTCCGGGCCCTCGCCGTAGACGGCGCGCTCGAGGCGCCGCAGCAGCGGCAGGTTGACGATGATCAGGAGCATCTTGAAGCCGAACAGGAGCGAGGTCGCCTTCCGCTCGGGATCGGCGATGAACAGCAGGACGCCGGTGACGAGGTTGATCCAGAACGCCGCCCACATCAGGCGGAAGAGCGGCCGCAGCGGTCCAATCGGAATGCTGCGGGCGACGCCGAGCAGCCGCAGGTCCATCACCCACGCGCACCCGACGAGGAGCATCATGCCGAGAGTATGAACGGTGAGTACGGTTGGAAAGGCCCAGACGCTTTCGGACTCGCGGATCCAGGTCGAGACAGCGCTGTCATGCAGCGCGGTGAGAAAGGCCATCATGAGTGGGTCAGCAGGCGACTATACCATTGCACTTTGGTGACGCGCCGATGACCGCTGCAAAAGCGAACCGCTCCAGGACGCGCGCGCGCGGACACGAGTGCTATCACTGCAAGCAGTGGGTGGAGGCGGGCGCCGCGCACGACTGCTGGACGACGACCGAAGCGGCGCTCACGCGCGAGCTCTCGGAGGATCTGCGCGACGCGTGGGACCGGCTGCGCGAGACCGCGGTCTCCTTCGGCGATCAGCGCATCTACGCCTCGCACAGCTCGATCATGTTCTCGCGCACGTCGTGCTATTTCTTCGTCCGGCCCAGGAAGAACTATCTCGAGGTGGTGATCTTCCTCGGGCGCGCGGTCAAGGCGCCGCAGGTACGGCAGGTCGTCGAATCGTCGAAGCGCAAGAAGGCGAACATCGTGCGCGTCACGCACCGCGACGAAGTCGAGGCGCCGATGACCGACTGGCTGCAGGAGGCGTACGAGGTGTCGGTGACCCTCAGCGGGTCGCGGCGCTCTTCACGTTCGGCGGCACCGGGAACACGAGGTAAGGGTCGTTCGTCTCCCAGGTCTTGACCTGGATGTCGAGGACGGTCCGGCCGCCCTGCTTCCGCACGACGTGGCCCGGCGTCTTGATATCCGTGAGCACTTCGGCGTGGTCGGCGTAGTCCGAATACACGGTCTCGGTCGCGAGCGTGGCGCGCGCCGGGTTGTCGGGCCGCGTCTCGACCTTCGTCACGAGGCTTTTCGCGTCGAGCGTCGCCTTCACGGTCACGCCGGCAAGTGGACCGCTGAGCGGGAAGGTGAGCACCGTCGCGCCGCCCTCCGTCGAGACCATCGTCTTGTCGCCGGCGAAGAGCGCGCCCTTGACGACGCCGTACGGCAGCGTCCAGAGCTGCAGCAGCCGTTCCTGGGCGGCGGCGTTCATCGGCGTGGCCGTCCCCTTGCCGGGCACGACGCCGGCGCCGATCTGCGATTCGTCCCACGCGTAGGTGTCGCGCACGGTCTGGATCGTGTGCTGCGCGGCGGCGCCGTCGGGCGTCCGCGTCATCTCCACGCGCATCGCCGCCGGGTTGTAGCCGAGCGCCACGTGGTAGTCGGTCTTCACGAGGCGGCCGCCCATGTCGCTCGTGCCGCTGCCCACCAGCTCCATGGTGTTGATGATGTCGATCCCCGGCAGGCGCGTGTTCGCGCCGCCGATGTCGGACCACCGCACCATGCCGAGCGCGTCGGCCGCGGCGCGCAGCACCCGTGTGCGGTCCGGCGCCTGCGCGCGGACGGACTGCACGGCAAGCGCGCCCATGAGCGCGAACATCAATACGGCGGCGGTCCTGGCTCTCATGGCGATCAGTGATGTTCCTTCGTGACGGTGTGGGCGAGGTCGCGCTCGCTGCACGGCTGCGATTCCGGCAGCATGGCGCCCGGGCGGAGCAGCGCGACGCGCGGCGTCGTCGTCCACGGCTCCAGCAGGTAGTCGGGGTCTTCGACCGTGGCGGTCCACGTCAGCGTGTTGCCGTTGCGCGTGAAGCGCTCGATCACGTGCATGTTCTCGCTGTGCATGTAGCCGCCGATCTGATCGAACCACGTGTTCGCGTTGAAGCCCCAGGAATCGACGACGAGCGTATCGCCCTCCCAGCGGGCGACGCTCTCGCCGGTGTAGGTGCCGTCGAGCTCCTGCAGCGGCGTGTGCTTGCGGCCGTCGGTCGGAATCATGCGGTACATCGTCTGCGTCGCGATCAGGCCGCCCTGTCCCGGGTACAGGAAGAACACGTAGCTCGGGTACTGGGCGATGTAGGACGGGATGGCGCCGCGAGGAACCCCTGCCGGCATGCAGTTGTTCGACGGGTCCTCTTCGTTGGCGTTGTGGTCGTTGTACTTGACCATGTCCCAGTATTCAGGCTTGTAGATGGGCCTGTTCGAGCCGCTGCGCCGGAGCAGCGAGGCCGCGCGTTCCGCCTGCTCGTTGTTCAGGGGGCGGTTGGTGTTGCGCGGAAACACGGTGACGATCTGCCCGCTGTGGATGTCGCGCGCGACCGTCTCGCTCTCGATGGAGATGCCGTTGTTGGCGAGCTGGTTCGGGACGCCGTTCAGGTTGTCGCCGAGCCCGTTCCACACGCCGGTGAAATCCGGATGGCCATCCGCGGTGCGCGGCGTCGTGCCCGCCGGCTTCGGCGGCGCGTTGACGGTGCGGGGCCCGCGCTGGGCCTCCTGCGCGATGAGCGCGGCCGAGACGAGGCACAACGCGGCGGCGGCGCCGATTATCCTGCTGGAACGCATACGACCCCTTTCCGTCCACTTACCGGGTTGGCGGCGGCGCGTCGGGCGCGTCGGCCAGGAGCTTGAAGTCGCGGCCGTCGGCCATCTTCAGTTCCTGCGCGAGGCCGCTGTTCGAGCCGTCGCGGGCAGCGAGCGCGATGACGGTCAGCTCGTCACCCGGCTTCAACCCGCCCCGGTCGGCGCGGCTCAAACCGGCACGCCGGAGGCCGGCGAGGCCCGTCATCTCGAAGGCCCACTTCGTCACCTTGCCGTCGGCAGCCTTGACGTTGACCGTCAGGTAGGAGTGCGGGTTGATGAACTCGATGCGTGCCACCGTGCCGCTGACGGTGATCGTCTTGTAGATGTCGAACTGCGCCTGGATGGAGTGGTGCGCCGATACGAGGCCCGGCACCGCCACGCCCAGGGAAACCGCCAACAGCGCACTGATTCGCACACGCGTCATATTGCCTCCGATGGGTGACCGCGGTCGGAATCCTACACCTGAGGCTCCATCGCCCGCAATCGACGGCCCGCCTCTGCCACTTCGGGGATCGGTCAGTGCCTCCACTTCGTCCATCGCACGATACACGAACGTGCCGCTTCCGTTCCGCGCGCACGGATGCCCACGATTCGCGATCGTTGCTCACGGCATATCGTGGCTGCATACGGCCGGGCCGTCGACCCCCGTCGCGGGTACGCGCCCAATTCGATCGGCGCCCGCGCCGCCGGTGCGCTCGAGCCATCGGGGACCCCGCCTTGCACCATCAACGGCAACAAGAGAAAGCGAGGTTTTCATGAACACTCAACACAGCTGCAGCCTGATGACGGCGGGCGTCCTCGCTTGCGCGGTCATCGGGTTTGCACCTCGACCCGCGTCGGCGCAGGCGGTGATCGACTCCGTCGTCGGGGATCATCACAAGCTCCCCGTCACCGCTGTGGGCTGCCTGCAGAGCGAGAAAGAGTACCGTCGAACGCACGACTCGGGTCGCGGCGGATTCCTCCGCACCGGCGCCGGCGACGGCAACGAATTCATTCTCGTGAACGCCACGATTGGTCTGCGTTCGATGCAGGTCGCGCCAGCCTCCGAAGCGGAGGTCAACAACTGCGCCGCGTCTCCGGACAACGGGCAGGCGATCGAATTGACCGGACACGCTGAGCGCGATCTCGGGCCGATGGTCGGACACCGCGTCGTGCTCAACGGCATGCTCAAGCACGCGAAGCACGACCCTGAGGCCGTCGGCACGTCAGGCGAGTTCACGCCGAGGCCGACGGGAGGCGGGATCGATCTGACCGGAGCCGAGCTGGCGCTCCGCGAGATCAACGTCGATGCGTTCGCGCTGGCGCCGATCGCCGCGCCGGTCAGGGAAGCAGCGGCCATCGCGTCGCCAGAGCCCGCGCCGGCACCCGCTCCGGAGCCTGAGCCGCAAGCGGCACCCGCGCAGCCACCGGCACCGGCGGCCCCGGCGCCCGAGCTGCCGAAGACCGCGAGCCCGCTTCCGACGATCGGCCTGATCGGGCTGCTCTCGCTGGCAGGCGCCCTCGGACTCCGCCTGTTCACCCGCGTTCAGGCCTAGCGAAACTCGCGCGCATCCGGCTCGCGCCCCCGCGAGCCGGGCCGGCCCAGCCCCCTGCCCTCCCTCAAGTCGCACACCTGGCGGACCTTAGGCCTGCACCAGATTTTCAAAAGATCGCTGTTCTCCCGCTTGATTCTGCGGGAGAATGTTCCCCGTTCTTCAGTGGCGTGTACACAGGAGGTTATGTCGATGACTCCTCGACGAGGTTCTGTCGCAGTGGTCACGGTCACCCTCGGCATCATTGCGTTGTGCGCGGCAGCGGGTCTCGCGCAGGCGCCGTCCGGTAACAAGAAGATCGAGGCAGCGGTGACCGACCCGCAGGCGGCCATCAAGGCCGCGGCAGCCGCCTTCAAGCAGGCGAAGCCGATTCCCAACTTCGCGCCGCCAAAGACGGCGTGGGGCGATCCCAATATCAGCGGGACGTACCTGGTCGCGACCTACACGCCGCTGCAGCGTCCCGAGCGGCTGAAGGACAAGGCGTTCTTCACGGAAGACGAAGCGGTCGCCGAGCTCGCGCGCGTGATCGGACAGGACGCCGAAGTCGATCCGAGGAACGTTCACTACGACTGGAAAGAGTACGGGATGGACGGCTGGCAGAGCCCGATCCGGCCGAGCGTGCGCACGTCGCTCATCGTCGATCCGCCCAACGGACGGATTCCTCCGCTGACGCCCGAGGCGCAGAAGCGCCGCGCCGATCGCGCGGCCGCCGCGCGCTTGCGCGCGCCCGAGGTGAGCGTGAGGACGCTCGCGAGCACCTACACGCGGTGCATTACGGGCAACGCCGCCGGCTCACCGCTCGTGCGCGGCGGCAATCCCGATCCGGTGAACACGACCGGCAGCGAAGCCGGCGTCACCGCCGAGATCGAGATCGTGCAGTCGCCTGGATACGCGGCGATCATCACGCAATCCGGCTCCGACGTACGGATCGTTCCGCTGGATGGACGTCCACTCCCGCCGGCAAACGTCCGCGCGTGGCTGGGCATCTCGCGCGGTCACTGGGAGGGCAGCACGCTGGTCGTCGAGACGGCGAACTTCAACGACAAGACTCCCGCGACCAACTTCCAGGGGTCGACCGAGAACCTGAAGATGACCGAGCGGTTCACGCTCGTCAACGCCACGACGATCAAGTACGAGTACACGGTCGAGGATCCGAAGACCTGGACGCGTCCATGGTCAGCGGAGGCATTCATCCCGAAGATCCCGCCGGGGATATTCGAATTCGCGTGCCACGAGTCCAACTACGGCGTGTTCAACGTGGTCAGGGGCGCGCAGACCCGCGAGAAGGAATTGATCGACAAAGGCCTGCCGATCGGCGCTGCCGGCGGCGGCGGCGGGGCGCAATAAGGGCTTCGGGCGGTTCGACGGTTCGAACCGCCCGAATCCACCCTAATTCGGTTTCACGAACAACCCAACCAGACCAGCCGAGCCCTTGGCGTGCGACATCGCGGGCGCGGGCGGCACCAGCTTCGCCAGGAATTCCTCGCGCGTCATCCCGGGCGCCAGCTCCTTTGGATCCAGATCGGTCGCGATGATCACGAACGTGTAGTGGTGAGGCGTTCCCGGCGGCGTGCAGGGGCCCGAGTAGAAGCCCACGCCCTGCGTGCTCTTGCCGCCCACGTACTTGTCCGTCGCCTTGCCGACCTCGCCTTCGGCGAAGCTGGTCACCGACGGCGGAATCCCGTAGGCCACCCAGTGGTGCACGCCGGCGCCGCCGCGCCCTTCCGGATCCTCCATCAGGAGCGCAAAGCTCTTCGTGCCCTCGGGCGCGCCGGTCCACGAGAGCTGCGGCGAGACGTTGTCGCCGACGCAGTTCGGATTCTGCGGATTCTTGTTGGCGACCTTCCGCGGCATCATCTGGCCGTCCTTGAAGGTCGTTGACGTCAGCGTGAACGGATCGGCGGCAGCGGCGCTGCCGGCGAAGACGGTGATGAGTGCGCCTGCGGCGAGCAGGTGCCGGAGCACGTGAGTCGAAGACATATTCCCTCCAGAACGTGAACACACGAGAAGGCTCAACGCGCGAAATTGTATGTCAGACTCGTCGCCGGACGGTGAGCGCGAAGAAGCGGCCGCTGAAGACCCTCGAGCGCGTGCTGTCGAAAGCGGGCGCCGGGTCGCGGACCGACGCGCGCGGCTGGATTGCCGCGGGACGCGTCAAGGTCAACGGCACCGTCACGCGCGATCCCGATCGGTGGATCGACATGGAGCGCGACCGCGTGCGGCTCGACAACAGGCCGCTCGAGGCGCGCGAGCGCGTCTACGTGCTGCTCAACAAGCCAACCGGCTATCTCACCACCTACAAGGATCCCGCGGGGCGGCCGACCGTCTACGACCTGGTCGCCGATGTCGGAACGTTTCTGTCGCCGGTCGGCCGGCTCGATCTCGACTCGTCCGGCCTCCTGCTGATGACCAACGACAACCAGCTTGCCGAGCGCGTGACCAATCCCGATTCGCACGTGCCGAAGACCTACCTCGTCGAGGCGTCCGCGGTGCTGACCGGCGAGCAGCTGCAGCAGCTGCGCGACGGGATCGAGCTCTCCGACGGCCCGACGCGGCCGGCGAGCGTGACGCGGGTGCGCGAGTCCGCCAGCTACACGCACTTCGAGATCACGCTGACCGAAGGGCGCAACCGCCAGGTGCGGCGCATGGTCGAAGCGCTCGGCGCGCGGGTGTTGAAGCTCGTGCGCGTGCGGATTGGGCCGATTGCGATTGGGACGCTCGCCATCGGCAGGTGGCGGCTGCTCTCGGGCGCGGAGGTGGCGGCGCTCAAAAATTGAGTCTGCGCTTACAGTTCTGTGCCGCGCGGACGCGCCAATCCGATCGAAATCCCTTTGCAACACGCGGGTACATCGCTTGCTCGACGCCATTACACGATGTTTTCCTTTACGCCCTTCGCGCGGCGGTTGGTCGCCACGGTGCTGATGCTGGTGTGCGGCGCCGCGACCGTCACCGCGGGCGGTCCGGCGGTCGGCGAGTTCACGAAGCGATGGAACGGCCGCCGCATCGTGGTGAAGAGCACGCTCTACACCGTGTCCTACGATGAAGTGGGCCGCACGGGCATCCATCACAACGGCAAGCAGGCCGGCCTGACCATCGCCACGCCCGAGGGCCAGTACTACGAGTTCGACTCGCCGGGGCCGGATGACGAAGACGTGGTCGAGCAGACGCCGGATGACGTGGTCAGCGAGATGTCGACCCGCTTCGTCCGCGCGTACCATCTCGACATCGGCATCGTGAAGACGATCACGCCGCTGTCGCTGCGCCAGTACGAGCCGGGCGTCGTCCTGATCGTCGACTCGATCAAAGTCGAGCGGACCCGCGTCCGCTTCGCGTTCCGGCGCGCCGGCGAAGCGCCCGCCGCGAACGAGGAGTTCGCCACGAGCCTCACAATCGAGTGGCCAATGCCGCTCTCGAAGTCGTTCGGCGAACGCGACGGCATCGAGGGCGTGCTGCAGCGATTCATCGAGCCCCTCTAACGGCTGAGCCTCGAGCTCAGCATTCACCACACTCCGATTACCTCGCCCGAAAGCGTTTACGTGCAAGCGCACGGTGGATGCGCGTAAGCCATTGCATCTACATGCGCGATCTGCGGCACACATATCGCTAGCGTCGGCGCGAACCGCGGCGACCGCCCCCCGGCGCGCTGCACTGACCAGTCGTGTCACGACTGGGAATGGGGGTCGTCACGCCATGCCGCCGAGGCCCACGCTCATCGCGCTCTTCCTCATCCTCATCGCCATCTCCCCAATCAACGCAATCGCACAGACACCGCCACCAGCCCCGACACTCATCAGTCCTTCCAACGGCGCGACCCTCTCGCAGCCAATGACGCTTCAATGGTCGGCCGTCTCCGATCCGGATGGGCCGATGGGCAGCTACACCTGGCAGGTCGGAACCACGTCGAGCTTCGGCGTCGTGATTGCGTCGGGCTTCACCGACGCCCGCAACGGTGATCCGATCCCCACGCAGGATCGCGTGAGCGGTCTCCCGAACGCGACCTACTTCTGGCGGGTGAAAGTGACCCAGATGGTCGGCGGCGCGGTGGGCTCGATCGAGTCCGCGTGGTCGTCGGTGCAGAGCTTCACCATCAACGGCCTCGGTCCCGCGCCTGCCGGGACGTCGACCATCACGGGGCCGGGCAACGGATCGCGGTTCCACCCGTACGAGTTCTTCAAGATCACATGGACGGCGGTGCCTGGCGCTCAGTATTACGTGCTCGAAGCCGATGACGAGCCGAGCTTCTCGTATCCGTTGACGCTGAGTCTGGGCCCGATGGAATTTGGCACCTCGTTCGACGCGGGGTGGGGCAACGAGATTCCCAACATCTACTACCGCGTGCGCCCCGTGTCGGTGGACAACGTCCGCGGATTGCCGTCGGCCGTACTGAACGTGCACATCGTCAACACCGCCCCCGTGCCACCGGCGCCGACGCCATTGTCACCAGCGGGCGGCGCAACCGTCTCGCTGCCGTTCACGTTCGACTGGACCGACACGGCCAATCCGCAGATTCCGGGCTACGACATCGACGTGGACGATGAGCCGACGTTCTCCGGCACCTTCGGCGTGCTCCTGGTCCAGAACATCAGCCGGTCGGATTACACGCTGGTGTCCGATCTCGCGCCGGGCACGTACTACTGGCGCGTCCGCGCGCTGCACGGTAACGCGTACGGGCCCTGGTCGGCCGGCCAGAGCTTCCGCGTCGTCGCCACGCCACCGACAGGTGTCACTTTGTTCTGGCTGCTTCCGCAGCCGAGCAGCGTCTCTGGCGGCGCCTCGACACAAGCGCGCGTCACGTTGAGCGCCCCCGCGCCGCCTGGCGGCGCCGTGGTGCGCATCGTCAGCGACCTCCCGCACGCCGAAGTCCCGGAGACGGTCACGATCCCCGCGGGATCGACCGACGCCATCGTCTCGCCGATCACGACGATTCCGGTCCACGGCGCGACGATCGGCACACTCCGCGCCGCGTACGGCTTGAGCTGGCAGCAGAACTCTCTCGGCCTATGGCCGATCCTCTTCAGCCTCTCCCTCAACAAGAACGCCGTCGTCGGTGGGACCTCCGTGACTGGAAAGGTGACGCTGCAGCGAGCGGCACCGGCCGGCGGCGTCGAGGTCACGCTCGTGAGCAGCGACACCTCCATAGTGCGGCCACCGGCGAAAGTCTTCGTTCCCGAGGGCGAATCGAGCGCGAGCTTTGCAATCGCGACACCGACCGTGGCGGCATCGAGCCTGATCACGATCAATACGGGAACGGCCAACGACAACTATCGCGCGCCGGAAACGAGGTTGACGCTGCTGCCAGCGGGAGCGCCAACTCCGGCGCCAGCGCTTTCCTCGGTTACCGTGGCGACACCCGGCGTGCCCGGCGGCGGAAGCACGACGGGAACGGTCACGCTCACGGGTCCGGCTCCTGCGGGCGGCGCGGTCGTCTGGGTGAACGGCAGCATGGAAGGTCAGGTTGTCACACCAAACGGCAACGTGACCGTGCCTGCCGGGAGCACGAGCGCGAACTTCCCGATTCAGGCGCCTCAGGTCCCCTCGCCCTACTGGGTCCTGGTTCAGGCGTCGTACGGCAACGAGGCAGGGATGCACGCGGCGGTGCTGCGAATCGATCCCGCACAGCCCGCGATCCCGGACTTGTATGCGATGGGACTCGATGGGGTCTCGACGATCGGCGGCGGCTCGATGCACGGAACCGTTGGCCTCGCGACGCCGGCACCTCCAGGTGGCACCACCGTGTCGCTCTCGAGCAGCGATCCGGCGACCGCGCAGGTGCCGCCGAGCGTCCAGGTCGGCGCGGGGAACAGCGCCAACAGTTTCACCATCACCACCTCGGCGTCGGTGTCGAGTTTCCAGTCCGTGCAGATCACCGCGCAATCGGGCGCGGGCGTCAAGTCGCAGTGGATCAGCGTCTACCCGGATCCGAACGTCGTGACGCTCAGTTCCGTGACGCCGAGCGTCAGCGGAACGACCGGCGGCAACAGCATCCCGGCGACGCTCTTCCTCAGCGGCAACGCGCCAGCCGGCGGCGCGCGGGTGACGCTCTCGAGCAGTAACACGACCGCGGCGCAGGTGCCGGCGAGCGTGACGATACCCGCCGGGCAGGGGTGGGCCAATTTCACCATCACCACGTCCCCGGTGTCTGCGGACACGCAGGCCACCATTACGGGAACCTATGGCGCGACCCAGACGGCCATCATCACCGTGATGGCTGGCGCGGCCGCCAGCAACACGGGGTTGCTGAGTCCCACCGCACACGCGGCCGCCAGCGCCGGCGACGGCAACGGTTTCGAGGTCAACCCGGGCAACGCGATGGCCGACGACGCGCTGAACGCGGTGGATAACGACAGCGGCACCGCCTCGAGCACGTCGTGCACCAGCACGGCGCGAGACAAGCACCAGTTCTTCAACTACGGCATCACGCTGCCGTCGGGCGCGACCGTGAAAGGCATAGAAGTGCGTCTCGATTCACGGGTCGACGACACGGCCGGTTCGCCGCGCATGTGCGTCGAGCTGTCGTGGGACGGCGGAGCCTCGTGGACCGCCCCGCTGGCGACATCGACGCTGTCGACGTCGATGAGATCACGCACCCTGGGCGGCGCCGCCAATACGTGGGGCCGGACGTGGACGCCCGCGGAGCTCTCGAACGGCAACTTCCGCATTCGAATCACCAACGTGGCGAACTCGACCTCGCGCGACTTCACATTGGACTGGGCGGCTGTAAGGATTTCGTACTAGTAGGCAGGTCTTGACGGCAACGCGGGAGCCACGCAAGATCGTGGCACCAGATGCGCTGGAGATTCCTCCTTGCCGTCGGCTTCGGGTCGCTCGTCATCGCCGGCACCTGGGCGTCGGTCGACGCCCAGCGCGCCGGGACGTTCATGGGATCGTCCGAAGACCCGGCGATTGCGTATACGACCGCGCGCCTGAACAACTCGGTCGCCGACGTGAACAGGAGGCTCCAGGACGGGACCGTCCAGTTCACGTTCGACTCCAGGAGCGGGTTCCTGCGCTCGGCGCTCGACGCGCTGCAGATTCCGGTCGATTCGCAGATGCTCGTGTTCTCGCGGACGAGCCTGCAGGGCAAGCGGATCGGCGAACAGAACCCGCGGGCGCTGTTCTTCAACGACCGCGTCGCGCTCGGGTGGGTGCGCGGCGGCGACGTGCTCGAGGTCGCGGCGCACGACGAAACCGCGGGCGTCGTCTTCTACACGCTCGAGCAGCGCGCGGACGCAGGTGGCCCGCCGCAGTTCCAGCGCGCGTTCATCTGCCTCGGGTGCCACATGGCCGGCAACACGCTCGGCGTGCCGGGCCTGCTCATGTTCAGCACGACGCGCGCCCAGCCGAACCAGTTTTCGGGCATTCCGCGCCACATCGATCACAGCGACCCGATCGCGCGGCGGTTCGGCGGATGGTTCGTGACCGGCAGCACCGGTTCGGTGCAAAACATGGGTAACGAGGCCGCCGCGCTCGACGCGCGGCCGAGTCACGAGCTCTCGTCGGTCGAAGGTCTGTTCGACGCGGGCGGCTACCCGGCGCTCTCGAGCGACGTCGTCGCCCAGCTGGTGCTGACGCACCAGGCCGGCATGACCAACCTGTTGACGCGGGCGGCGTGGGAGGCGCGCGCCGCCGAGCCGTCGCTGCACGCGCCGTTCACGTCGACGCCCGAGCAGCAGGCGAGCATCGCGGCCGTGATGAACGGCGTGGCGAGCGAGGTCGTCGACTACCTGCTCTTCGTCGACGAAGCGAAGCTGACCGATCGCGTACGCGGCGCGTCGGGATTCGCCGAGCGGTTTTCGAGCGGCGGGCCGCGCGATCGAAAGGGCCGCTCGCTCTACGAGCTCGATCTCACCCGTCGCCTGATGAAGTACCCCTGCAGCTACCTGATCTACTCATCCGCCTTCGACGCGCTGCCGGCGCCCGCGAAGGCGCCTATCTACAAGCGCCTGTGGGACGTGCTGTCGGGCGAGGAGAAGGACCCGCGGTACCGATCGGCTCTCTCGCTCGCGGACCGCCAGTCGATCGTCGAAATCCTCCGGGATACCAAGAAGGACCTCCCGCCGTATTTTCAGGGCGCGATCCGCTAGCCGACCCCCGTCCTCGCTGCCATCACTGAGCCCTGAACCCGACCGCCAGCGCGAACCACGCGGACGGCAAATCAAGGGCGGCGGGCTGCCAGTCGAACGACGTCCATCCGGGCGTGGTGTTGTACAGGTGCGCGTAGCCATCGGACGACTCGAAGGTCGAGCCGTCAGCTTCGCCGGGGTAGGTGACCCCGTCGAACAGGCATCCGCTTGTCGTGCAGTTCACCGGCGGACCGTGCCCCATCGGCAGGGTGGCGATGATCAGGCCAGGAACGGTGCTCGAAATCTGGGGCGCACCGAAGATGGCTTCGTTGGCGAGGGCGTTCCCCGTTGTCTTCGAGCCGCCGTCAAATGGCGCTGTCGATGCCCCTGTGACGTCGTACATCACGAACTGCAGGAACTTCACGCTCGCAGTGATCGCAAAGTCCAGGTCGGGTCCCGTCGTGGCATTCGCGGCATACAGCATCTGCGGATCGGTCGTCCTGACGGGCGCCAGCGTGACCTTTGTCCACGTGTTGGCGGGTGTCGTGGTGATCGTCGAGATGTTCGAGTTTCCCGTTCCGAATGAGGTCGCGAGCACGAGGAGGTTCCCGGTCGACGGGAACTGCAGCTTCGCCGGCGTGCCCAGCCAGTACCCGTGATAGACGTGAACCACGCGTATCCCGGGCGCCGGTGCTGTTCCTGCGGTTGCGGCCTTCAACGCGATCGCCAGCGAGTTCATCGACCCTCTCACGGACGCCACGGTCATCGCTGGATCGATGACCCCTGCCTCGGTCTGCACCGCGTACTGCGCCGCGGATGCGCGAAGGCGGTCGGCGGAGAGCAGCGTGAAGCCCGTACCTGATGTGACGCCGGTGATGGGTGCGCCGAAGTCGTTCGATGTGACGTAGTTGTAGATCAGGTCACCGGGCACGGTCGTCGTGATGCCGCCCGCGGTAATGGCTGGATTGAGCGACTTTGCGCCGCCGGTGGCGCCGTCGAGCGCAAAGTTGACGGCCACGTTGTAGAACTCGGATACCTGCGCCTGAAATCCCGACAGGGCTTTGTCGAAGGTCACCGTGATGTCGCGAGTCCCCGCAACCACTCCGGTCACGTAGAAGATGCGCGATCGGATTCCATTTTGGCTGACCGTCGGACCACTGAGCCAGGTGTTTCCCCGGTCGTCGGCGATCGTGACCGTTCGCAACGCCGCATCCGGATAGCGGACGCCCAGGATGATGCAGTTGTTGGCGAGCGCGGGATCCGCCAGGTGGACCCTGAAGTTGTTGCCAAGCTCGCTGGGGTCGTAGTTCGACGAGGTCGTGACGTGCGGCGGTGGATCGCCTATCCATTTCGCCGGCAGACTAAATACATCTCACGCGGCGACAATCGAGCGCGCGATCCCGCAGCGAGGTGCCGCTCGCGCTCAGCTGCTATCGCTTGACGAGAATCGCGCGCGTGTAGAGCAGCTCGAAGCTGCGGCGCATATTCGGGTGCAGACCGAGATCGACCGCCTCGCCGCCACCGGACAACTACCCGAGCCAGCCTCGGTCGAATTCATCAAATGGCTGCATCTCGAATTCTGCCGCGATGCCCGAAGGGGTCCCGATATATCGCCTAGAGTTGATCGGCCTTCGGGGCCAGCGGATTGAGATATTCAGTCCGTAGGTCGCGGATAGTGATATTGTTTCCATCGCGCGTCTGGATACGCATCGATCGGCGGATGGGGTTCATCGACGGCAAACTTCATCGACGAGACGCTACAAGACGAGACGCTACAAGACATGTTTTTCCACGACTCTAACGTGCAAGAACACCTCGTCTTCACGCGGTTTGCTCCTTGCAGGAGCGAACCCAAAACATGCCCCTGTCCCCGCTCGAAAGGGAACGCGTCATGACTCACCTCGAAAACCAGCGCACGGCAACCCAACCCGGAAAAGTGATCTACGCGGCCAAACCGCACCCGCCGGCGGCCCGGAAGGCACATCTCGCAGCTCTGATAGTTATCACCTATCAAGCTTTCGACTCCCGGCGCGCGACATCGTTGAGGCGCTAGTCGTCGAAATTCAGCAGACGCGTCCGTCTTCCAAAGCATTCCCGGAAATATCGACGTCGAGATCAAGCTGATCTGAATACCAGGCGCTACCTTGTTCCTATCGGCACACTTTCGAAGAGCAAAGGAGAGTCCCCATGACTAGCATGAGAAAAGAGACTGATAGCCTTGGCGTCGTAGAGGTACCCGCCGACAAGCTCTGGGGTGCTCAAACCCAGCGTTCGCTCGAACATTTCAGCATCGGGAAGGACTTGATTCCCCGCGAAATGATCACGGCCTACGCCACGTTGAAGAAAGCTGCGGCCATCGCAAACCGCGACGGCAAGCGGCTCGACGATCAACGCCACAACCTGATTGTTCAAACCTGTGACGAAATCCTGGCAGGCCAGCATCAAGATATGTTCTCCCTGCATGTCTGGATGACCGGTAGCGGCACCCAATTCAATATGAACGTCAACGAAGTGATTTCCAACAGGTGCTGCCAGCTCGCTGGTACTCCCCTTGGAAGCCACGCGCCGGTCCATCCGAACGACCACGTCAACATGGCGCAGTCGTCTAACGATTCTTTCCCTTCGGCAATGTGCATCGCCGCGGCCGTAAATGTGAAAGAGCGCCTCATTCCCGCGGTGTCTGCTCTCCGCGACGCGATCGCCGCGAAATCGCGGGAGTGGGACGACATCATCAAGATTGGGCGCACGCACATGCAGGATGCCACCCCGCTGACGCTGGGCCAGGAATGGTCTGGATATGCGGGCATGCTGTCAGACAATCTGGAGCGGATCGAAGGAGCGTTGTCAGGTGTGTACCGGTTGGCGCTCGGTGGTACGGCTGTTGGCACCGGCATCAACTCGGCGCCGGGCTTTGCCGAAGCGGCGGCCGCTCAGATCGCCAAGCTCACCGGCCTTCCCTTCGTCACCGCGCCCAACAAGTTCACTGTGCAGGGCGCTCACGACGCGCAGGTACAGCTCTCCGGAACGCTGCGGACGCTCGCTGTGTCGCTCTACAAGATAGCCAATGACATTCGGCTGATGTCATGCGGCCCACGCGCCGGATTTGCAGAATTGCAAATTCCGGAGAACGAACCGGGCTCCTCGATCATGCCGGGCAAGATCAATCCGACCCAGTGCGAAGCGTTGGCGATGATCGCCGTACAGGTGATGGCC
>Ga0137418_10000585_pt1 | contig 32949 bp, 32 predicted proteins | sample CZODoug3_1_2_16f_FD_122242 | JGI IMG/M metagenome (GOLD analysis project Ga0137418, IMG submission 122242) | Vadose zone soil fungal communities from Angelo Coast Range Reserve, California, USA - CZODoug3_1_2_16fungal (Hybrid Assembly) | ecosystem: Environmental > Terrestrial > Soil > Vadose... | reverse complement strand
GGGAGCAGGGCAATGACCAGCCGAATCAGGAAGAGAACAATTGCCGTCGCGGCCTCAACGCCGTCTGAGAAAGCTGACCTAATGCTATACCAAAACCCGGCCGCATTGACGATCTGTGTCGGCGATTGCAAAGTCACAGTTATGGTCGAGAGGCTGGCTTGATTCTCGAGAAAGCGCCGGCGGCCTTCGAGCTTTTCGATCTCAGTGCGAACATCGGCGAGTTCTCTTTGCACATTGAGCGCGTCTTCGACCTTTGCCGCGCGCTTCATGATTTCCAGAAACTGCGCCTCTAAAGCTTTTTGATTTTTGATTCGCGCTTCCAGGTCCATGAACTCTTCAGTGACGTCCTGACCAGTCTGTTTCTCGCCTCTAATGGTTTTGCTGACGGCCGAGCTTGACTTAGCCCGCCCTGACTTGGCATGCCGTTTGCATTAACGCAACGCATGAAAACGACAGCTCATACCGGCAACACCTCAACGTCAATGACAGCGGTTGCAACCCTTGAGATCGAAATCGAGGAGTTGGAGGAAATTATGGCTCCCGAACCTGACCGCGATGGGTAAGCGGGAGGAAGCGGCTCAACTTTACACCCGGGCGCTTGCAATCTACGAAAAGACACGCGAGCCCGCCCATCCAAAAGTTGCCGGTTGCCGCAGGAATCTCGAGCGCTGCCGGCGGTCCATCGGAATCTCTCAAGACACGTAGAGGCTGATAATCCGTTCGATGGCGCGGCGGCAGACGGCGCAGAACTCACGGCTTCGCGTGAACATGATGCAATCCACTTCCGGGCGGTAGTAGCCTTTGGCCTCGTAGTTCGCCCCTTCGAACGCGCCGACTTTGCCGCGATATTGCTCTCTTGCGAAAAGCCGTATCTCGAAATCGCGGCTCTCCCGGAACAGCGCTTCCATTTCCGTTTCGGGACGCCGGCTGGACCGCAGTTGCGTGCGGCGTTGTTGATACTCGGCCGAGTACTTCTCGTATTCCTCTTTCTGCCACGGAGTCGGGATGGGCGTGCCCGGCTGAACGAGGTCCTTCCATTTCAGATTTGCGGGATCGAGCAGCGCCGTGACGTTGGGCTCCCAGGGCTCGATTCGGACGGACGGCGGCAGGTACGCGACGGATGACGTGTAATACTCGTCGGCGAGATCGGCAAAGTGATGGCCGAACTCGTGGACGAAAACGTACGGCGCTTCGTCGCTGTCTGCCGCTACAGTGCCGTAGAGGCCAAAGATCCCGCCTCCGCCATACGTGCGCGAATTCGTCACGATCTCGATGAACTCATAGGGCGCGAACTGCGCCACCTGGCGCAAAGCGCGGTTGTCGAACGTCAGGATGTAGCGCTCCGAGCCGAACGCGTCATAGCTTGCTCCGAGGGGAGAAGCGACGTGGATTCCGGTAGACGGGCGGGAGATCCCGGACTCGGTTGCAGCCGGGCATAAACCCCAGACATTGAAATCCGCTCGATGTTCTTTGAAAGGCGTCGTCGAAAAGAGGATTTCCAGCAGCCGCCGTGTATCCCGCTCAAACTTGCTTCGCTCGGCCGCCGTATATCCATCACACAGAATCAGGAAATCCACTTTGCCGGCAGGGTCGCCGCTCTTCTGAAACTCGATCAGCGGCCCCGGGGATGCCGGTCGAGAACTGTCCACGAACATGTCTTTCGGGTCTACGATCACGGACCAGATTTCCCGGAACGCGTTGGCGGCGTCCCGCTTTTTCAACAGGACCTGTGCTCGCCCCTGGGGCGCTGGAAAACGAAGGGACTCGTTAAATGTCCGATTTAGCTTTTTGGCTTCCGCCGTCGTTTCCCATTCCCCGTAGATCGAAGCGAACCCGCGGGAATACAGGATGCGATTTGTGTCCAGGTCTCGAACTTCAAAAAAGTACTTTCCAAGGTTCGTCTCATCGATTGTCTTCCGCAGATCACCCGGCCACGCGAGCGGTTCAACGACGACTCGATCCAGACTGAACAGTTCCTGCGTATCATTGCCGGTGTGGTAGTAATCCAGCCGCATGGTGCGTGGCGCCTGTTGTCCGAAAGCCACAGAGGAGAGGAACAGGACGCATAGGAAATGCATCGACAGAAGTGTTCTCCGAGTCATCCGCATCACGATATCTCAGAACTTTTGACATGTCGAATTCGTCGTGAAACACTTGCGGCGATCACAAACAAAACTGGATGGCCGGTCGACAAAAGGCTCTCGCCTGGAGGAATGCGATGAGACAACTAGCCTGGATAGTCCTGGTCGGTGCGCTCGTGGGGATTTCGATGCCGCTGTACGCGCAGCAAGCGAGTCCCGACATGATCCTGACTAATGGAAAGATCATTACCGTCGATGATCGCTTCTCGATCGCTCAGGCGGTCGCGATCCGCGGGGACCGCATCGTCGCCGTCGGTACCAATCAGGAGGTCTCCCGGCTTGCGGGACCGAACACGCAGCGCGTCGATCTGCGCGGCAAGGCCATGGTTCCCGGGCTCATCGATAATCACGCGCACTTCCAGGAGGAGGGCGCGTACTGGACCCTCGAACTTCGCCTGGACGGAGTGGACTCCCGCAAGCAGGCGCTCGAAAAGCTCCGAGCCAAGGCGAAGGAGCGTGGACAGGGGCAGTGGGTCTACAACCTCGGCGGGTGGTCGCCCGACCAGTTCACGGACAACAAGAAGCCGTTCACGCGCGAGGAGCTCGATCAGTACGCGCCGGACAATCCGGTCTACATGGTCTTCAGCCGCAGCGAGGTGTATCTCAACAGCAAGGCCATCGAGGCCGTCGGACTCGACAAGATGAATCAACCCTGGATCAAGCGCGACGCCGGCGGCCGGCCCACCGGCATCGTCGACATCGCGGGCGCCAACGCTGTCCGAAACGCCGCGAACTTCCTTGATGCTCCGAACGGCGGGCGGGCCAACCTGCCGATGGACGTGATCGTGGCGAGCCAGATGGCGATGCTCCACGACCTGAACAAAGCCGGCCTCACGGCGTCAGGCGGCGATTGCACGTTTGAGGACCTGTACCGGCAGTTCCAAAGCCAGGGAAAGACCTTCATGAGGTTCTTCTGTTTCCGGACGGCACCCGCAGGTGGCCGGGGCGCGGGCGGACTGGATCAGCAGATCGCCGCCATCCCCAGGCTGAAGTACTTCGACGGCGACGAATGGCAGGACCATGTGAACTGGGGCGAGCGGATCGGCAATATTCCGGGACAAGACCCTTACATCGCCAACCCTCAGCCGATCTCGCAGGAGGCGTTCGATCAGTGGGGCCGCGTGGCGCTCGAGTTGGCCAAAGCGCGAATCCCGATCGAAATTCACACGGTGACCGAGCAGGGCGTGGAAGGACAGCTTCAGCAGGTCGAAAAAATCGACAAGGAAGTCTCCGTCAGACCCCTTCGATGGTCGTTCATGCACATGGAGGGCGTCACCGTGCCCCAGGTCGAGCGCATGAAGAAACTCAACATGTTCCTTGCGGTGAACCCCAGGGAAATCGTCTCGGGCGGATTGCTCCACCGCGTCTGGGACGATCGTGCGTTCTCAATGCCGCCGCTCAGGGAGATTCAGGACAGCGGCATCATGTGGGGGCTCGGGACCGACGCCTTCGAGGTCAATCAGTACCGCCCGTTCCAGACGTTGTATTGGGCCGTGACCGGAAAGATGGTTGGCGGCACGGTCGTCAACACGCACACGGTGAGCCGTGAAGCGGCACTGATCGCGCATACGCGCAACAACGCCTATCTGTTCTTCCGCGAGAATGATCTCGGATCCATCCAGCCGGGACGCTATGCGGATATGGTGGTGATCGATCGCGACTACCTGACGATTCCAGCCGATCAGATCAAGGACATCAAACCCGTGATGACCATTGTCGGCGGACGCGTGGTGTTCGACGCGGCCAAAGAGTAAGAATCCCACGCACAAGCCCTCTCCCCGCCCAATTATTCCCGTCCGCGTCGGCTTGATCTGGATCTAACGAGCAACGTCCGCCGATCAGGAACTGCAAATTGTTGATCCGGTTCACTCCTGTTTGCCTTGTGGTTTGGCAATGCTTTTGCATCCGCATTCGGGAATCGTGTTGCAGCGCCTGCCTCCTAAAGGGTTGATCCCCGAGAGGCATCCTATGAAGAAGATTATTGGTTGCCTCATGGCCGGTTTCGGAATCGGTGTGGCCACCTGGTGGGTGAAACAATTTACAAGCGAAGAGGACGCTTTTCGAGAACTTCTTCGAGGACTGACAGTCGGTTCAAATCCCGATGCCGTCTTATATCGAGTAGCTGAACGCTCAACAAAATTGATCCGTGGAACTGCCGCCTATGTCGAGCGAGTCGACGTCGAACGTGACGAGGTTATCGCGGCGGCGGTGTATGGCACCCACGGCATGCCTCCGGCTGGAACGCGTGGACCCTACCACGGCTCCGTTGCAGAACAGGTGATTCGGACAGGCGAGGCCGCCTTTGTTCGTGACGTCAGCAAAAGTCATTCTATTCTCGCTTCCATGAATCACTATCCGGCCGTCGTCCTGCCCCTTATTTCGGAGGACGAGGCCCTCGGAGCACTCATTGTCATTCAGGGCAAAAAGCGATTGACTGGTCATATGATCGCTCACCTGCAAAGCATGGCAGATACAGCGGCTGTTTCACTGCGGCGGGCCAGCTCGCTGGAGGAAGTGCGGCAACTGCTGCACAATCGAGAGGAAATGCTGCGAGTGCTGGCGCACGATCTGAGGAATCCCGTGAACACCATTTCGATGGCAACAGCAACGCTTCGAAGTTCTACAGGTTTGGGACAGACTCAAGAGAAGGTCATAGAAATGATCGAGCGCTCGGCAGGCCGGATGAATCGATTGATTCAGGATCTGATCGATAACGCTGTTATTGAACACTCCGGCAAATTACCTATGAATGCAAAAGAAGAGCTCGCCGATAATTTGGCTGAAGAAGTCTGTGAGCTGACGCGAATTCAAGCAAAAGCGAAAACGGTTCATCTGCGGTGCCAGATCGAAGGTCGAGCCATAGTGATCGTAGATCGTGATCGTCTGTTACAGGTGTTGACGAACCTCATCGATAACGCCATCAAGTTCACACCTGAAGGTGGAACAGTGACGGTGAAATCCGAAGTTCATCAAAACGAGGTTCGCTTCTCCGTTTCCGACACGGGCCCTGGCATTGCGAAGGCCGATCGTGATCGGATCTTTCAACCCTTTTGGCAAGCCCCGGCCACTGCCCATCTTGGAGCGGGTCTCGGGCTGGCAATTGCGAAACAAATTGTGGAGCAACACTCCGGCAGGATCTGGGTGGAAAGCGAAGAAGGACGCGGCAGCACATTCGTGTTCACGATACCAGCCAGTTCATCGAACTAGCAGGCTGCGGAAAAATTCGGTTCGAGCAACTGTGGCGGCGCTCTATGAGCGCCGGTCTTTCCTAAAACCAACGAAATACTGGCGGTCATAGACCGCCGCTACAGTGCAGTTTGCCTTCTCGGAGCATTTCGCCGCAGCCTGCAAGTTTACTTTGCCGCCAAACCGGTAAGCACTTGTCGCGCTGCGGATGCAAAGCGAGCAACGTCGCTGTACGGACGCGCAACCAGCATCGCTCCCTCCAGGGCACTCAGCAACATGCGCGCAACCTCTCGGGCGGAGCCTCGCGAATGAAAAATCCTGGCGCGGCGGCCCTGGTCGATCACTCCCGCGAGCCAGGTTTCGTTCGCATCGAAGAATCGGCGGATTTCCTTCTGCAGCGGCTCGGGTAATGTGCTGTATTCCGCAGCCAGCATGCCGCACAGGCAGAGCCGTTCCTCGCGCAGCACTTCCTCGTAGAGTTTGACGTAACGCTCCAGTTTCGCTGCGGCGTCGCCACCCCTCTGGTCAACCAACTTCAGAGCGGCACTGAAGGCCTCCGAATAGCGCTCGATAAGCGCGCGGCCGAGTTCTGCCTTCGTCGCGAAGTGGTGATGCAGGCTTGCTTTGGTTATGCCGAGCTCGGCCGAGATATCGGCATAGCTGAACCCGTTGAAGCCGGAGGTCTGCACGAGACGCTCGGCAACATCCAGGATGCGGGTCGCCGTGTCGGGCTGTGCGTCTCGGACTGAGGGTCGCCCTGTCATACGTCGCCATGATAACAGAAAAAGCTTGCATGTCTACCTACTAGTAGGTAGATTAGGCCACCATACTTGGAGGACACCATGAATGAAAACAAACACACAACCGAGCACAAAACCTTCGCGCGGCCCGACGAAACGCGCGAGTTTCCCAACGGACGAGCCGAGATCCTGAAAGTCAGCGGCGGCGAGGTCGGACGGCTGGTCTTCAAGCCGGGGTGGCGGTGGTCGAACGATGTGAAGCCTATCGCGAAAACCCAAAGCTGCGAAGCACCACACTTTCAATATCACGTCAGCGGACAGCTAGCGATCCGTATGGATGACGGGACCGAGTTCATTGCGGGGCCGGGGGACATCACCTCTCTTCCCAGCGGTCACGATGCCTGGGTGGTCGGTGACGAGCCCGTGGTTGTCGTCGACTGGTTCGGCGCCAGCAAGTACGGAAAATCCGCTTGAGATAACTCTCACTGATGCCGAGGATGCGGGCCGCTTCCTGATGATTCCTGGAAGTCTTATGGAATTGTAAAGTGGAGTCCTTCAAGGTGCGTCCCGTCGCCCACTTCGATCTCAGCCGCCTGGGCCTCGATCCGGGTTCCGGGATAGTAGAAAGAATCAGACTGGCCGCGCCCATTCACCTTCGGCCAGAACCGGAGCCGGTAGTGGCCTGGTGGGACCATCTTGAATTCAAACTGCCCCTGGTCAACGCTCGCCGCCAAAGAACCACCTGCTGCTGGACCGGCGGCGTCGAGGGAATCGGCGCCGATAAGACCGGTGAGCGGTTGGCCCTGCATATCAACGACGGTCCCACGAATGCTGCCATCGTATGAAAGCTGAAAATCGGCGCGGCAGGCGCTCCCGCTCCCAACATTCAAACTGTAAACCTGCGAAATGAGCCGCCGGGGTGGTGGCTGCGCGTTGATGGCATACTTTCCGGGAGCCAACCCCCAGAACTCATAAGAACCGTCGGCCGAACTGACCGTTTCGTATTCTCTCCCATCAGAGTTAACCGTCACGGTTACCCCAGCAGCACCTTCACTTTTTTCGAGACCCGCGATACTGCCATTGAGTCGCTGCTGATAAATCGTTCCAAAGAGGTCCGGCATGCCTGTTCCTGCACGAGTTGACCGGAGCTGATGAATCAATGCAATCTCAGAAGCGACAGGCCGAGTCCCCGCGCACGGGTCCGTGCGTAAACTTCCGTCCTTCATGTAAGCAAAAACCAGGTAGTCATGGCCGACTTCAAATGGGTAAGTGCAGGAACTGTTCGCGGGATCCGTACGAACGATGATCGTTTTTGAGGAATCTCCACGAAACTGTTCGATGACCTCAAGCGTCACAGCGATATAAGAATCGTCTCTGGGAGGCGGAGGATCCGTTGCGAGGCGTCGTCCTCTATTATCAAGCTGCACCGCTGGACGAAGATCGAAAGCCTGCCTGGAAATGACCCTCGCCGCAAACGCGACAGGCGCAGTCGGCAGTTGGCAGCGCCCAGGTCCGGGGGGCGCGCAGGAACAGGCAAGCGCGTCCGTCGCGAACACCGGCAGCGCTGCCACGATCATGAGACCTATTCGGAAACGCATGAACAATTTTCGCCGCTTTCCATCCGAAATAGCCAGCCATTCCGGGCAGTAGTATGATTTGCACCAAACGGCTGAATGGAGACAACGTGCGCGGAAAAAGTTCCGGCCTGCGATCGATTGCAATTGCATTTCTCGCGCTGGCGCTCATCGAGGCGCCTACGCAGATGCGCGCACAGGAACGCGCGAACAGGCTGATCGGAGTGATGGGTATTCCTAGCGAGATTGCACCTGTCGAGGCTCGGATCAAAGAGGCTGACGTCACGCGCATCCAGGGAGTCGTTTTCACTTCGGGCACGATCGACGGCACGCGCATCGTTGCTGCCCGATCGGGTGCGGGAAAAGTCAATGCAGCGATCGCGGCTACACTGCTGGTCGATCATTTCTCGCCTTCTGCTGTGGTGTTTACCGGAACGGCCGGCGCCGTGGACGTCGAACTAAATCCCGGCGATGTGGTCATCGGAACTGCTGTCGGATACCACGATTTCGGGGACGTCACGACTACAGGGTTCGTCCGATCGCCAACACGCAACGCGGCGTCCGGGCGGCTTGACCCTTCCCTCTTTCCTGCCGATCCGGAACTTCTGGCGGCCGCACGCCGGGCTGCAACAACTTTGAAGGCCGCAGCCATTCGCGAAGGAGTGATCGTCACGGGCGATGCCTTCATCGCAAATCCTGCCCGCCGGATGGACCTTCGCCGTGAGCTGAACGCGAGCGCGGTGGAAATGGAGGGCGCTGCCGTGGCGCAGGTCTGCGCTCGCTTTGGCGTAGCCGCTATTGTGATCCGAAGTATCACCGACCATGCGGATGGCGACGCTGCCGGCAGCTATCAACGATTCGTGGGACTCGCCTCGCGCAACGCCGCCGATCTTGCACTCGCCACCATTCGCGAGATGCTGAAGTAAGAAAACGCGATGGCCCATCGACTCCGTTTCGTTCCGTTCTTCTGCATCGCAGCGGTGCTGCTGTTCACGTATCGCCTGTATGCATCCTCCTATTTCTGGCTCGACGATTTCACTGCGCTGAGCTGGGCTCAGCAGGAGAGCGCGCTGAAGATGCTCGGGCACATCATTAACCCTCTATCGCAATACTTCCGGCCGACAGGAATGTTGTTTTATTGGATCATGCTTCGGGTATTCGATCTGAATGCGCCGGCATATCACTACGTCGCATGGTCCATACATGCGGCGAACACAGCGCTTGTTTACGTCATTCTCAAGCGAATAACGGACTCGAGCGCCGGGGCGGCGGTTGGAGCAATGCTTTTCGCCAGTGAAGCCGTGTTTGTGGACCTTTACTGGAGCTTCGGAACGATTTTCGAACTGGTGTGCGCCTTCGCGATGTTCACCGGCATCCTCCTGTGGAATACAGAAAACCGCTCGTGGTCTCGCGTAGTGTTGTGCCTGGTTGTATTTGTATTGGCCGTCAAGGCGAAGGAAATGGCGATCACCCTTCCGGCGATTTGGCTTGGATGCGATCTGCTGCTCCGCTCGAAACCGAGCGTGAGGGCCGCCTTTCAAATCGTAATTCCAGCGTCGTTTGGTCTCTGGTACGGCTTCATCAAAATGATGGATATGCGCGGGCTACCGGCCGCGGCCGCCTATTACATGGATGTGAAATGGCTCACGTTGGGACGGGGCTATGGCGCGTATTTCAACCAGCTCTTCAATACAAATCTGCGCTGGCAATTCTGGGCCATTGGCTTCGCAGCACTGTTGCTTTTCTTTGCGATCGGCAAAATGCGGACGGCTGTTTTCTTCCAGATGTACACGTTTGTGACGTTTCTTCCGTTGGTCTTTCTCGTCAATCGTCACGAAGCATTCTATTGGTATATCCCGATTCTTGGACTCTGCGGTCTCGCTGCGCTAATGGTGAAAGCGCTTGTGGAATTCATCGAACCCAGGTTTCCCGCGCGCATCGCGCCGCCGGCCGCGGCGGCTGTGTTCGCAACCCTGTGCTGGGGAACCTATGTCGTTCAGCGAAATGAAACAGATGAGCGCAGGCAGTGGCAGCAGCGCATCGCGGCCGAGTATCGGAGTTGGATTGCACATCTGCGATCGCTTCCTCAACCGCAACCGAACGAGACGTTGTTCTTCGAGTCATACCCATCCCTTTTTGATTCGAGTGTGCTGCACAACGCCGCTCAAGTGGCGTTCCGCCGGACGGATATCGATGCGAAGGTGGTTGAGACCAAACCGCGTTGAGTGCGCAGAAACCAGGAACAGGGCGATACTCATCACCATTCCACCCGCGCAGCTATCCGATCCATTTCTCGAATAGGATCGTATTGGTGGTCCGATACCCGAACGAAGCGCAGGATTCCCGCGTCCTCCAGGATTCGCCGGCCCTGCTGGTCTTTGTCCATAGAAAGGAACTCCCGGCGTAGAGCCACCCGGATAGCATGCGGAACGGAGCGGTGGACTACCCAGGGCGGGGCGGGACTGGGGCCCAATACCGCTATCGCGCGGATCTTCTTGGCCATTGATGGATTTCTCGAGAACTCCATCTCCAAAACCGTGCTGTCGATGGCGGATGCATGGACGCGACGCTCCAAAATCATCTGAAGGGAAGCTTGATGAGAGCCGGATTCCACGACACGGCCAAAGTAACCGGCCCTCCTTCCTTCCGTCGCGAGGTGGTGTCGAACTGCGTTGTAGCCGGAATGCGATCCGGGTTCGTTGTACGCCCATATTGCGCCCCGCAGATCATCGAAAGACCGGAAGCTGCTGTCCCCGCGCACAACGATATCGGAGTAATAAACAGGCCTGCCACCATAGCGCTCATGCCTCATCACAGGGGCCGCCAGCAATTCAATGGTTGTCTTGTCGTGGTTCTTCCTGACGTACGGCAAACCACAAATCCAGCAGATGTGGATTTTGCCCCGGTCGAGCAGTCGTTCCCGTTCCTGCCACGAAATAGCGTCGACGAATTCAGTGGGAACACCGAGGTTTTGCCCAATGAATGCCGAAAGAGCCCTGCAGAAAGATTCCGCAATCTCGGCCTGGCAAGATGTAAATCTCAACACGATAGATCCATTTCGCGATTATCTTACGCGCCGGCGCCTGGCGCTGAAACTTTTATTGACTGGCCTGGTTTGCAAGAATATAAACCTGGCATTCAGAAGTGGTGCGCAAGTTAACGGGAGGACCTGAGAAATGAAAAACAGTGCCGCACGAATTGTTGCAATTCTGGGACTGTTGGCGATCGGTGCCGGCGGTTTCGTCTACGCTCAACAACACGATCATTCACAGCACCAAAACCAGGCGAACGCGGTTTCCGCCGAGGACGATGTGGCCATCTTCTGTCCGACCATGAAGACCGGGCAGTTATGCAGTCACGGAACGGCAAATGTCCTCCAACTCAGCGGCAAAAAGCAGGACCAGTGGATCGCGATCGCCCGCAAGTACGACAAAGCGGTTGATGCTGCTACCCTGCAATTGTTCAAGGATTCCGAGGCCGTACTGACGCCGGAACAACTGAAGCAGTTAAAAGCCTGGTTCGCTGTGGGGCTGAATCCCGAGATCAACCAGATACTTTATAGCAAGGGCCTGGGACCGAAGAAACCCTGACGGATGTCGATGAACGCGGGCTAAAGCCCGCGACTACATTTGGGATCAACGTACATTTGGGATCAACGTTCGGCCCGAATTTGGGATCAACGTTCGGCCCGAATGTAGTCGCGGGCTTTAGCCCGCGTTCGACCCCTTTGATACAGGATGCAATTGTCTTGACTAACCCGTCCGGGGCGGCATTCAATGTCCGGAAGGTGGATCAAAAACGGTATTTTCAGGGAGGTTTCGTATGACCCCTCGTTTCTTTGCGTCGATAGCTCTTGCGGGGATCTTTGTCGGGGTGATGTTGCTGCCCGGATTCGTGGCCGCGCAGACCCGAACAGCCGCTGTGAAGACGGCAACCCCGGCGAAGCCTTATGCGGCGCCGCGCACACCGGACGGCCAGCCTGATTTGCAGGGCTTTTGGTCGAACACGACATACACGCCTCTGCAGCGGCCGAACAACGTCAACAAGGAGTTTTATACAAAAGAGGAAGCGCAAGAGATCGTGAAGCGAGCGGCTGCGCAGGAAGAAGAGCAAACGGTGCCCGGAACCATACCCGACGTGCACTACGACTTTACTCAGTTCGGGCTCGACCGGAGCCAGAGTCCCTTCGCTCTGGACCTGCGCACGTCGATGATCGTCGATCCGGATGATGGCAGACTTCCTCCGCTGTCGGCGGAGGGAAAGAAGCGAGCCGCCGAGCGCGCAGAGGCGAGAAGGCGAATGGGTGGCCCATTAGATGCTGCACAAAATCAGCCCCTCTCCGTGCGTTGTATGCTCATGGACCGCAACGGACCGCCAATGCTCGCCGGCGCCTATAACAATACCTATCAAATTGTGCAGGTCCCGGGATACGTGATGATTCTCGTCGAGATGCTTCATGGCGTCCGCATCATCCCCCTGGACGGGCGTCCGCAACTGCCACAAAATGTCCGCATGTGGCAGGGAAGCAGCCGCGGCCACTGGGAGGGCGAGACCCTGGTGATCGAAACGGCGAACTTCACGGACAAGGCGCCCTTTCAGGGATCCACCGAGAACATGCGTCTGGTCGAACGCTTCACACGCGTGGCCGACGACACGATGCGTTATCAATTCCGCGTCGAGGATCCTTCGACCTGGACCAGACCCTGGTCTGCAGAAGTGCCATGGAAGAAGACCATCGGTCCGATATTTGAGCACGCCTGCCACGAAGGGAATTACGGTTTGGGTAACAGCCTTTCCGGAGCTCGAGCGGAAGAGAAGAGAGCCGCCGAAGCCGCAAAGAAGCCGGCGAAATAACTGTAGCGGCGGTCTATGACCGCCGGTTTTTCCTGGAACAGCTGTGAATGAATTCGCCGAGTGTACTCCCCTCCTTAAGAAAGGAGGGGTGGCTGCGCCATCAATGAAATGCTGCGAAGCCACATTAAAAGGCGCAGACGGGGTGGTCGCTCACGCACCATGTTTCAAAACGCATTCCGCAACGTAACTTGTACGCGACCAACCCTCCTTCATAAGGAGGGAAATGCGGCCTGACCTGTAATCGTTCACAGCTTCATAGAGCGCCGCCGCTCCAGTCGCCCCACAAGAACGTATAGCATGATGCATTCAACGCCGTCTTTCTTCCGCCAAAAAAGTGAGGTGAAAGATGTACTCCGGAACTCGGTCTTGCATGATCATCGGGTTCACGCTTCTGGTCTGTCTGGGGCCTGGCATCAACTCGAGCGAAGCACAGCAAATCAGAATCGAGGGCGTTTTTCCACGACAGCTGCCACGCGGACAGGCAACGGTCATCAATGTGGCGGTTCCAAGCCGGGACGCGATCCAGTCCGCAGAGATCTCACCCTCAGCGGGCGTGAAGGTGTCGGGCATCAAACCGGGCCGAAATTTTCAGGGAGCGCTTACATGGTCGGAGCTCACCATCGACGTGGCAAAGGACGCGGCGCCGGGAGACCGAACGCTCGCGGTCCTGCTGCCGACGGGTCCCACGGTTCCCGTAACGATCACGATTCCGAGCCACGTCCCCAGCATCTCTGAGCTTCGTGTCCTGTCGGCGCAATCAAATCAACCGACACTCGAGCTGCAATTCGCCGCAGTGGATGGGTCCGCCGATCTTGGCGATTCACCGTATGTCTGGTTCATGATTGGCTGCGGGGGCGAATCCGTCCCGGGCGTTGTCCACGGCAAATTGAACGCTCGTGACAAGGGCAACGGTTTCGTTCACGCCGTGGTTCCCAACCCGCACACCTCCGCCGGAGGCGGCTCTTCGGCCAGTGGTAAGTGCGATCTCCAGGTCCGGATGAGTGACTCGGCCGGGTTCGACAGCAATACCTTGAAGACGACAGTCGATTAGGAGAACTCAATCATGCGCCTACGCCTGATGCCTCTCGTTTCGGCAGCCCTGGTACTTTGTATGTCGGGGCCTGCGTTTGCCCAGGAATGGGTGGAGTTTTCGAATCTGGAAGGACGCTTCACCTGCATTTTCCCCACTCCACCGAAAGTAACGGAGACCACCTGGACCTCGGAGTACGGCGCCATTCTGCCGGCGCGCGTCTATAGCTCGACGCAAGGCCAGAGCCGTTATTCCGTGACGGTGGTGGATTACAACCCGATTGAACGCCTCCTCGTGGAGAAATCCTGGTCCTGCCCGGCAGGCACCGAGACCTGTCAGGGCATAGGTGACTGGGGTCTCGGATACTGGAAAAACGACGTGCGAGGCGCGATCGTCTATGCGACCTCGAAGTTCCTGCTAAAAGACGTCAAGCTGACGCACCTGATGTGGAATTCCCAGGCGCTGGTTCAGGGACAGGAATTCCAACTCACCAACAACGCCGATCAATCCCGTACCTTCGCGTCAATCTACATGCACGAGAACAAGCTCATTATTATGGAAGGCACAGTCCCCCGGGGTTACCCCCCGCCGGCGGTCTTTACGCAGTCTCTGGGCTGGCTCGACGCAAGCGGACGCGGGATTCGCTATTCGACCATGTACATCAACGCTCCCGATGTCCCGAAACCGTCGGTTCGCGGCGCAGCACCGCCGACTCCACCTCGCTGAAACGAACATTCGAATGAACTGCAGGCAGGCCGCATTCCCCTCCTTGTGAAGGAGGGGTGGCCGTGCCATCAAGAAAAAGGACCCGTTCCGAAGTGGCACGGCCGGGGTGGTCGCTCACAAATTAAGTAGCGGAATGCGTTTTGAAACATGGTGCGTCAGCGACCACCCCGTCTGCGCCTTCTGACTAAGGTGGCTTCGCAGCATTTTCTTGATGGCGCAGCCACCCCTCCTCTTTGAGGAGGGGAATACACTCGGCGAATTCATTCACAGAAAAACCGGCGCTCGTGGAGCGCCGCTACAGTAACGCGGACATCAGAGACATCGGTCCCGGCGTGTCGCGCGGCAATCCTGAGCGGCGGACGAAGAAACCCCCGTAACGCAGCAACTGAACCCGTGTACCTGGCGATGCGCTTCAAAAGCTCGCGACGATCGAAGGCTCCGTCAATATATATATGGATCAGATCCTCTATGCGTTCCTGGTCGGTCTCGGCTGGACGCTCTCGAAACATGTGACCTCCTATGTTTCAAAGAAAGTCGTTGGCTGGATTGTTCTCAAGGGGGAAAGGTTCGCGGCAGTTTAGATCAACCAGTCGTAACGGGCTACTTTCCGCTTTGCTACCCAAACACTGAGATAACTCAAACAAAAAGGATAGGAAAAGGCGATTCCTGAAGTCTTCGGGACACGTGGATTCAACGTGTTGCGAGTGGCATTGCCGATGCATATCCGATGCCCGATACGGAGACTATTTATGGTTCGTGTGAGAACAGCCGTCGACGTACTTGCGTCGGTTCCTGCATTTCAAGGACTGCATGAATCCGCTCTGGAGCTTGTGGAACGTGACAGCAAGCATCTGAAGCTGAATGCCGGCGACGTTCTCTTTCAGGAGGAAGAAATCGATGATGCCATGTACATCGTGGCGTCCGGCACTCTGGAAATGGTGGCGACACTGCGAGACGGCGGGCCGCAACACCTCGGCAGATTCGGCCCAGGCGACTGCATCGGTGAAACCGTAGTTTTGTTTCATCGGCCGCGACGGGCAACCGTGTACGCTTCAGTCCCATCCGAGGTGTTGAAACTTTCGCTCCCGTTGCTGGCGACTCTGTTTGACCGGCACCCGTCTTTACACAACGAACTGCAGCGCCTCGCCGCACGACGTCTATTGAGTTTTCATTTCGCGTCTTCCCCAATGTTTGCCGGCATCGATATCGAAAGCCTCCGATTGCTCGATGTCGAGGCCGATTGGATTCGTGTGGACGGCGGGGAGACGCTGTTCACAGAAGGTGAGCTGCCGGACTATTTGTACGTTGTGGTGTGCGGCAGATTAGAAGTCACAGTCAAGCGCAGTGATGGCAAAGAGGATGTCATCGCGCACGTTAGCCGCGGAGGCTGTGTGGGCGAAACGGAACTGCTGACAGGTGAACCGCGGTCGACGACGGTCCGGGCCTGCCGTGACACACAGCTGGTGCGATTGTCGGAAGAACAACTCGAAATGCTGCTCGAGCGACATCCGCAATGCATGAGGCAGATCGCAAAAACATTCTCGCGCATTAACCGTGACAACGGAACAATGGCTCCGAAAGCGCGCGTCTCAACAGTCGCGATCGTGCCGGCCGGATCGCAGGGACTTCCCTCCGGTTTCGTGGAAAGCCTCGTTACAGAACTCTCACGGATCGCAGGGTCCGCGTTCGACCTGAGCAGCCGTCGAATCGATTGCGATCTGGGACAGGGATCGTCCGCACTCTGCGATGAAGCGGCGCACACGCGCTTGATCAACTGGCTGGCGGAATACGAAGAGAATTTTTCGAATCTCCTCCTGGAATGCGATCCTCATCTCTCGCCCTGGACTGCCTTGTGCATCCGCCATGCAGATTTGATTCTCATCGTTGGCGCCGCAAAGGACGACCCGCGCGTCGGAGAAGTGGAAGCCGCTATTTTCTCCGGTGCATTGAGTACCTGCTCCGCACGCAAGGAGCTCGTGCTCGTGCACTCCAATACAGCCGGAATGCCATCGGGAACCAACGATTGGTTAATGCCGCGCCGCGTCGACGCTCATCATCATGTCCGGCGGAAGCACGCGCCCGATTATCAACGCCTCGCCAGGTTCATTGCAGACAAGGCAGTCGGCCTGGTGCTCAGCGGCGGCGGTGCCCGTGGTATTGCGCATATCGGAGCCATCCAGGCACTCGAGCAGTGCGGTGTACCGATCGATTTCGCCGGCGGTACCAGCATCGGCGCCGCCGTGGCGGCACATTGGGCGCTCGCCGCAGACATTTCCGCTCTGACCCGAATCGGCAGGGACTTCAGCAACAATTTCAGCCAACACTTTTTCCGCGATTTGACGTTCCCCCTGGTATCGCTCAACTCGGCCCGCCGATTCACGAAATGTCTGCAACATCTGTTTGGTGAGGCACGCATTGAAGATCTGTGGATTCCGTATTTTTGTACCTCCTCGAATCTGAGCAAGGCGGAACTGCAGATACACGATAAAGGACTCGTCTGGAGCTCGATTCGGGCGAGCAGTTCGCTGCCTGGAATCTGGCCACCGGTCATTCGCGATGGACACATGCTTGTGGACGGGGGTGTCATGAACAATTTGCCCGTCGACGTGATGCGCAAGCGATGCAGGGGACAGGTGGTCGCGGTGGACGTCAGCCCAGCGGCGGAATTGAGCGTTCAGTGCAGGACCGATGCCGGTCTGTCAGGCTGGCCGATGCTTTGGAAACGCCTTAACCCCTTCGGCAAAAAGACCGGACTGCCCCACATCTTCGGAATTCTCTATCGCGCCGCACAAGTGGGCAGTCTGTGCAGTGCGGAGACCATCAAGCGAACAGCGGATCTCTACCTTCAGCCTCCAACGGCAGAGATCGATTTATTCGATTGGAAATCCTCTAACAAGCTTATCGACGTTTCATACCAACACTGTTTGAACGATATCGAACGGTGGAAACTCAGGAAATCAGACGGACCATATGGCTCAAGTCAATTGGAAAAAGAGTTCTGAAGAAGGGATTCTCTCTCTAATTCAGCAGAAGTCGACGACCTTCGGTCAGGCCACCGCCTTTCACCATTGGGAGAATCGCGAATGGAAGAACTGGACGTACAGTGAAGTCTCCGCAAAGGTCAAACAAATTTCGAACTATCTGATCGACGAAGGTATAAAGGAGGGCGACCGAATCGCTATCCTTTCTGAATCACGACCCGAATGGATCGTCGCGTTTTTCGCATCGGTCCGCTCTGCAGCCGTTGTTGTTCCCCTGGATATCAAACTGACGCCAACCGAACTTGCGGCTATTTTGGCCGACGCACAGCCGAGTTTCATATTCGTGTCGGCTGCATTTCGTGAAACAGCAGAGCGGCTGATCCGAACAGTGCCCTCGATAAGAAGCACCATTTTGCTCGACTGTGATGCGGCAGGATCGACGTTTTCGTACATCAACGAAATATGCGCCCGCACCGACCATGAAGTCCGGGATCGTGCAGCGGATGAGACGGCGTTGATTGTCTATACGTCCGGCACGACAGGAAAACCGAAGGGCGTCATGATCACGTTCGGCAACCTTCTTTATCAATGCAATTGTTTCGAACAGATCATGAGAGTCAATTCTAAAGACGTATTTCTCTCGATCCTGCCCCTGAATCACCTGTTCGAACTGTCGGTTGGATTGTTCGGCGTGTTGTTCTCGGGTGCGAAAATCTGTTACGCAAACACTCTCTACCCTAACGAGCTCGTGCAGATCATGCTCGAGAAGAAAGTCACGCGCATGGTCACGGTGCCGTTGTTCCTGAAGATGTTGAAGGCGAGCATCGAGAAGCAGATTCGCAATGCAGGCCCCAGGCGTGAGAGGGCATTTCGAATTGCGTTCCGCATCGCAGCGCGCATCCGGTCACAAGCCGTCCGGCGATTCCTGTTTCGGGCCATACACAAACAGCTCGGTGGAAAGTTGCGGCAGTTTCTTTGTGGCGGCGCTCCTCTTGATGTGGAAGTGGGACGATTTTTCGAATGCCTCGGGATCCAAGTGCATCAGGGCTACGGGCTGACTGAAACCAGTCCCGTCGTGGCCGTGAATACACCAGCGGATAATCGCCTCGGCTCGGTGGGCCGTCCCCTGCCCGGCACCCGCGTCCGCATCCTTGCGGAAGCGAACAGTGAGGAAGGCGAGATCGTGGTCAAGGGACCAGGCGTGATGAAAGGGTATTACAAACACCACGACCTGACCCAGGAAGTGATCGACGAGGATGGTTGGTTTCACACCGGTGATCTTGGAAAGAGCGATCGTGATGGGTTCCTTTATATCACCGGCCGTATCAAGAACATTATCGTCCTCGGAAGCGGCAAGAAAGTTTCTCCCGAGGAAGTCGAAGCCGTGCTTTCCAACAGCGCGCTATTCAAAGAAGTGTGCGTCGTGGGCAGGATCTCTCAGGACGGGCTTGTCAGGGGCACCGAGAGCGTCTGTGCCGTCGTGGTTCCCTCGGATCTCCTGACCGAAGGATGCAAAAACAACATGGATCTCATCCGGGAAGAAGTCAATAAAGAGATCCAGGTCCTGGCGGAGAATCTCGCTTCGTATAAACGGCCTTCGAAAGTTCTCGTTCGCTTTGAGGAATTCCCCAAGACGTCGACTCGTAAGATCAAGCGGGCGCTGGTCGTCGATTGGGTTACGCAGTTGGACAAGCCGAAGCGCTTGCAGCCAAGCAACTTGTTCGCAGAGGTGCACTAGAATGAATGAAGCTACTCTCGTCTTATACCTTACAAATTTTGCAATGATTGGAATGCTGCCCTTCATATTCTTCAAGAAAGGCGATTTCAATCTGATGTGGTGCCTGACGTCCGCCCCGTACGTGCTTTCCTCAGCTTTCCTGATCGCCTCGTACGCAGGTGTCCTGCCGCCCGTAACGGGGTATCACAACAGCTGGAATGACATCGCGGCGGTGATTGCCGTGCCGTTCAGCGTGAGTTCCATAAGCCTGATCTTTGTAACGATGGGAACACATCGCGTGCCGCTGGCTCTCTGGCATCAGCAACAGGATGGGCCTCACCATATCGTCACGTACGGCCCCTACCGCAGGATCCGGCATCCCTTTTATGCGTCGTTCTTATTGGCCCTCTTCGGGGCGTTCGTGTTCGCGCCCCAACTGGGAACGCTTTCGACGCTGATCTATGCCTTCATCATTTTGAGTTACACGGCGCAGCGAGAGGAAAGACGCCTCAGGAATTCTGCATTCGGATCGGACTACGAACAGTACATGCAGCAGGCAGGACGGTTCTGGCCAAAGCTGCGGCCGAAAGTGGTGAACCAGCCATGAGCGAAGTCTTCGTTGATCATCTTTCATTTGCCCTGGGTGACGAAGCCCGGTCGGTCGAGGATGCCGAACAGAGAGGATTGATTCTTTCAATGGCGAGCGATCTGCGTGAGGCGGGCTTTACGCAGCACCATGTCTGCCGTTCCCAGACGACGGCCTACGATCTGGCGCGGCGCGCAGTGTCGAACATAAAGGATCATTTGCCGGGGACGGGCGCAATCGTTTATTCGACATGCCTTCCCCTCAATGGAAACATCGGTGACGAGAAGAGTTTCAAGGAGACCCGGGACGTCAAGTATCTGATGGATTTTCCGGCCAGCCACCTGCAATCCGATTTCGGGTTGGACGGAGCTTTTGTCATCGGTCTCAACCAGCAGGCATGTACTGGCGTGCTCGGTTCTCTTCGCCTGGCTCAAATGCTCGTTATGTGTGAGCCCGAGATCGAGCAGGTGCTCTGCGTCACATCGGACCGGTTTCCGGAGGGAGCCCGATACGAGCAGGCCTACAATCTCATCTCCGATGGAGCCGTCGCCTGTATTGTATCGCGCTCTCAAGGCGCGTTCCGCCTTCTGGCCTGCCATGGAATTACAAACGGTGCGATGGCCCAGGCCTCAGACGACGAGACTGTAGGCAGCTACTTCAACTACACCTATCGAGTGATCAAGGAGACTTTGGCTAAGGCCGGCCTCGATATGGGAAAGATCGACTGGGTTGTCCCTCAAAACACGAACCAAAAAGCCTGGCAGATCCTGGCGCGCCTGCTCCGATTCGACTTTGAGCGGGTGTACTTTCCGACATTATCCACAGTCGGGCATCTGATCAGCGGCGACAACATCATCAACCTCACGGCATTGATCGAAGAGCGAAGAATAAAGTCCGGGGAGCGGCTGCTTCTGTTCATGGCCGGCTACGGACTCAACTGGCAGTGCGTCATCCTGGAGAAGACCTAACACATGAATGGATTTGAAGCGACTGTGGCAAAACTCTGCAACACGTCGGTACGCGACTACATCAACCCGTACTCTTACCTCGAATGGCCTGAGACCATCGACGTCGAACAGTGGTACACAAGCCCTGAGCTGATTTCGTTGTACGGCACGCCGCTGTACGACAGCCTCAGTCTGGCCGAACAGAAAAGGCTCAGCTTTTATGAGGCTATTAATTTCTTCAGCCTCAACATTCACGGCGAAAAATCTCTCATCGAAGGGCTCGCTCAGCGGCTCTACCGAAAAGGCAATGACACCATTTCTCCTTATATCCATCACTTCCTGGATGAGGAAAACAAGCACATGACCTACTTCGGCGGCTTCTGCATGCGCTATGCCGGCAAGGTCTACTCCGACAGAAAAATGGTCTTCCCCAGAGAGTACGCTCCTGGAGAAGAAGAAGTTTTGTTTTTCGCGAAGGTTCTCGTCTTCGAAGAGATCGTTGACGTCTACAACAAGAGAATGGCGAAGGATGAGCGGCTTGTTCCGATCGCCCGGCAGATCAATTTTCTGCACCACCGCGACGAATCACGTCATCTCGCATTCGGCCGCCTGCACCTGAAGAATCTCTTCGCAAAGTACGCTCCAACGTGGCCGGCGGAGACTCGCGACGGGGTGAGCGAATATCTGAAGAACTACATCGCGACCACATGGAAGGAATATTACAACCCGGCGGCATACAAGGACGCCGGTCTGAACAACCCGTTTGACATTCAGGAAGAGTTTTTCCGGTCAGACGTCGCCAAGGCACATCGAAAACAGATTTCAACAGCTTGCATTCGCTTTCTGACAGAGACAGGCATTCTTGGGGAGGTACCACAGGTATGAAGACGGAGACTGAAGTTCGCCAGAGTTTGCGCGACTGGATCGTCAAGACAAACGGAAAGATTCGGGCGGAGGACCTGGCCGACGACACGCCCATTATAGACCGACGGATCATCTCGTCGCTTCAATTGATGGATCTCATTTTGATGCTCGAAAGATTGTCCGGCAACCCGATCGATGCCGAGATGCTCAGGCCCGGTGCCTTTAGCGACATCAATGCCATTTATCGGAATTTTTTCGATACGGCATACGCTCAGGCGAATTGAGGAGACCACAATGTCACAAGCCAGTTCACAGTTCGAAACTGAAACCAGGGTGGACGTCCGAAGCCTGCCCGGCTACCGCTGGGACGAAAGCGGGCAATCGGTTTTGTCCGGCGCGCTCCTGGACCTGTATCGCAAGATCGATAACATGTTTCTGCGATGGGCCGGAGACTGCCAGGCGCCTGAGTTCTTCTTTCCCACTTTCATCTCCGCACACGAACTCGGAAAGCTGGACTATTTTCGGTCGTTTCCGCAGCTCGTGACGTTCCCCGCGGTCCTCGACGCGTCCGAAACTAATCTGAAGTCTTTTGCAGAAGGGGAACCTCTGGATTCGCAAGGATGTGTTCACCTCACAGCGCTGGATTCCGTTCGAAACGTTCTCACACCGGCGGCCTGCTACCACTTTTACGTACTGTTTCAGGGACAAACGCTCGAGGAACCGCGTTACGTGACCACTCGAGCCACGTGCTTCCGCCGGGAAAACCACTATCTGCCACTGGAGCGCCAGTGGAATTTTTCGATGCGGGAAATCGTCTGTATTGGAAGCTCCGACGAAGTGAAGTCTTTTCTCGCGCGATATCGGGAAAAAGTCGACGCGTTCTTCAGGAGCGTGAATCTGCCCATACAATGGGATGCCGCGACGGATCCCTTCTTCAATCCTTCCCGTAATCCCAAATTCCTGGCCCAGCGATTGGACCCGGTTAAAACGGAGATGGTTTTCAAGACCGGTCTTGCCATAGGCTCAGTCAACTTTCACCGAAACTATTTCGGCGAGGCATTCCAAATCAGCCGCGAGGGCCAGGATGCTTTCTCCGGCTGTGTGGCGTTTGGAATCGAACGCTGGATTTTTGCTTTTATCAACCATTTCGGTCCAAATCCGGAAGATTGGCCGGATCTGGGGAGACTATCGAATGGCGGTTGAACCCAACTATAGCGGCGCTCTATGAGCGCCGGTTTTTACCGGAATCAACGAAATACCGGCGGTCATAGACCGCCGCTACAGGTGGTCTGCCTTCTGCAAGATGAATATTATGAACACAAAAACAGTTTTGATCACCGGAGGCGATGGTTACCTGGGTCAGCGGCTGGCACACGCTTATCTCGAGCAAACCGATCTGCCTGTCCTTCTCTGGTTGCGGGCCGGCAACGGCGACGAGTTTGAACGCAAACGCGCGAAGCTCAATCCGCAATTTGCGCACTTCGAATCGCGGATCGGCTACAAATGGGGGGATCTCGTCAAAGACTATCCCTTCGACTCCATCGAGCCGCAGAAAATCCAAACGATCATCCACACGGCGGCAGTGACGAAGTTCAACGTCGAAGAAGAGACCGCTCAAAGGGTGAACATCGAAGGGACAGAGAAGCTTCTGAGGTTTGCAAGTCAGTGCCGCTCGCTGGAAGCATTCGGCCTGCTGAGCACGGTTTATGCGTCCGGCCTCAAATCAGGCGTAATTGCCGAAGTGCCATTCGAACACACCGGTAACTTTGCCAATCATTACGAGAGATCCAAGCAGGCATCGGAAACGAAGCTGATCGCCGAATTCGATTATCTGCCATGGCGGATTCTTCGCGTTGCGACAGTCGTTGCGGACGATGCGAGCGGGCACGTAACGCAGTTCAATGCCTTCCACAATACGCTCAAGCTGCTGTATTACGGGCTGCTCTCTATCGTCCCCGGAAAGCCGGACACACCGTTGTATTTCGTCACAGGAGATTTCGTCAAAGATGCGGTGTTCAAGCTGATGCGGAATCCCTCGAACCGGGCGATTTATCACGTATGCCACACCAGGCCCGAATCCTTGACGCTCGGCCAATTGATGGACGTCGCATTTGAGTGCTTCGCCGAACAGCAGGATTTCAAGTCCAGGCGCATTCTGCAGCCGCTTTACGCGGATGCGGAATCTTTTGATCTGTTGGGTGATGCGATGGATACGTTTGGCGGAAGCATCGTCAATCAAGCGCTCTCCAGCGTGTCGCCCTTCGCCAGACAGTTGTTTGTGGAAAAGGAATTTCTGAACGATAAACTTGCTTCCGCTTTGGGTAATTACCGCGCTCCCGAAGCACGACAACTCATCCGGAACACATGTGAGTACCTGGTCCGGACGAAATGGGGGAGAGCGTAACAATGATTTCCGAGCAGGCACTTCACGCCGAGATCGCGGCTCTCCTCGCTGGTACGCAGACGGCTGGCTTTATGGGTATCGGCATCGATATTGAAACGAATCGGTCGGTCCAACCGGAGGCGGCGCGTTTTTTTCTCACCGAAGGAGAACGCGAATGGCTGGGAAGAGAGAACCGCAATACTTCGCCGCAAACGCTTCTGCGACTGTGGACCGTCAAAGAGGCGATCATGAAAGCCGATCCGGCAAACACAGACAAATTGCTCGGTGACTACATGCTCGAAAACCCCTCCCAGTGGAGAGGTAATGCTTATCCGCGGGATCGCACCTTCCTGCGATTCCAATACTCGTCAGTGAAACTCGACCAGGGATTTTTATCCATTGCCATAGCGGTGAAGGGAGAACTCGATGCTTGATGAAAATGAACTGTGGCTGCTCAGCTTCTATCGTAGTTCGGAGATCAGCGGCTCGCTGTTTTTCGGCAGGTTGGCGAGATCGATGAAGCCAAGCGCCATACAGGCCGATATGACCAAACACTTTTCCGACGAAGCGCAGCACGCATGGTTTTGGACCTCGTGTATCGATAGTCTGGGAGCCAAACCGATCAAGTTGAGTTCGGCTTATCAGGATCAGTACCTGACCGCCGCCGGCGCTCCGAGCAACATGATGGAGATACTCGCAATCACACAAATATTCGAAAAGCGCGTCGTCAACCAATACGCGCGCCATAGCCAGATTCCTACGATCCACCCGACAGTACGCGAGACCCTTTCCAGGATCATGGTAGATGAGAAATGGCACATTCAATGGATTCACGAGGCTCTTCAAGCAATGGAACCGCAGTACGGAAAGGACCTCATCACCCAAACTTTGAAACGCTTCTGGGAGGCTGACCGTGAGGTCTACCTCAAGACTACCCAGGAGCACGAGCAGCGGCTAACACACCTGGTAAGGTAAAAGCCCATGTAGTCGCGGGCTTCAGCCCGCGTTTAGAATCCGATGGAGGATCATTCAAGATGTTCGACAAAGATGCCGTAAAAGAAAAAATCGCGAGTTTCTTAAAGCAGCCGATTTCCAGATTGCAGGACGACGCCTTGCTGACCAATCTCGTGGTCGAGTCGTTCATTCTCGTCGAAATGATCATCGAGCTTCAGGACGATTTTGGCGTGCAGTTAGTCCAGGAAGACATGAGAGACGTGAAGACAGTGGGGCAATTGACAGAACTGCTTGTCAGCCGGGGAAAGGCTGCAGCCAGCCACGCGTGACAATATGGCTCTACTAGCGCGGCGCAACCTTCTGCACGACAAAGTTCGCTTTGCGGTCACTCTGACGGGAATCGTGTTTGCCATTCTCCTGATGGTTGTGCAGTTCGGGTTGTTCCTCGGTTTCATGGAAACGACTTCCAATAACGTCAGCCACTCCGGTGCCGACTTATGGGTCATTTCCAAGAGCGTGAGATATTTCGATATCGGAGGATGGGCGCCGTTCTCCGAACGGAAACTCTACCAGATCCTGGGCACACGGGGTGTCGCCAATGCCACGAAGTACATCGTTCAGTACATCGTCTGGAAACGCGACGATGGCGGAACGGAAAATATCCAGATCGTGGGTTTCGATCCCGGCAGCAAACTCGGTGGTCCATGGAATATCGTCCAGGGCAATGTCGAAGATCTGAAAGCCGACAACACGGTCTTCGTGGATGATCTATACCGTGAGCGGCTCGGTATTACGCACCTTGGCCAGGTCGGAGAAATTAACGGATACCGCGCGCGGGTAGTCGGATTCACAGAAGGTATCCGTTCCTTTACCACGTCCCCTTTTGTTTTTACGTCCTTCAAAAGCGCTCAGAACTATATCCGGCTGCCTGAAGAGCAGACCGTGTACGTTCTCGTAACAGCTCAGAAGGGTGCAGACCTTGAGCAATTGAAGCAGGACATTCTTGCGCGCGTGTCGGACGTCGATGTTTATACGACCGCTGAGTTCAGCTGGATGACTCAGAGATACTGGATTTTCACGACTGGCGCCGGTGTCGCCACACTCATTGCAGCTATGCTGGGCCTTGTAGTCGGAGTCGTGGTCGTGGCACAGACCATCTACGCCACAACCATTGACCACCTCCGCGAGTTCGGCACGTTGAAGGCGATCGGCGCTTCGAATCTGCATATCTATAGGGTGATCATCGAGCAAGCCATCATAAGCGCTATTGTCGGTTACATCATTGGCATCTCAATCAGCTTCGCCGTCGTTTATCTCAGCCGCCGAAACGAAGCCGCGATTCTGTTACCGTGGCCGATAGCGATAGCGATATTCGGTTTAACCGTTCTGATGTGCGTCAGCGCCTCTGTTGTATCGATCCACAAAGCGACGCGCATCGACCCTGCATTGGTATTCAAGAACTGACAATGGAAGCAGCAGTCTCGGTAAAGAATCTCACGAAAGTTTATGCCTCTGGAGAGGCAGCAGTCCGCGCAGTGAACGGCGTGAATCTGGACATCCATGGCGGCCAGGTGACGATGCTCATGGGCCCATCCGGCAGCGGCAAAACCACCCTGCTTTCAATCATGGGCTGTATTTTGCGGGCAACTTCCGGCAGCGTGCGGATTCGCGGTGAAGAAGTCTCGCATTTGAAAGAAAGACAACTGCCTTCGATTCGCCTTGCTCACATCGGATTTATTTTTCAAGGCTTCAATCTCTTCCCCGCTCTGACGGCCGGCGAGAACGTCGAATACATCGGGTCATTGAAAGGACTCCATAAGGCAGAAGCACGTCGGCGCACGGAGTCACTCTTCGAACAGGTCGGTCTGGCCGAGAAGTACAACGCTTTTCCAGAGGATCTGAGTGGAGGACAGAAGCAGCGCGTCGCCATTGCGCGCGCCCTGGCAGGCGACCCGGAAATCATTCTGGCCGATGAACCCACGGCCGCACTCGATTCCCAGAGCGGCCGTACAGTCATCGAGATGCTTGCTGCACTGGCGCACGATCGGGGCAGGGCCGTCGTGATCGTCACTCATGACAATCGCATCGTCGAGTTTGCCGACCGCATCATCAATATCGAAGACGGGAAAGTCACGGACAGGATTTCTTAGCCGCGAATGACGCGAATTACGCCAAATGGGCGCGTCAAGAATTCTTTGATGCGCACATTTGGCGTAATTCGCGTCATTCGCGGCTAATTTCTTTGTTTTTGTATCACGACGTTGTTGGCCCGGAGCGCCGTACCCATGGCCCGCTGTAGCTCGGCCGATGCTTTGCTCTGCTCGAGTTCCGCTCGCAATTCTTTAAGGCGCGCCCCTGCCAGACTGATTTGGCGTTCGAGCACGGTGTAGGTGGCGGAATAGCCGACGGTCAATTTGCGCTGATCACTGGCGAACTGCTGCTCCAGTGACGCGCGAATAGTTGAGGCTGCGCGCCGCTTCGACTCCGCCGTACGGACCGCCTGAACTGAATTACGCACATCCATCTGGACCAGTTGCTTCAATTTCTCCTGCTGCGTAGCCACGCGCTGGCGTTCGACGAGTGCCCGGCCTAATTTCGCTTCTGCTGTCCGATTGTGAAGCGGCAAGCTGATCTGGACGCCGACACGAAAGTTATTGAATCGATTTTGCGCGAGGTTTGCCAGAGATTGGCCATAGCCACCCTCGAGAAACCCCGGCAGGGCCGCGGTTGGGCCGATGAGCCGATTGACCGCCGCATTGTCGACAAACGGTCCACCCAAACCCGTGATGCCGTAACTGCTCACCACATCGATTTGCGGCCGGGTCTGATCACGATAGTAGCGCTCCTCAACAGCATTGATCTCCCGGATGATGTCCGATTCTTCCAATTCGAGACGGTTGGCCATCGCATCGGCAAGAGCATCTTGAAGAGTGATCTCAGTAAGAGCGGGGGTGAAGTCGTCCGTCGGCACGATTGAAGCATTCCAAAGGCGCGCCTCGTGATTCTCCGCGATGAGATTCTTGAGAGCGTTTTCGGCGCGTGTGAGGTCCTCGACCGCGCCATAGACCGCCTCTTCCGATTGCGCGGTGCGGGCTTCCGTGCCCACGACTTCGATCGCGGCAAGCATGCCGTTTCCAGCCCGGCGCCGATCGACTTCGAGCCGGGCCCGAAAATCGCGCAGAGTCTCATTCTGAATCGTCAGACTCTGTCGCGCAAAAACCAGATCCCAGTAAGCTCGCTGGACCTCGACGATTGTTTCTGTGGCACTCTGCCGGAACTGCGCCTGCGTCAGACGTGAATTTTTCTGTGCAATCTCGATGTCTTTAAGCCGCGTCGAGAAACTCCGGCCCCGCCCGAGCGGTTGCGTATAACGGAACATCAGCTCCGAGGGATACTGGGGATTGAGAGCAGCGAATATATTGTTGGTGGATCGCCGCAACGACGAAAAATTCATTTCGTAGGTTCCACCCCCCTTTCCCGCAAATCCCTCGAGACGGTAACCGGCCGAGAGGTCCGACTGCAGCACCGATCCATTCACACCACCACTTAGAAAACTCGCGACGGGAATCTTTGTGTGTTCATAGAAGGAGCTAAAGGTGGAACGCGGATCGTACTGCGCAGCGGTACCTTTCAAGTCCCATTCCGCGGCAAGCACGTTCTGCCGAGCCAGCTCGATATCTTTATTGTTCGCCAGCGCCATTTGAACCGCCTGGCCCAGGGAAAGGCGTATCTGTTCGTCATTCGCCTGTTGCGCGAAAGCGACCAGGTTACAGATCCAGGCGCTGAACAGAAAACCGAAGAAGTAATACCGTTTTCGCATTTCACTCACACTTTCATCGCCGGCGGTCATAGACCGCCGCTACCGGGCTGCCGACGACGATAAACGCATTCACGCGGAGGCCTGTAGGAAGTTTGTGTTCCTCGTCGAGCTCAATCAGCGTTTCGAGGATCTTCGTATCGATGCGCTCCGTGGGCTCTTCGGTACGGATGTTTTTCTTGCCGAGCTTCTGGCTGATGCGCACAACGCGCCCCCAGAATTTCCGCTCCCCGTACGCTTGTGCCGACACGAATGCGCGCTGGCCAACCTGGACTTTACCGATGTCGGCTTCGTCGACATCGACTCGCACGCGCACACCCGCGGCATCACCCAGGGTAACAATCGGTGTATTCGAAGAGAGAATCGCGTTTTCTCCGGTTTTCAGGTGCTTGCGAAGCACAATGCCGGACATGGGTGACCGGACTACGGTTTTCTCCAGGAGCGCGCGAGCCTCCCGCACTTGACCACTTGCCACACTTGCGGCAGCCTCCGCCCTGGCGACATCGTCCTGACGCGCCTCGGCGTTGACCAGGGCGTGATTCTGTCGCGCCTGGTCATAGCGTGCGGTAGCTACGCTGTAATCCCGGTCGGCCCGATCGACTTCCTCCCTGGAGATGTCGCCGTCTTTGTAAAGCTGCCGGCGGCGCTGCAACTCTGTCTGGGCGTTGCGCAGCACGGCTTGAGTCTCTTCGAGCTGCAACTTTGCGATCTCGCGTTCTTCGCTGCGCGCTCCATTTATCAGGCGTTGCAGTTCCGCGTTCCTCTGATTGAGCTCCGCTTCAGCCGATGCCAGTCGCGCCCGATATTCGGCGTCCTCGATGGTGGCGATGGGCTGGCCGCGCTGAATGCGATCACCTTCTTCCACGAACACGGCCTGGATTTTGCCGTTGAGCTCCGCGCCAACCTTGACTTCCTCACTCATCGGCTCCAGAAGGCCCGGGGCCGCAACCAAAGTCTCTGGCGGGTTTTCATTGTCCGGGACGCCTTGAGACTTGGCCAGGTGATCCTTGCAGCCACTGAACAGGCCAACGGCCAGAGCTATAAGGCACGTTACAAACAATGTCCGTCGATTCACGAGTTCCCTCCTGCGGGAATATCTTTTTGTCTCCATTTCCTATCTTTTCGTGGTCATTCAAAAGTGACCATGTCTCTCACAATATGGGGTTTATTCAGCCAGACGGCCTGATGGAGCATCGAGCGTGCCAAAGTTAAAGAGGGCAGGAAATTGGGTCAGGCCGTAGCGAGCAGTGCGTCCTTACTGTAGCGGCGGTCTATGACCGCCGGGGATGTTTCATTCAAGATCCTCGGCGGTCATAGACCGCCGCTACAGTCCGAATTGTCAGAAGCCCGACGGCTTTATCCAGAAGCTCGCATCCCAGCTCCCGCCCGGAGGAATCGACTGGAGTTCCTTGTAAAGACCCTTGTGAGCAAGGTTCATGGCGTCGGTGATACCCGCCATGGGTTCGAAAGCGATGAAGTTCGGATCGCCCTGGCCGCCGCCCGTGACGGCCGGATTCGGCGACCAGATCACGATGGAACGCCAGTTGGGGCCGAGCATGATCTCGAGCTGCTGATGTTTTCCTTTAAGGACCATGTGGGCGCGGCCCTGCGCGTCATACACCAGATCGCTAAAGACATCGTCGAGGTTGTAGTCCTTAAGAGCCGCGGCCTGAGGCCTGGGAAAGAAGTTTTCGACCGGCTCCGTTTCTCCCGTTGGAATCTTGGTCGAAGCAAGTTTCCAGTGTTTTCGTGCGCCGACCGAGATCGTCCATTCTTCTCGCAGTGAATCAGTCAGCTTGTAATAAGGATGGAAACCGACCGCCACCGGCATGGGTTCCGCGCTCATGTTTGTAATTTTTGTCACCACCTGGAGCACACCGTCCTGCAAGCGGTGAGTCATTTCAATCGTGTGAGCGAATGGAAACTGCTTCATCCACAACGGCTGCTTGAAAAATTCGAGCCTGCTGGTGACCCAGGCGGACTTCCCATCCGCTTTGACCTCTACTACCTGCCACTGATCGTTGGTTGACAGAAAACCATGGATTGGAATCGCGCCTCGAACATTGCCCAGGTCCATGTCGAATGCGTATCTTTTTCCGTTCGCGTAGAAAGCCTGTTCGTCGAGCCGGTTCGCCCACGGTCCAACGAAAGGAATGCCGCTCAATGCGGGCCGGGCCTTGAATTCTTCAACCGAGGCGTAAGGCCAGCGCAGGATATCCTGACCTTTGACCTTCATTGAGAACGCGATATTGCCAACCGCCGGCAGGATGGAAACGACGGTCTGGTTCTTCGTGTCTTCCAGCACAACGGCTTCGCCGGTGCGTTTACTCGTGTATTGCTGGGCCGGCGCTGGAGTCGATGTCATCACTAATATAAGGATGCCGGGCAAGAAAACGTAATTCCTCATGGCTTACTCCGGAAGCGCGAAGCAATAGATCGAATCGCCCGATGCGACGGCGACGTACTGCCTGCCGTCAACTGCAAAGCTCATGGGCGATGCCGACATGTTGCTGCCTGTTTGATATCGCCACAAAGATTTGCCTGTTGTGGCATCAAGCGCGATGAGATTGCCTTCGCGCGACGCCGCAAACACCACGCCGCCGCCGGTGGCCATCACGCCGTTGTTGTTCGACCCCTGAGAGAGCTTGAAATCCCAAACCGTCGTGCCGGTCTCAGGATCGAGCGCCTTGATGCCGGCGGACGGCTGCGGATCATTCGGTCCCGGTGCCGGAGCAGCACCTCGCCCACGCCCGATATACTGCCGGCCGGCCTCGAACGGTGAAGGCTCGCTGATGAACAGCTGGCCCCGCTCGTTGTATGCGAGATACAGCCATCCGGTCATGGGACTGTAGGACGGCGCCTGGAAATTGGTGCCTCCTCCAAGGGCCGGGTAGACGAGGAAACTGCCTTCCGGACTGGAGTTCGATCCCGCAATCTGAATCGGCCTTCCGTCCGCATCGAGACCCTTGTTCCAGTTCTGATACACGAAGGGCGTTCCGGAAAGAAATTTTCCATTCGTGCGATCCAGAATGTAGAACATCGCGTTGCGATCGGCATGCATCAACAACTTGCGATCCTGGCCATGCCACATTCGATCGACGAGGATGACGTCCTGGGCCGAATCCCAATCGTGGCCGTCGTTCGGTGTGAACTGGAAATGCCACTTGCGCTGCCCGGAATCAGGATCGAGTGCGACGACGGAGTCCGTGAAGAGATTGTCGCCGTCTCCGCGAACCGAGCGGTCGATCTGCGCGCCCGGGTTTCCGACCGTCCAATACAGAGTGTTAAGAACAGGGTCGTACGACCCGGTCAGCCACATCGGCCCGGCGCCGGTGTTCCAACTGTCGCCGGCCCAGGTATCGTTGCCGAATTCTCCCGGTCCCGGGATGGAATACCAGCGCCACACCCGCTTCCCGCTCGCCGCGTCGTAAGCGTCCAGAAAACCGCGCGCGCCGAACTCGCCTCCCGTTATGCCGACGATGACTTTATCTTTCACGATGAGAGGAGAACTCGTGATGCTGTAGCCGAGCATGGAGTCGGCCACTTGTGTCTCCCACAGAAGCCGGCCCGTCTGGGCGTCGATGGCGACGAGGGCCGCATCGAGCGTACCCACGAACACGCGATTGCCCAGCACGGCGACTCCGCGGTTGTACGGATTAATTTCGTTTGGATTTCTCGCCTTCCGTTGCCGCGTGAAGCGCCAGATCTCCCGGCCCGTCTTTGCGTCAAGCGCCAGCACCGTTCCCGGCTGTCCGCTGGTATACATGACGCTATCGATGACGAGCGGCTCTGTTTCGAGGTTCGATGTACCTGGGAATTTGACAGACCACCGCACCTGCAGTTGCGATACGTTGTCGCGGGTGAGCTGTGTTAGCGCGGAGTAGTGTGTTCCCTGGTAATTGCCCCAGTAATGCATCCAGTTCTGCGGCTCGGCATCCGAGTTTCGAAGTCGCTCGTACGTAACAGCCGCCGCCATTCTGGCGGGGTTGCCCGTGGGTTGTTGAGCTGCAAGCACTGCAACAGTCAGAAAAGCAGTGGCAATCGAGAAGAACGTCAGTCGTGTATGCATCTTGAGACTCCTGGTGGTTGGAGCCAGACTATTTTCAACGTGTGGTGAGCGGCAAGAAAAAACGGAACCGTGATTCTTTTTCGTAAAACCGGTAAAACGCACCATTGTGGGCAAATTCCCATCCATTATAGAGTGAACTCCGTGCCTAGACTGACCGCCATCCTGGTGTTGACGCTTACTTGTTTCCGGCCCGCGTTCGCTCAAGTTTCCTATTCGCCCGAACACCGCGAATGGGAGGCGTCGGGGTTTCTAGGCGGCAGTTTCGGCGGCAACTTTCAATTTCCCACAACGGTGTCTGGAGATAGTCAGGGAAGTTCTCGAACGGTCGGGATGCACTACGCCTCGGGTTACCAGATTGGTATGCGGGTCACACAGAATTT
>Ga0137418_10000584_pt1 | contig 33023 bp, 21 predicted proteins | sample CZODoug3_1_2_16f_FD_122242 | JGI IMG/M metagenome (GOLD analysis project Ga0137418, IMG submission 122242) | Vadose zone soil fungal communities from Angelo Coast Range Reserve, California, USA - CZODoug3_1_2_16fungal (Hybrid Assembly) | ecosystem: Environmental > Terrestrial > Soil > Vadose... | reverse complement strand
CGGAGCGGGCCTGATGATCGCCACGTTCGAGAGATTGATGAACACAAGCCCGGGATTCGATGCGCATCACGTTCTCACGGTGCAATTTTGGCTGACAGGGTCGAAATACAACTCTACTCGAGAAATAATGAAATTTTACCGCGCCGTCGAGCAACGTATTGAGGCTCTGCCTGGCGTGACAGCGGGGGGCGTCGTTGCAGCGGGATTGCCGCTGGAGCGCGGGGGAAACAATGGCGTGAGGATCGCCGGAGCCAAGGAGTCAGAATGGATCTCTATGGACTATCGGGAAATTACGCCGGATTACTTTCAAACGATTGGGACGCCGTTGAAGCAAGGCCGCGGAATTACCGAGGCCGATTCTGAAGCTTCCAATTCGGTCGTGGTCATCAATGAGGCGGCCGCGCGGAAGTATTTTCCGGACCGGAGCTCACTGGGCCAGCATCTTTACGTCAGCGGGGTTTTATGTGAAGTAGTGGGCGTAGTGGGCGATGTAAAAAGCCATGTGGACCAGCCCGCTGAACCGACGACGTTTGTTCCCGCGGCACAGGCGAAATTGGGAACGTCCAATCTGTTCGAAGGCTGGTTTCCACGAAGCATAGTAGTTCGAACCAAGGGCGACCCTCTGCTCCTGAACCGAGCGCTGCGAGAAGCAGTGGCGGCAACGGATCCACTGGTGCCTATTGGCGCGATTCGATCGATGGACCAAGTGCTATCGCGTTCGCTGGCGTTGCGGAGCTTCATGATGATGCTGTTGAGCATATTCGGCGCGTTGGCGCTGGTGCTGGCGGCAGTGGGGATCTACGGAGTCATCGCGTTCGCGGTGTCGCAACGAACGCGGGAAATCGGAGTGCGCATGGCGCTGGGAGCGCGGCCAGCAGATGTGCTGCGGATGGTTCTGAGGGAAGGGATGACGCTTGTCGCGGCAGGAGTGGCGTTGGGCATTGTGGCGTCGCTGATGCTGACGAGATTGCTGGAAGGCATGGTGTACGGAGTGAAGGTGAGGGACCCGCTCATTTTCGCGGTGGTGAATCTGCTGCTGGTGGCGGTTTCGCTGGCGGCTTGCTACATCCCGGCGCGGCGGGCTACGCGCGTGGATCCGCTCGAAGCATTGCGTTACGAATAGGAGCTATCAAGTGCAAAACATCTTGCAAGACATCCGCTACGGCGCGCGCATGCTATGGAAGAACCGGCTCGCGACGCTGGTCTGCGCGACAGCGCTGGCGCTGGGCATTGGCGCAAATACGGCGATGTTCAGCGTGGCAGAGGCGTTTCTGCTGCATTCCGTTCCGTTCGAAAAGCCGGACCGCATTCTGGCCATGGTTTACGTGCGGCCACAGCAGAACATTGACAGGAATCCGGTCGCGCCGGCGACTTATCTGGATTGGCAGACGCAAGCGAAGTCCTTCGAACAATTGGGCGCGTACGAGTGGAATGAGGTCAATCTCACGGGCAATCGAGAGCCGGAAAAAGTGCAAGCGTTTAATGTGACGGCGAATTTCTTCGGACTTCTGGGTGTTCAACCGAAAATGGGCCGGACGTTCTTGCCGGAGGAAGAGCAACCGGGAAAAGACCAGGAGATTATTCTCAGCTATGGGTTGTGGGAGCGGCGGTACGCGTCGGATCCGAATATTCTCAACAAGAACGTCAAGGTCGATGGGAAGAGTTTCACGATCGTGGGCGTGATGGACAAAGGGTTTGATTTTCCAATGCCGGCGGAGGCGTGGGTGCCAATGGCGCTTACGGTGAAGGAGCGATCGGAGAGAAACGCGCGCTACATCTGGGTGCTTGGGAAGCTGAGGCCGGATTCTTCGCTGAAGCAGGCGACCGCGGAAATGAGCGCGATCGTGCAACGCGAAAGCGAGGCGTACCCGGACTTTTACAAGGGCTGGCAGCTGCAAGTGCTGACCGTGCGCGAATTTGCGACCAGCTATCTGACGCGGCAATACACGCTGCTGCTGATGGGCGCTGTTGGATTTGTGCTCTTGATTGCCTGCGCGGACGTAGCCAACGTGCAGTTTGCGCGAGTTTCTGGACGCCAAAAGGAGCTGGCGGTGCGGGCTGCGATGGGAGCAAGCCGAGCACGCATCGTGAGCCAGCTTCTTACCGAGAGTATTCTCCTGGCCCTGCTGGGATCGGTGGCGGGCTTGCTGATCGCGCAGTGGGACCTGGTGCTGATCCTGGCGAACATGCCTGCGGACGTGGCAAAGTTTGTTGCCGGATGGAAGACCATCAGCCTGGATTCGAATGCGTTTCTGTTTACGCTGGCGATTGCGCTATTCAGCGGAATACTTTCCGGGATTGCGCCGGCATTGCTGACGTCACGAGCGAACGTCGGCGAAACACTGAAGGAGAGCGGACGCGGATCTTCAGCGGGACGCGCGCGGCACCGCTTGCGTAATGCGCTGGTGGTGGCCGAGATTTCACTCTCGCTGGTACTGCTGGTCGGAGCGGGGTTGCTGGTGAAGAACTTTACCGCGTTGATCAGCGTGAATGAGAGGTATCGCCCGGAATCGCTGTTGACGCTGCGATTGAGCTTGCCGGAGTTGCAATACAGCACGGCTCCCGGACGAGTGAATTTCCACGCGCAAGTGCTGCAAAGACTTTCGGCAATTCCCAACGTGCAATCGGCCGCGCTCGTTTCACACGTTCCTTATTCGGACGGAGGAGGAGTAAACACGCGAACCTTCTCGATTGAGGGCCGCCCGGGGACGAAGCGAGGCGAAGTGCGGAGCGCCATCGTACAGACAATCAGCGCAAACTATTTGGATCTGATGCAGATCGCGCTGCGCGAAGGGCGAGAGCTCACGGAGTCGGACGCCGAGGGCACTGTGCCCGTCGCGGTAATCAGCAGGAGCCTGGCACGGCGGTATTTTGTGGACGAGAAGCCGCTGGGGAGAAAGCTGAAGGTAGGCCAGGCTGACGACAGTTCTCCGTGGCTGACGATTGTTGGGATCGTGGATGACGTGCACTACAGTTGGATAGACAAGGACGATATTCCAACGATCTACCGGCCTTACCGGCAATCGCCGCCTTTCTATACGTCGGTGATTTTGCGCAGCGGCGGCGATCCGCTGTCGCTGGTCCCCCTCGTGAGGAGCCAGGTATCTGCGGTGGATCCAGACTTGTCGCTGTTCGACATCTACCCGTTGAATGTGGTGATTAGCAATTCGGTGGTGGGCATTGCTTATGTGGCCGTGATGATGGGCGTGCTGGGTGTTATTGCGCTGGTGCTGGCCTCGGTGGGAGTGTATGGCGTGATGTCCTATGCGGTGAGCGAACGGACCAATGAGTTTGGGATCCGCATGGCAATGGGGGCGACGTCAAACGATATCCAACGCCTGGTGCTGGGAAAGGGAGCGCTGCTTACGGCGGTGGGAATGGGTATCGGGTTGCCGATTGCGTTCGTGCTGGCGAACGCGCTGTCCAGCTTGCTCTTCGGAGTAAAGGTGGCCGATCCGATCGCATTCATCGTGATTCCGCTGGTCTTGGCAGCCGTGGCCACGTTGGCGTCCTACCTGCCGGCGCGGCGCGCCGTGCGCGTGGACCCGATTGCCGCCTTGAGGTACGAGTAGAACGTAAGTTGTGCCCAGAAACATGCGATAAGATAGGTACGCGATTCAGAGTAGGAACCGCGAGGAGCCGACGTGGAGCCATTGATTCAGCTGCGAAACATGGAAAAAGTAGTGGAGGCCGGTCCGAACAAGTTCTTTCTGTTGCGGAGAATCAATTTAGATATTCAGCCCGGCGAGTTTGTCACCATCATGGGGCCGTCGGGAGCGGGAAAGTCCACGCTGCTGAGCATCATCGGAATGCTGGATGGCGCGTGGAGCGGGGACTATTACTTTCATGGCGAGCCGGTGCACAAACTGAACGTCAAGAAGCGAAATGAGCTGCACAAAGCCAATATTGGATTCGTGTTTCAGAGTTATCACCTGATTGACAATTTGACGGTGTTCGAGAATCTGGAAGTTCCGCTATCTTACAAAAACGTGCCGCACAAAGAGCGCGTAAGCCTGGTTTGCGATGCGCTCGATCGCTTCCATATTGTGGGCAAAAAGGACTTATTCCCGAGCCAGCTTTCCGGCGGCCAACAGCAACTTGTCGGGGTGGCCCGCGCGGTGATCCTGAGTCCGAAATTGATCCTCGCCGACGAGCCGACTGGAAATTTGCATTCCGCGCAAGGTGAGGAAATCATGGAACTCTTCAAAAGGCTGAATGACGCGGGCACAACCATCATCCAGGTGACCCACTCGGAGAGAAACGCGGCATACGGAAGCCGCATCATCCAACTGAAGGACGGCTGGGTGGTGGGCGACAACGCAACCGCGGGCGCGCAAGTTGGCGCTGCGCAACAGGTGTGAGTCGGCACCTTGACTGAACTTCAGACGTGGACGCGGCGATCAATCGATTCTCACCGTGCCTGAAAAACGGCGGTAGGATACACTTCGCAAAACCATTCGAATGAAGACGACTAACCCGCACCCATATCGAGTTCTTTTGGCTGACGACCAGGCGGACATCCGCGATGCTCTGCGCTTGTTATTAAAGCGCGAGGGCTATGAAACGCAGGGCGTAGCCTCTCCCTCGGAGGCGCTGAGCGCCATTGAATCGCGTGAATTCGACGCAGTGCTGATGGACCTCAATTACACGCGGGATACAACGTCTGGCCAGGAAGGGCTCGACCTGCTGACGCGCATTCAAATGCTGGACAGCACGTTGCCGGTGATCGTCATGACGGCTTGGAGCAGCATCGAAGTGGCCGTGGAGGCGATGAGGCGCGGCGCGCGGGATTTCGTTCAGAAGCCCTGGGAAAATACCCGCTTGCTGGCAATTCTGCGAACGCAAATCGATTTGCGGCAAGCTCTCCGGCAGGCATCGCGTCTCGAAGCCGAGAACCGCATCCTGCGCGCGGAATCACGGCCCACTTTTTTGGCGAAAGCTCCCGCGATGGCACCGGTGCTGGAGTTGATTGGGCAGATCGGGCCGTCGGATGCCAACGTGTTGATCACCGGAGAACATGGCACCGGGAAGGAAGTTGTCGCACGAACGCTACACGCGTTGTCGGCACGCTCGACGAAACCGATGGTGACCGTGAACGCGGGCGGTTTGTCGGAAGGGGTGTTCGAGAGCGAGCTCTTTGGACATGTGAAAGGCGCATTCACGGATGCGCGCGCGGACCGTGTCGGGCGGTTCGAACTGGCGGATGCCAGCACGCTGTTTCTGGACGAAATCGCCAACGTTCCGCTGAACCTGCAGGCAAAGCTTTTGCGCGTTTTGGAAACTGGAGATCTGGAGCGGGTCGGCTCATCGACCACCCGGCGGGTCAATGTGAGAGTGCTCGCGGCGACCAACGCCGATGTGAATGCGGAAGCGGCTGCCGGCCGGTTTCGCCAGGACCTGCTCTTTCGCCTGAATACCATCGAGATCCACATCCCGGCGCTGCGCGACCGCCGTGAGGACATCGATCTCCTGGCACACCATTTTCTCCACGGCTACGCGCAGCGGTATCGCAAAAATATTTCCGGGTTCGACACCGCCGCGCTCAAGGCCATGCACGAACATGCGTGGCCAGGAAACGTTCGCGAACTGGATCATGCCGTGGAGCGCGGCGTGCTTCTCTCGCCCGGGCCTGCCGTCCGCGCCGCGGATTTAGGGTTGCGCGCGCAGGCAGCCGGCGGAACGGCCAAGCTGGAGGAGATGAGCCTCGACGAAGTAGAGCGCTATCTCATACAGCGCACTCTCTCTCGCCACGAAGGAAACGTCAGCCAGGCGGCCAAGGCGCTGGGCTTGAGCCGCAGCGCCATGTATCGCCGGCTGCAAAAACATGGACTGGAATGAGGCCACTCAACTATGAGCGCCACGTTCAGCTCCTCGCGCTAGCGGCGGGTTTTCCAGGTTCGTTGATCGCCATGATTCTCTTGTGGCATGGCAATTATTCTTCCGGCGCGGTCTGGACGCTGGCCTTTCTCATACTTTCTCTCTGGCTCGGCTTTGCTTTCTCCCTCCGTCATCGGGTGGTATTTTCCCTGCAAACGCTTTCAAACCTGCTGGCAGCGTTGCGCGAAGAAGACTTTTCCATGCGCGCACGCGGAGCCCGCAGCGACGACGCCATGGGCGAAGTGATGATCGAGGTCAATGCCCTCGGCGAAGTCCTCCGACAACAGCGACTGGGCGCACTGGAAGCCAATGCCCTACTGCGGACGGTGATGGAGGAGATTGACCTGGCGGTGTTTACTTTCGACACCAGCTGCAAGCTGCGGCTGGTCAATCGCGCCGGCGAACGCTTGTTGGGGCGTCCCGAGGGCCGTTTGCTTGGATCGACTGCGGAGGAGCTTGGGCTGGGAGGCTGCCTTGAGGGAGAGGCCGCGCACACGATGGAGCTAGCCTTCCCGGGCGGTTCCGGACGCTGGGGGCTGCGCCGTGGGACGTTCCGCCAGGGAGGCTTGCCGCATCACCTGGTGGTCTTGAGCGACCTGAGCCGGACCCTCCGGGACGAAGAGCGCAAAGCGTGGCAGCGGCTCATACGCGTTCTAGGGCATGAATTGAACAACTCGCTTGCACCGATCCAGTCCGTGGCTCAAGGTTTGGAAAGCGGTCTTTTGAGCGCCACCAAGTCTTCCGAGCTACAAAGTGAAGCGACCGTTTCCATTCTGGATGATCTGCGGCAGGGCTTAGGAATCATTCGTTCCCGGACCGAAGCGCTGGGGCGCTTCATGGCCGCCTACGCACAACTCGCGCGGCTGCCACAACCGAAGATCTTGCCCGTAAGAGTAACGGACTGGATAAGCAGAAGCGTAAAACTCGAGACGCGAGTAAAGGTAAGCATATTGAAAGGCCCTGACGTGATCATTTCTGCTGATGCCGACCAGTTGGAGCAGCTGCTAATCAATCTGGTTCGCAATGCCGCGGATGCGAGCCTTGAAACCGGGGGAGTGGTGCAAGTGGGATGGTCGCGGCTAGGAGCGGAACTCGATGTCTGGGTCGTTGACGAGGGCCTTGGCCTTCCCAATACCTCTAACTTATTCGTGCCTTTCTTTACGACAAAGCAGGGCGGTTCCGGTATTGGCCTGGTTCTCAGCCGTCAAATCGCCGAAGCTCACGGCGGTGAACTCACTCTGAAAAATCGCTCGGACAAACAGGGATGCGAAGCCCGGTTGCGTCTGCCCATCTAGGGACTGGTACACAACACCCTGTATTTTTAATCGTTTAGCAAGCCTAGGCCTTCACAAAATCCTTAGGTTCCGTTCATTGCTTCCTAAGCCGTTACTCGGTAATGTTTCTCTGCCCGAGGGCGTGCGTTTAGCCACATTTCGCCCGGATTCTACGAAAGTCAAAGGGCGTATGCGCTTGCTGACAAGGCATAGCTGAGGAGAGTCTTGTGCAGGATTTGATTTTTGTTGCGGCAGCGGTCCTCATCTTTGGCACGGCGATACTCTACGTGCGCGGCTGCGAACGTCTGAAATAAGACGGAGATCCGACGTGATTGAAAATGTCTTCCTGATTGCTATCTGCGTGCTCTTGCTGGGGTACTTGCTGGTGGCGCTGCTCAAACCGGAGAAGTTCTAACATGACGGGAAATGGCTGGTTCCAGATCTTCCTGCTGTTGGGGGCGACCTTAGCGGTTACTAAGCCGTTGGGCATCTTCATGACGCGCGTGTTCAACAGGGAAAAGACATTTTTGGATCCTGTTTTGCGCCCTGTCGAAAAACTGGTCTACCGCCTCACGGGAGTGGATGAACAGGACGAAATGCGCTGGACGGAATATACCGTCGCCATGTTGCTGTTCAGCGGCGTCTCGATGGTGCTCCTCTATCTAATTCAGCGTGCGCAGCTGTGGCTGCCATTCAATCCGCAAAAAATGGTCAACGTGCCCCCGGCGCTGGCGTTCAATACCGCCGCGTCTTTTACGACTAATACCAACTGGCAGAACTATAGCGGCGAATCGACGATGAGTTACTTCACGCAGATGGCCGGCCTGGCGTATCACAACTTTGTATCCGCGGCGACCGGCATTGTCCTGGCCCTGGTGATTATTCGCGGCCTGGCGCGCAAGGAAACGGAGAAGCTCGGAAATTTCTGGGTGGACATGACGCGCTGCCTCCTGTGGGTTCTGCTTCCGCTGTGCCTGGTCGGGTCGCTGGCACTGGTTTCACAGGGGGTGGTGCAGAACCTGAAGCCGTATACGACGGTGGAGCTTACGGAGCCACAGAGTGTGCAGGTAACGGGAGCCGACGGAAAGACCTCGACTCAAGTCGTGAGTCAGCAGGTGATTGCACAAGGACCTGTCGCTTCTCAGGAAATCATCAAGGAACTGGGAACGAACGGCGGCGGGTTTTTCGGCGCCAACAGCGCGCATCCTTTTGAGAATCCGACGCCGCTTTCGAACTTCATTGAGATGTTTGCGATATTCGCGATCGCTTCGAGCCTCACGTACACGCTGGGCCGCATGACCGGGTCGCCGCGGCACGGCTGGGCAGTGTGGGCAGCGATGGCGGCGCTGTTTCTGATGGGTGTGACGATCGCCTATTGGTCGGAGGCTCATGGGAACCCGATTTTGAGAAGTGTGGACCAGCGAGCCAGTGCAATGCAGTCCGGCGGAAACATGGAAGGCAAGGAAGTCCGCTTCGGAATCGCGAATTCTGCTTTGTTTGCTACCGTGACTTCGGACACGAGTTGCGGCGCGGTCAACAGTCAGCATGACTCGTTTACGCCGCTGGGCGGCATGGTGCCGATGATCAACATCATGCTTGGTGAGGTTGTTTTTGGCGGGGTCGGTTCCGGACTTTATGGCGTGGTGGTCTTCGTGATCCTCGCGGTATTCATCGCTGGACTCATGGTCGGGCGAACGCCTGAATACCTGGGCAAAAAAATAGAATCCTACGACGTACAAATGGCGATGCTTTCGATTCTGATCATGACGTTTGTGATTTTGAGTTTTTCCGCGATTGCGGTGGTGCGGCCATTTGGTACGGCCAGCATCTCCAATCCGGGGCCGCACGGACTATCGCAGATCCTCTACGCTTACACTTCGATGGTGGGCAACAATGGGTCGGCTTTCGGCGGCCTGAACGGCAATACGTTGTGGTACAACGCGAGCGGAGCGGTAGCCATGATGCTGGGCCGCTTTTTCATGCATATCCCCATTCTGGCCATCGCGGGAAACCTGGCGAAGAAAAAAATTGCTCCAGCTTCCGCCGGGACGTTTCCCGTGACCGGCGCGCTGTTCACGGTCTTGCTCGTTTCCACCATTCTGATTGTGAGTGCCCTTACGTTCTTCCCGGCGCTCAGCCTGGGCCCGATTCTCGAGCACCTGCAGATGCATGCAGGAAAGGTTTTCTGAGGGCGCGATGACTGAACATCTGCAACACCAACCTATTTCGCTCGCGGATTCAAAGATTCTGCGGAGAGCCATAGTGGACTCCTTCCGCAAGTTGGATCCGCGAACGATGATCAAGAACCCGGTGATGTTCGTCGTGGAAGTGGGCGCCTTGCTGACCACCATTCAACTGGCGCGCGATTCCATGCACCACGTGGCGAGTTTTGGCTGGGGACTGCAGATTACACTCTGGCTGTGGTTCACGGTTGTGTTTGCAAACTTCGCGGAGGCCATGGCGGAAGGACGCGGCAAGGCACAGGCCGACACTTTGCGCAAGGCGCGCGCGGAGACTGAGGCTCGCCGCTTGCGCGCGGACGGTTCGATCGAGACGATTCCGAGCTCCAAGTTGCGCGCGGGTGACACAGTTGTCGTTGCTGCTTGCGAGTTTATCCCCGGCGATGGCGAAGTGATCGAAGGTGTGGCCTCGGTCGATGAATCGGCGATCACCGGGGAATCTGCGCCGGTGATTCGCGAATCGGGCGGCGATCGCTCGGCCGTTACCGGCGGCACGAAGGTGCTTTCCGACGAGATTAAAGTCCGCATCACTTCCAATCCCGGAGAAACGTTTCTGGACCGCATGATTCGTTTGGTTGAAGGCGCCTCACGGCAAAAAACACCTAACGAAATTGCGCTGAATATTCTTCTTGCGGGACTGACGATCATCTTTTTGCTGGCGGTGATGACGCTGCAGCCTTTTGCGATTTATTCCGGAGCGCCACAGAACGTTTTCGTTCTGGTCTCGCTACTGGTCTGCCTGATCCCCACAACGATCGGGGGACTGCTCTCGTCGATCGGCATCGCGGGAATGGACCGCATGATTCAGCGCAACGTGATCGCCATGTCGGGCCGCGCCGTGGAAGCGTCTGGAGATGTGGACGTCCTGCTGCTCGACAAGACGGGCACGATTACGCTGGGAAATCGCCAGGCGACTTCGTTTCATGTCTGTCCCAATGTTACGGAGTCAGACCTGGCCAGCGCCGCGCAACTCGCTTCGTTTGCGGATGAAACGCCGGAAGGGCGCTCCATCGTGGTCCTGGCCAAGGAGAAGTATGGCCTACGCGGCCGTGAACTGGCTCCGCACAATCCGAACTTCATACCGTTTTCGGCGCAGACTTGCATGTCTGGCGTGGACCTGAACGGCCACGAAATCCGCAAGGGCGCGCCGCAAGCCATCGAGAAATATGCCGCTGAAAGAGGCCAGATCGTGCCTCCCGAAATGAAACAGGTCATCCGTGAAATTGCGAATGGCGGCGGCACACCATTATTGGTGACAGACAACCGCCACGTGTTAGGCGCCATCGCCCTCACGGACGTAGTCAAGGGCGGAATGCGCGAGAGATTCGATCATCTTCGGGCCATGGGCATCCGCACAATGATGATCACTGGTGATAACCCGCTGACTGCCGCGGCCATCGCGCGACAGGCTGGCGTCGACGATTTTCTCGCCGAAGCTAAACCCGAAGACAAGATGGCGCTTATTAAGCGCGAACAAGCCAAAGGAAAACTCGTAGCCATGACGGGTGACGGCACGAATGACGCCCCGGCGCTGGCGCAAGCCGATGTCGGGGTGGCTATGAACACCGGCACGCAAGCAGCGAAGGAAGCGGGGAACATGGTGGACCTCGACTCCAACCCCACCAAGCTCATCGAGATCGTGGAAATCGGCAAGCAATTGCTGATCACCAGAGGAGCGCTGACCACTTTCTCGGTTGCCAATGACGTGGCCAAGTATTTTGCAATCATTCCGGCGATGTTCGCCGGCGCGTTTCCCGTGCTGAACTTGCTGAACGTGATGCAACTGCGGACGCCGGCATCGGCGATTCTGTCGGCGGTGATCTTCAATGCACTGATCATCATTGCGTTGATTCCGCTGGCGTTGCGCGGAGTGACATACCGGCCCTTGGGAGCAGCTGCGTTATTGCGCCGGAATCTATTGATCTACGGCGTCGGCGGAGTTATCGCGCCTTTCTTCGGCATCAAGTTGATTGACATAGTGCTCACGCGGCTGGGATTGGCCTAGGGGAGATTATGAAAAAAAATCTTCTTATCGCCGTATGGTTCACCCTGGTGACAACGATTATGTTCGGCGTGATTTATCCGCTGACTGTCACCGGCCTTTCTCAACTCTTGTTTGCAGACAAGGCCAACGGACAACTGATCGAGCGCAACGGCCAGCTGGTGGGATCTCGGATTATCGGGCAAGCGTTTACCGGCCCCGGTTACTTCCATTCACGCCCGTCGGCGGCAGGGACGGGGAACGGGTACGATGCGACTTCCAGCAGCGGCTCGTATCTGGGACCGACGAACAAAGCGCTGCTCGACCGTGTCAATGGCGACGTGCAAAAATTGCAAGTTGAGAAACCGGGTTCGCTAATTCCCGTTGATCTGGTTACCTCGTCGGGCTCAGGACTTGACCCGCACATTTCCCCGGCCGCTGCGGAGTTCCAAATTTCTCGGGTCGCCCGCGAGCGCCATGTGAGCGAAACGGAGCTTCGCGCACTCGTCGCCAAGCATACTGTGGGAAGGCAGCTTGGGGTATTGGGAGAGCCACGCACAAACGTTCTAGAACTTAATCTAGAGCTCGACACACAACATCCACTCTCAAAATAATCGGACGACCGCCGGGAGACTTTCCTGCCTGCCGAGAACAGCAAATTTTATGGCTTTCGAGAGGACGACTTCGAGGGACCAGTGCTTGGTGGTTGGAACCGGTATCCCACCCAAGGCTCGGTTCGAATGTATTTCGGATGCGCAGGATCGCTTTCGATCTTCTTGCGCAACTGATTGATAACTACGCGAAGATTTTCAGTTTCCTCCCCATATTCCGGCCCCCACACGGACTGCAGCAGCCTTCGATGCGTCAGCGGCTTGCCCTGATTGGCGATCAAGTGCTTGAGAACGTCGAACTCCTTTGGGGTTAGGTGCACTTCCTGGCCGCGCACCACCAGTTGCCGGCTCTCAAAATCCAACGTTAGATCTTTCGAAACAAAAGGGGACAAGGTATCGCCGGGAGCATAGCGCCTTAATGCAGCACGAATGCGCGCGAGCAATTCCTCAATTCCAAAAGGCTTCACAACATAGTCGTCCGCGCCGGCGTCCAGCGCGAGCACTTTGTCGCGCTCCGCGTTTCGGACGGTGAGCATTATGATCGGGGCTTCGGACGATTCACGAATCTCCCGGCACGCTTCGATTCCGCCGATGCCGGGCATGTTCACGTCGAGAAGTACGAGGTCCGGCTTCTCTTTACGAACGGCTTCCACGGCTTCTTCACCCGTTTTGGCTTCGATGATTACGTACCCCCGGCTGGAGAGAGTAGCGCGCAACACTCGGCGAATCTGAGGTTCATCATCTGCGACCAGAATGGAAGCGTCAGTCATGTTGTTCACTCCACGTTTCTGGCAAGCGGAAGGGAAAAAGAGAAGACTGAGCCGTGACCGAGTTGGCTCGTCACACCAATTGTCCCTTTGTGCGCGGTCACGAGCGCTTTCGCGATCGGCAGGCCCATTCCGGTGCCCCGCACAAGATAGCGTTGATCTTTTCCGCGATAGAATTTGTCGAAGATCATTCCCTGCTCGAGATCGTCAATGCCGGGACCGCGGTCTGCCACGCTAGTGGTTACGTAATCCCCGTTGAGTTCCGCTGTGATGGTGATGGGCTCCTCTTTTGGCGAGTACAGATTGGCATTGTCGACGAGTTTCACCAAGATGTCCTGAGCGCGGCCGAGATCTGCCTCCACCAGTGGCAGATCCTTGGCCACTTTAACCTGAATCCCACGTCCTCCCAGCGACGACTTGGAAAGCGCGAGAGCCCCTTGAACGATTTCTTCGATTGAAGTCGGGGCGTAGGTCAGTTCGATTTCCCCGGCTTCGAGCCGGGCCATCTCCGCAGCCTCCTCAACGAGATGATTCAGCCGGTCACACTCTTCATTGATGATACTGAGTAATTCGTGCGCTTGCTGAGCGGCCACCTCGCCACTGCCGAGAAGGCTGGTCACCGCCGCTTTCATAGAGGTGAGCGGGGTGCGGAAATCGTGGGTGACGGAATCCAGCAGCGCGGACTTCAGCCGTTCGCCTTGCCGCTCGGCCTCCGTCTGGCTGAGTTGTTCGACGGCGCGCGCGCGTTCGATGGCGATGGCCACCAGACCGCTTACGGCATCGAGCGTCTGGCGCGAAAGCGTTGCTCCTGAGATGCCGAGGCTCCCGATGGCCCTCACGCCGAGACGCACCGGAACAAAGTAAACACTCTGCAGCGGTTCAATGGTCAGTTCATCGCGAAGGTAGGCCGTCTTCATTTTCTCTTCGTCCAAATGAGAAGCGCCATATCCCGAGCGATAGAATTTTTCTTTTATCGGAAGGAATAATTCGGCGGCGCCGGCCTCAAAACTCTCCACGATATAATTTGGAATGGCATTCATCAATTGGATGACGTTGCCTTCGCCAAGCAATTTCTGGCTGAATTTGTAGAGCCGCTCAATTTCGCGCCGGCGGCTGTGCGCTTCGTCAGCTTGCCTGCGGATGCGCGCCGATAACTGGCTGCCCATGATGGCGGTCACCAGAAATGCGCCTAGCGCCACCCAATTCTGCGGGTCGGCGATCGTAAATGTCCTGACGGGTGGAAGGAATTCATAGTTGAATACCAGCATCGCGACCACGGACATGAAAACGGAGACAGCCATTCCCCAAACCGCTGAAACTGCTAGAATTGCGAGAAGCAGCGTCAGCGCAACGGTAGTCTGATTGACGAGCAGCACCTGGCGATAAAGAAACGCGATTCCGGCGACGATGGCGAGGGACACGACAATGCCAAAGGTCCGGCCGGCAAGAAATCTCTGCATTGGTCTATTCTAGCCCAGGCTTTCGATTTGCCGAGGAGAAGATAGTCCTTGCCCAAGAAGCCGGAAGACTGGTTGGAGATCGCCTCTCCCCCGCAAAAAGCACGCGGCATTTTCAAACTCTTTCTCGGCTACGCGCCGGGTGTCGGCAAAACTTTTAGCATGTTGAGCGAGGCGCTTCGCCGCAAAAGCCGCGGAGAAGACGTGGCTATCGGAGTGGTGGAGACTCATGGCCGCAAAGGCATCGAAGAACTCCTGACGAACATGGAGTCAGTTCCTCGCAAGAAAATCGAATACAAGGGAACGGTCTTTGAGGAGATGGATGTGGACGCTATTATCGCGCGCCATCCTCAGGTGGTTCTGGTCGACGAGTTGGCCCACACCAATATCCCGGGGAGCAAGCATCGCAAGCGTTACGAGGACGTCCAGGAAATCCTGGCCGCGAAGATCGATGTAGTCTCCACCCTCAACATTCAGCACATCGAGAGCATTGCGCCGGTGGTGCGCTCCATCACTGGTGTCACCGTGCGCGAAACAGTTCCGGACTGGGTCCCTCTGACGGCCACCGAAACCGTGATGGTGGACCTCACCCCGGAAGCTCTGCAAAACCGCATGAAACGCGGCGATGTCTACAGTTCCGAGAAGGTGGAACGCTCGCTGAAAAATTTCTTCCGGCGCGGCAACCTCATCGCCTTGCGCGAACTTGCTTTGCGGCAGGTCGCGGAACAGGTTGACCGCAGCCTCGAATCCTACATGGAAACGGAGGACATCCGGAAAAATTGGGCGGTGCGGGAGCGCATTGCGGTGTGCATCTCGTCGAATCCCGCAGGACAGTACCTTATTGCTCGCGGTGCACGAATGGCGCGGCGCATGGATGCCGAACTCTACGTGGTTCACGTGGACCGCGAATTAGGCGTGAAAGAACCGAACCAGAACGCGCTGAATGCCAATCTGCGTTTTGCCGAGAGCCTCGGCGCCCGGGTGGTGCGGCTAAAAGGCAGGAGTGTGGCCGACAGTGTAGCGGAGTTCGTGCGCTCCAAGCACATCACTCAAGTCATTTTTGGCCGCGCGGCGATTCGCGATTGGCGCAAGTATCTTTACTTGTCGGCGGTGCACCGGTTTCTTCGCGAATCTCCGGCTGTGGACGTGCACATCGTCACGCAGGAATCAGAAGAGTAGCTCTGCCCTACGGTGCCGTGCCATTTTCCAATCGGCCCTTCAAATCGAGATCGATCTCTACCGCGTGGTTCACTTTGAGTAAGAAGCTGCTCGGATTCTTCAGGCCCCAGTCGATGAATGGAACATTGAACTTCGCGCTGCCGGTCCAATGATCTCCGGCAAATTCCGCTTGTACTGGCACGGTCAGTTCATGTTCGCTTCCGTGCAGCACAAAAATTCCATGTACTTGGACCGTGAACGGCCCCTGTGGCGCGATTTTCCCTTCTGCCCGGTCCGGTCGAAAGATGACATCTTGATACTGCGCACTTTCGAGAACTTCCTTGTGCATTTTCTTATCGCGCGAATCGTTTCCGCTATCACCGCTGGTCGCGAAAACGACGATCTCGCCACCAACTTTCCCGTTAGCAGGGTCAAGATGCAACGACCCATTCTTAAAGGCGAACGTGCCATGAACAGTGTGGAGCGTTGTGCCAAGCGTCCAGTGCACTTTGCTCTGTGCCGGATCGATGCCGAGAATGATTTCATTTTCGGGAGGCGAGGGCGCAGCGTGCTGCGGCAAGGCGCTGAGCACCAGCATTGCCGCGGGTGCCGCTACCAGGAGATAGCAGATCGTTTTCAGCCGAATTCGCGAGAATCTCATGTTCGTTCTTGTAGTTTACGCGGTCAGAAACTGCCAGCCCATGCGTAAACTGGTGGCCGCCAGAAACTTCGGAGAAGCCTCCCCCAGATGCGCTGCCAGCATGCGCGCAAACAGCTCTGGCTCCGCGGCCATGCCGCGAAACACGCGTCTTCTCAAGGACGGATATCGATCCAGAAGGAGCAGGAACCGGCCCATGGTAAACGGCCGCTTGGCGATTTGCCGGTGGGCTCGTTGATAATTCTCAAGGTTGCCCTTTGCGATGGCCTCCGCAAGCTCGATCGCCTGGTGGAAGCTCAAGCAGAGCCCTTCCCCGGTTATGGCGTCGACGCTACCGGAAGCGTCTCCAGTGAGTGCAACGTTCCCGCGGTAGACGCGGCGCAACCTGCGCGTCACCGTAACGGCGCCTCGCTCCACGCTGCTTGCTTCCGCGTAGCTCAATTTGCGGGCCAACTCGGGAAAGATCCGCCAGGCATCCTGCAGCCGCATCCGCGAATCGCGGGAGATGAGCGAAACGCAAACCTCGTCTTTGGACAGCGGCGTGACGTACGCCTGCGCCGCCTCGCCCCAATGAATCTCCATGCAGTCGGTCCAGGGTGTCACGCGGAAATGTTTTCTCTGTGCAAACCGTTTCGCTGGCCGCCCTTTTGGATCCAAGCCAACCCATCGCCTAACGCGCGAGTGGACTCCATCAGCCCCGATCATCCACTTTGTCTTCAAGACGTGATTGCCAAAATGGGCGCCATCCTTAGACAAACCGGAGACTGGCGTATTCCAGAGCAGATTGACTCCGCACTCTTCCGCCCGTTCCACCATCCTCTGGTGAAGGACGGTGCGACGGATGCCAAAACCACGGGAACCTGAGAAATCAGCTTCCATGGTGGACGCTTCATCTTTGAAACAAACTCCGCGGAGAGCCTGTCCATCGGCAGGACCAATCGCCACGCCCAGTGCGTGCAATGCCGACATGGTGCTCGGCATCAAGCCTTCACCACAAGCTTTGTCGATAGGAAGCTTCGCGCCGTCCACAACGGTCACATCGAAACCTTTCATGCGCGCGGCGATGGCCGTCGCTAGTCCTGCCGGCCCGCCACCGATGACCAATACATCTGTGACTTCTGTCACACAATCTCCTCTGTCCGCTTCTGACTTCAATGACAGAAACGCATCCTAGTTAGATGTCGCGATTGCCGGGAAGATGCCCGCAAACCCCCGCTATTTCGCAAGTCGCCGGCATCGAGCCAAAAACCTTGGTCCGCGGGAGGCCGTTGCATAAGCTAGATTTATTTGATTTAGCATAACTATTAATTTGACTCATTGACCCCATTGCGCCATGCTGCTAGTTTGATGGCGAACACTTATGCTTCGCCTCGCCATCACAAGCGGCTGGACACTCGCGAAGGAAAATACTGCTCGAATCGTATACTCAATTGGAGTGCGAATTATTCCCGTTCCCGTAGGGGGAACTACAGGCGGATGATGGCGGCCTAAGACAGCATCACCGGAAGGTTTCGGGGCCATCATTCAAACCTGGATGATGGCCTTACTTTTTTTGGTTTGCACTTTCAGGATGGCTGCAGTTGATGACCATCGAAGGGACTCTGATGTGCGTGACTCATCGCTCAAACCGCGAAGCAAGGCGCTGACCGATGGCGCAAGCCGTGCCGGTGCACGCTCCATGCTTCGCGCTTGCGGCCTGAAGGATGATGACTTCCAGAAGCCGCTGATCGGTGTGGCCAATACCTGGATTGAGATCGGCCCTTGTAACTATCACCTCCGCGAACTCGCCCAGCATGTGAAGGATGGCATTCGCGCGGCCGGGGGAACTCCCCTCGAATTCAACACCGTCTCCATTTCGGATGGCATCACGATGGGCACGGAAGGTATGCGCGCGTCTTTGGTGAGCCGCGAAGTCATCGCCGATTCGATCGAGCTTGTCACAAGAGGCAATCTCTTCGATGCCCTGGTTGTGCTCGTCGGTTGCGACAAAACCATTCCCGGCGGAATCATGGCCTTGGCGCGCTTGAATATTCCCGGGCTCATTCTCTATGGCGGCTCGATCGCTCCCGGCCAATTCGAGGGTCACTCCGTCACGATTCAGGATGTTTACGAAGCTATCGGTAAACACTCGCACGGCGGGATGTCTGACGCGCAGCTCAAGTCGCTCGAAGTCGCGGCCTGTCCTGGTGCCGGCGCCTGCGGCGGACAGTTCACCGCCAACACCATGGCCTTGGTCTGCGAGTTTCTGGGGATTGCTCCTATGGGACTTTCCAGCGTCCCTGCAACGAACGCCGCAAAAGCAAACGCCGGTGTGCGTGCAGGCGAAATGGTGATGGAACTTCTTCGCGGCGACGTTACGCCTTCCAAGATCATCACCAAAGCCGCCATCGAAAATGCCATCGCCGGTGTCGCCGCAACCGGCGGCTCGACAAATTCCGTTCTGCATTTGCTGGCCATCGCCAACGAAGCAAAGCTCTCGCTCTCGATTGACGATTTCGACCGCATCAGCTCCAAAGTTCCCATTATTGCCGATCTCAAACCCGGAGGACGTTTTGTCGCAACCGATCTCTACGCAGCAGGCGGCACTGCGCTCGTCGCAAAGCGCCTGGTTGAAGCTGGATTGCTCCGCGGCGATTGTCTCACCGTCACTGGACGCACCCTCGCCCAGGAAGCCGCAGGCGCCAAGGAAACGCCATCGCAGGAAGTTGTCCGCAAACTCGACGCGCCGCTCAAGGCGACCGGCGGGCTCGTCATCCTCAAGGGAAATCTCGCCCCGGAAGGTTGCGTCATAAAAGTTGCCGGTCACAACATCCAGAATTTTCGCGGTCCCGCACGCGTGTTCGACAATGAAGAAGCAGCTTTTGCCGCCGTTGAGAACAGCACCATCAAGTCTGGCGACGTTGTTGTCATTCGTTACGAAGGCCCGAGAGGCGGCCCGGGCATGCGTGAAATGCTCGCTGTAACCGCCGCGCTGGTCGGCGCTGGCCTTGGCGATTCCGTCGCCCTTCTCACCGATGGCCGTTTCTCCGGGGCCACCCACGGGCTCATGGCGGGTCACCTGGCACCTGAGGCTGCCAATGGCGGTCCGATCGCGGCCCTCGCGGACGGCGACATCATCGACTTCGATATTCCCAAGCGGCAATTAAACGTGGAACTCAGCGCTGCGGACATCCAGAAGCGGCTCGCCACATGGAAACAGCCAGCGCCGCGCTTTACGAGCGGTGTCATGGCCAAGTACGCGTTGCTGGTTTCATCCGCTGCTCTTGGGGCGGTCACTGCAGTGCCTGCCTCTTTCTTGGGAAACGCTCAACCTGTGTCGAATGCGTCGGCCGCTTTGCGGTCGCCTGAAGTGAGGACTCTATGAAGCTCACCGGTGCGGAAATACTTTGCGAGTCGCTCTCGCGTCTTGGCGTGCGCGACCTCTTCGGCTATCCCGGCGGCGCCATTCTCCCCGTCTATGACGCGCTCGGCAAATCGAAGCTGCACCACGTTCTCGTGCGCCACGAACAGGGCGCCACGCACATGGCCGATGGCTACGCACGCGCCAGCGGTGGAGTCGGTGTCGCCATGGCGACATCCGGGCCAGGCGCAACGAACATGGTCACGGGCATCGCCACGGCCATGCTGGACTCATCTCCGGTTGTCTGCATCACCGGCCAGGTCAGCAGCAAAGTCCTGGGTTCGGATGCGTTCCAAGAGATCGATATCACGGGCATTACCATGCCTATCACCAAGCACAACGTGGTGGTCACGAAAGCAGAAGACATTGCGCGCACCATCCGCGAAGCTTTCCTGATCGCTAGTAGTGGACGCCCCGGCCCGGTGCTTGTCGATATCACCAAAGACGCGCAACAAGCTTCCGCGGAATTCAACTGGGAAGCGTCGGCGCCAAAACTTCCGCCCAAGCGCATTCGTAACAATCACGATCAAGCGGAATTCGATCGTGCTGTTGAAATGCTGAACACCGCAAAGCGCCCCATCATTCTCGCGGGCCACGGCATCATGGTTTCAGGGGCCATGCGCGCCTTCGAACAATTCGTCCGCGCAGGAAATTATCCCGTCGCCATGACGCTTCTCGGCATCGGCTGCTTCCCTGCCAACGAACCGCTGAACCTTGGCATGATGGGCATGCACGGCGAAGCCTGGGTGAACAACGCCATCCAGGAGGCCGACCTGCTTATCGCGGTTGGAATGCGTTTCGACGACCGCGTCACCGGCGACCTTCGCACTTACGCCAAGAGCGCCCGCAAGATTCATATCGAGATTGACCGCGCCGAAATCAACAAGAACGTCAAGGTTGACGCCGCCCTCGTCGGCGATGCCCGCGAGGTACTTGAGCGGCTCACACCACACATCGAAACTCGCGACCATGGCGTGTGGATTCGCCACATCACAGAGCTGAAAGGCGATTCCGCTGTGCGCGATATTCAAAGCCTGCCCGATAGCGGGCACCTCTACGCCGCGCACGTCATCAATGATCTCTGGAAAGAAACTCGCGGTGAGGCCATCATCGTCACCGACGTCGGCCAGCATCAAATGTGGGAGGCGCAGTATTACCACCACAATCAGCCGCGCACGCTGATCACCTCCGGCGGACTCGGCACCATGGGTTTTGCACTTCCGGCCGCCATCGGCGCAAAGTTCGCCAAGCCTGACTCCGAAGTCTGGGTAGTCGTCGGTGATGGCGGATTCCAGATGACCATGAGCGAACTGGCGACCATCGTTCAGGAAAAGATCAACATCAAGATCGCCATCATCAATAACGGCTTTCTCGGCATGGTCCGTCAGTGGCAGGAGTTTTTCTACGACAAACGCTACGTCGCTACTCCACTCGTCGCTCCGGATTTCGCCGCGCTCGCCAATGCCTTCGGCATCCGCGGCGAACGCATTACCAAGCGCGCTGAAGTGCTGCCCACCATCCGCTCCGCACGCGAATCCGCCGAAACGGTGCTGATCGATTTCCGCGTCGAACAGGAAGATTCCGTCTATCCCATGGTCGCCGCAGGCGCTTCCTTGAGCGACATGATTCGCCGCCCGAATAATCCGCTGGTCGAAACGGCCACCGAGCCATAGGAGAAATCGAGAAAAACATGCAAACACTTGTCGCCTATGTCGAAAATAAACCCGGCGTCTTAAATCGCGTCTCTTCCCTGGCACGCCGCCTGGCCATCAACATCGATTCGCTCACCGTCGGCCCGACGGAGAATGAAGCCGTCGCTCGCATGACCATCGTGGCGCACACCGACGAGCGCGGCGCGCATCGCCTCGAGGCCAGCCTCGAAAAGCTCGTCGATGTCCTGCTGGCGGAAAATATCTCCACTCGAGCGCTTCTCGAGCGAGACCTGGCCTTGATCAAGGTTTCTGCCGATCAGCAGAATCGTCCCCATCTCATGGAATTGATCAAGGTTTTCCGAGCACGCGTGGTCGATGTCGCTCCCGAATCCCTGATCATCGAGGTTTCCGGTACCGTCGACAAGATCGATGGCCTGCTGGAAGTTCTTCGGCCTTTCGGTGTGCTGGAAATGGCCCGAACCGGCCGGATTTCCATGACCCGCGGCGGCGATTTATTGCAGCCACCGGCTGCCCCGGCGGAATCGCCCGAAAAAGTAGAAGCAAAGTAGGACAGACATTTTTGTCTGCCCGCTTTCAGTGCTGACTCCAGCGGCCAGGCATCCAAAATGTTTCCGAACCAACTAGTCTTTCGACCGCAAACCGGTCACGAGAGGAAGCAAATGGCAAATCTTTACTACGACAATTCCGCGGATATCTCGCTCATCCAGGCAAAGAAAGTCGCCATCATCGGCTACGGTTCCCAAGGTCACGCGCACTCTCTCAATCTCCGCGATAGCGGCGTTTCCGTCCGCGTCGGCTTGCACGAGGGGAGCGCCTCGCGCGCCAAAGCCGAGAAGGCCGGCTTGACGGTCAACTCGCCCGCGGAAGCCGCCGCCTGGGCTGATGTCATCATGATTCTCGTTCCGGATACCAAGCAGCCCAAGTTGTATCGCGATGCCATCGAGCCAAATCTCAAGCCCGGCAAGACTTTAATGTTTGCACACGGGTTCAACATCCGCTTTGGCACCATCAAGCCGCCTGCTGCCGTAGATGTCTCGATGATTGCTCCGAAAGCTCCCGGCCACCGCGTTCGCGAAGTCTTCACCGAAGGCGGCGGCACACCCGCGCTACTGGCCGTTGAGCAGGACGCCAGCGGTACCGCGAAAGCGCTCGCCCTTGCCTATGCCAAGGGACTCGGCTGCACGCGCGCAGGCGTTTTGGAAACAACTTTCACCGAGGAAACGGAAACCGATCTCTTCGGCGAACAAGCCGTGCTTTGTGGCGGTGTGAGTGAATTGATTAAGGCCGGATTCGACACTCTTACAGAAGCCGGCTACCAGCCCGAGGTCGCCTATTTCGAATGTATGCATGAACTGAAACTCATCGTTGACCTGATCTACCGCGGCGGCCTCAGCTACATGCGTTACTCCGTCAGCGATACCGCCGAACAAGGCGACTATACCGCCGGACCGCGCATCATCAACAAGCAAACACGGGAAGAGATGCGCAAAATCCTTGCCGAGATCCGCAATGGCAGTTTCGCAAAAGCCTGGGTCGAGGAAAATGAAAAAGGCTGCCCGAATTTCCTGGCCACCCGCCAGCGCGAGCAACAACACGCCATCGAACAACTTGGCCCCAAGCTTCGCGCCATGATGCCGTTCCTGCAGCCGATCGTCGCGCCGGGACTCGAAAATAAAGCCGCGGCGTCGAACAAATGATGATGCGCCGTTTTAGTTTCGCTTTCTTGATTTGCCGGACCTGCGCGGTTGACACGTGGCTCGAATTAGGCAATTCTCTCGCCTGATGAAACGCAAAGAGGCCCCCTCTCCGGCCACCACTCCGAACCTTGCTGAGCGCATCGATCACCTCAGCATCAAGCGCCAGGAAATTATTCGCCCGATCTTGGAGCACCCCCGCGAATACGTCCTCCTTAGTGTGCGCGCCATGGCCGCGCGCCTGCACACCGATCCGGCGACGATCGTCCGCACCGTCCGCGGTCTCGGATTCGGCAGCTACCGTGAGTTTCAGCGCCATTTGCACGAGGTTTCCCTTGCTTACGCTACCTCTCTGGACACCATGCAGTCCGGCGGTGGCGATGGCAGTATGCCCTCGCACGTGCGCGACTCCCTCGAGCAGGATTTGAAAAATCTGCAAGGCCTGAAAAATAGCTTGGATGCGCAGAGGCTCGTCGCATTGGCAAAACGTTTTTACGACGCTCGCCGCATTGTTTTGCTTGCCGGCGATCTGGCCATTCAGCTCGCCCACTACCTCGAGTATCAGATCAGCCTGCTAGGTCTGCCAATTTTTGTCGCCACCTCCGCCGGCAGGGTTTTGCATCTGGTGCGCTCTGTCAACAAGCAGGACTTGGTAATCGCTATCAGCTTTCGCCGTGGGCTCCGCCAGACGATCGAAGGCGCACAGCAAGCCCGTGCTCGCGGCGCATATTGCGTCGGCATCTCTGACACTTATGTTTCCCCCTTGGCACGCGAGTGTGACGAAATCTTTCTTGCCTCCATCGAATCAACTTCTTTCAACGCTTCCTATGCCGCTCCGATCGTCTTGATGAACGCCATCCTCGCGGCTGTCGGCCAGTATCGACGCACGCAAACTCTCGCCTTGGCGAAAGAATTGGCCGAGGAACAGCGCAAGGGCGTTCGCTGGTATAACACTTGAGCCGGGACTGGTTCGTCTGGCATCTGTTATTGGAGGATTTTTTCTTGAAAAACTGTTCGCGCAAATTTCCATATAGCACTTTGCTGGTTTCCCTGCTCTTCTTATGCCTTCCGGCCGCGCCCGCCCGTGCGCAATCTGAATCCGTTCTTGCTCAAAGGATACAGAAAGTCACGAGCCGCCCCGAATTTGCTCACGCCAATTTCGGCATCGAGTTCTACTCGCTCGACTCCGGCAAAGTCATTTATGCGCTGAACGCTGACAAATTGTTCGTCCCCGCCTCGACCACGAAAACGCTCACGGAAGGCACTCTCCTCGCGAAGCTCGGCGCTGATTACCGTTTCCATACCCGCGTCTACCGCACCGGACCCATCGACAAGCACGGCACACTCAAGGGCGACCTCATCCTCGTCGCCAGCGGCGATCCCAATCTTTCCAATCGCATCCAGCCCGACGGCACTCTCGCTTTTGTCGACCACGACCACTCTTATAACGGTCCGGCGCTTCCGGGCGATCCACTTGCAGTCGTCCAGGAATTCGTTTCGCAGATCAAGTCCAAGGGCGTTCGCAAAATCGAAGGTCACCTCTACGTGGACGCGAGCCTGATGCCCGATGCGGAACGCGAGGGCGGCACCGGCGTCGTGATGTCCTCCATCATCATCAATGACAACGTCATCGACCTGGTGGGCAAACCTGGCAGCAAACCCGGCGAAGCAGTGCAGCTCTCTGTTTCCCCGCAAAATTCCTATCTTCGTTTCGTCAACAACGTCGTGACCGGGGAATCGAAATCAAAGCTCGCCTTCAGCGCTTCCGAACCAGTGGCCGCTCCCGACGGATCGCTGACCGTCACTCTCACCGGCAACATACCGCTTGGCATGGAGCCGCAGACGGCCGCCTTTGCCGTTCCCTCGCCGACAAAGTTCGCCACTGCGGCGCTCGGTGATCTGCTCAAGTCCTCGGGCATCGCCGTCAATTCCAAAGCCGCTGTTCCCATGGGCGACTTCACGCCATACCAGCGTTTCTACACCGCCGAAAATCAACTCGCCGAACATATTTCCCCGCCGCTCTCCGAAGAAATTAAAATTACTCTGAAAGTCAGCCAGAACCTCCACGCTGGCATGGGCCCCTACCTCCTGGGCCTGCTCGTCGCCAAGGACACGAAGGACCCGATCCACGCTGGGTTTAAGACGGAACAAGCCTTTTTACGGGAAGCCAACCTGGACCTCTCCGGCGCCGCGCAAGGCGACGGCGCAGGCGGCGATTGGGCCGACCTCTTCAGTCCCGACTTCATCGTCCACTACATGATTTATTGGTCCACGCGCCCGGACTACCAAGTTTTCTTCAAGGGGCTGCCCATTCTTGGCAAGGACGGCACTCTCGCAAAGATTCAAGTCAATTCCGCGGCCGCCGGTCACGTTTTCGCCAAGACCGGCACCTTCGGCTCAGAAGACAAACTCAACAGCAAAATGATGCTCAACGGCAAAGGCCTCGCCGGCTATGTCATCACCAAAGACGGAAAGAAACTAGCCTTCGCCGCGTACGTCAATCACGTCTCACTGTCCGTCGATCCGGACGCCGCGCAGGAAGTTGCCGGGCAGGCGCTTGGCGAAATCGCCGCAGCCGCCTATGACGCCAACCTGGATGCCTCAGCGAGCGCCGGCAACTACGATCTCCTCATCCGCAACGGTCACATCATTGACGGCGCCGGTAATCCCTGGTTCGCCGCGGACGTCGCCGTGAACGGAGATCGCATCGCCGCCATCGGCGATTTGCGCCAAGCCCACGCCAAGCGCGAAATCGATGCCACCGGCCGCATCGTCGCCCCAGGTTTCATTGACATGCTCGGCCAATCCGAGGTTTCGCTTCTCCTCGACAATCGTTCACTGAGCAAGCTCTCCCAAGGCATTACCACGGAAATCACCGGCGAAGGCGGTTCCATCGCTCCGCAAAACGAAAAAACCATCGCACCGCAAAAGGGATTTCTTGACCAATACAAACTCACCGTCGATTGGACCACTCTCGACGGCTATTTCCGCCGCCTCGAAAAGCAAGGCACGCCTCTCAACATTGGAACCTATGTCGGCTCCGCGCAGGTTCGCGAAGCCGTGATTGGCGACGACGACCGCGCTCCCACCGCCGCCGAGCTCGAGCAAATGAAATCTCTCGTCGAGCAAGCCATGAAGGACGGCGCTCTCGGCGTCTCCAGCGCCCTCATCTATCCTCCGAACATCTACGCCAAGACCGACGAGCTCATCGCTCTCGCGCAAGTAGCCTCCAAATACGGCGGCCTTTACGCCACACACATGCGCAGCGAGGGCGCTTCCGAAATGCCCGCGCTCGCCGAAGCCATCCGCGTCGGCCGTGAAGCGAATCTGCCGGTAGAAGTTTTCCATTTGAAAGTCAGCGGCAAGCCCCGCTGGGGCAGCATGAAAAATGTCGTTGCCGCGATCCAACAGGCGCGCGACTCGGGCCTCGACATTGCCGCGGACATGTATCCCTACACCGCCGGCGCTACGGCACTTGCCTCCGCGCTACCTCCATGGGTTGCTGATGGCGGTATGCAGAAACTGCTGGAGCGCTTGAAGGACCCGGCCATTCGCGCGCGCATCAAGAAAGATCTCGCAGGCGATCACTCCGATTGGGAAAATCTTTTTTACGATTGCGGCGGCGCACCAGGCGTGCTCATCTCTTCCGCTGAGAATCCCGACCTGAAGCAATTTGCTGGGAAAACGCTCGATGATGTTGCCAAGGCCTGGAAGAAATCACCGGAAGACACCCTGATGGATTTCGTCTTGGCGGACCAGGCGCAAACCGGCGCGATTTATTTTATGGCCAGCGAAGAAGACGTCCGCACCGGCCTGAGCCAGCCGTGGACCAGCATCGGCCTCGATGCTGGAGAAATGTCTCTCGACGGCCCCACTTACGAAGCGCACACTCATCCGCGCGCCATGGGCTCCATGCCGCGATTCCTCGGCCACTACGTCCGCGACGAACATCTCCTGCCTCTCGAAGCTGCGATCCGGAAAATCACTTCCCTGCCCGCCCAGCGCGAGCATCTCGACGGCCGCGGTCTCCTGAAGCTCGGGTATTTTGCCGACATCACCATCTTCGACCCGGCAACTATCATCGACCGCGCCAGCTTCACAAAGCCCGACCAACTCTCCGATGGAATCGACTTCACCATCGTGAACGGTCAAGTGGAATACGATCACGGAAAATTGACCGGCGCTGCAGCGGGAAGAGTTTTGCGAGGCCGAGGATGGCACCCGGCGGCGAATTAAATAGAAGAGTAACTAATCCAATTTAAACTAGTTTGGACTAGTCTAAATTAGACTAGTTTTGAACTGGTTCAAATGAGACGTGTCGGAACCTAATTTGATGGAAGGTGCGGAGAAATATTCTCTCGTTCCGGCGTTTGGAAACCGGCAAGCTGTTTTCAGCTCAGCGCCGTCTTCCCCATGTCCACAACTCGGCGCTCATAGGTCATTTCTACCAAACCGTGCTTCCCCACGTAGCGCAACACGATCTTGTGTCCCGGCTCGATCTTCGCGCGCGTCTTGATCAGCGAATCGGAAAGCTCCACCCACTCCCCACTCACCATGTAGCTGCCTTCCCATCCGCGCAGTTCGAAGCGCCCATCGTTCTTTAGAGTCAGCGGCGCCGCCGTGCAAGGAATCACTTTCCCGCGCACCTTCGCCTGAGCGCACTGGTAGCGCCCAGAAAGATCCACGGTTTGCGCTTGGCCTTGCGCGGCGAGGAACAGAATAAAAGCAGCCGTCGCGACGTACCGCGCCAGCGTCAGGCCCACCCGGGCATACCCCATTGGGAGCTCCCCTTCCAGGTCGCGTAGCTGCGGGCGGCGGTCCCTGGCCATTGGTACAGGTGCAATCCATCTACCAACTCTTCCCACAGTAAACACCGTATTTACAATAACTTACGAACTGGCCGACTGGCCATTTTCCTTATGTAAGGCAGAATTCTTCCCCTCCGGCAGCCCTGGAGGGAACTCTTTTGCACTCTCCGAACAGGCAATTGGCCCCCTAAATACCGTGTTTTCCGCCTATTCCAAAGGCAGTTCCGCCACCGCCTGGCCGTCTTTCCGCGGGTCGGACGCCCCGTAGTTCACGCCCGTGGAAAAGTCCCGCAGAACCGCCTGCCCGCCACCCATTGGGGCAGAGTATGTCCCCTTCACTTCAATCTTGTGCCCCTTGCTGGTCAAGTCATTGCGCACATTCGGTGCAATGCGGTTTTCCATCTGCACATCGCAGCCGCCAAAGGTGCGCTTGCTGAATCGCGGCGCCTCCAGCGCTGCTTGAATATTCATTTTGAAGTCCACCATGTTCGCAACAAACTGCGCGTGTGCCTGCGATTGGTTCCAGCCGCCCATGATGCCAAAGGCCACGCGCACGTCTCCCTTTTGCGCAAACGCGGGAATGATTGTGTGCAACGGCCTCTTTCTTCCCGCCAGAGCATTTGGGGAACTCGGGTCCATGCTGAAGAGTCCGCCGCGATCGTGCAGCGCGAAGCCCGTCCCGGCGGCTACGATTCCCGATCCGAACGCTTCGTAGTTGCTCTGGATGAGTGACACCATATTTCCGTCGCGGTCCACGACACTCAAATACGTCGTATCGTTCCCGACGGGCAACTCTCCCGCCGTGACATCGCAATTGGCCTTCTCGGCGTCAATCAACTTGGCTCTTTGCGCCGCCCACTCTTTCGAAAGCAGCGTCGCTACGGGCAATTTTTGTTTTCTCGGCTCGCCGATGTATTTCGCAAGATCCGCATACGCAAGTTTCTTCGCTTCGATCATCGCGTGCAGCGCTTTTGTCGAGCCGAAGCCCCAGTCCTTTTGCCCGAGCGGAAACGTCTCCATAATATTCAGCATTTCCAGCGCTGCAAGTCCCTGAACGTTGGGCGGCAACTCGTAGATTGTCCAATCGCGATAGGTAGTGGAAATCGGCTCGACAAACTCGCTCGAAAATTCCGCCAGGTCCTGCGCCGTCATCGGACCGTTGTGACGCTTGATCGATTCCAGAATCTTTGCGGCAATTTCGCCTTTGTAAAACGCCTCTCTGCCGTGCTGCGCAATCTGCTGGAGGGACCACGCCAGATCAGGATTGCGAAATACTTCGCCCATCTTCGGCGCGCGGTCTCCCGGAAGATAAGTCGCCGTGGCCGCCTCATCCGTCCTCAGATAATCCACTTCCCCAGCCCAATACGCCGCTGTCCACTCCGGAACTGGAAAACCATCCTGCGCCGTACGAATCGCCGCCGCCAAGTCCTCCGCCAGCTTCTTTCTTCCAAATTTATCCGCCAGCTTCTGCCATCCGTCCACCGCGCCCGGCACGGTGATCGCATTCACTCCCTGCTGCGGCATGCTGCGAATTCCCTGCTTCTGCAAATACTCGATGGTCAATCCCTTTGGCGCCCATCCGCTGGCGTTCAAGCCGTACAGCTTGTTGGCCTTCGCATCATAAACAATCGCGAACAAGTCCCCGCCGATTCCATTCATCATCGGCTCGACGACGCCCATCATGGCGTTCGTGGCGATAGCCGCGTCCACGGCGTTTCCGCCGTGTTCCAGGATCCTCACCCCTGCCTGGGCTGCCAACGGCGATTCCGCGGCAACGATTCCGCCTCGCGAAATCACCATGGACCGCCCCTGCGAACGGTCTTGCGCACGAACGGTATGCCCCACAACCGTAATTGCGATGGCAAAAAACAGGAATAATTGTCCGCGAAAAATTCGCGTCATCTTATTTTCTCCGGGGCAGATGCTTCGACGGTGCCCTTGGTCAAATTTCTTTGTTGTTAACCCGGCTTCGCCTACTTTGTTTTGACAAAGATATTCGAAATGTTTCGCTCTCGAAGCATGGAGTTGAACGCCGCCAGGTCTTTCCCAACGAACTGCTGAAAGTCCTGCGCAGCCCGGTCGCCGCGCTGCCGCAACTCTTCCAGCACGGCCGATTGCTGCGTGGTGGGCGGAAAATCCGCGTTGCCATCCAGCTGGCTGAAGAGGTAGCCGACCTTCTGCAACAACATTGGCGACCAGCGGCAGTCATCCTGGCCGCGGCCGGTGAGCTTCAGCTGCAGCAAAGTTCCTTCGATGCCCGCAAGTTTCTCCCCGAGTTCCTCGGTAGCTTTGCGGACCGGTTTCGCGTCATCGTCAGTGCCCAGCTCTTTCCCCAAGGCAACGAGTTGCGCACGCAGCGACTCCATCTGGTTCACCGTCGCCGCCAGGGCGTTCATCTCGTCATACAGTGTGGTCTGCACGCGCGTTTGCGCCTGGATGTCGCTCTCCGAACCAGTGGTATGCGGATCTTTCAGCACTGTCAGCTTCTGCGAGAATTTTTCTTCTCCCAAAGTGAGCGTGACTGCATAGGTTCCCGGGAGCGCCAGCACCGAAAGGCGCCCCAGAGCCGGAGGCTTGCGCCATCCTTCCGGCCCAAAGGGAACATCCGGCGCAAATTGAGGCGTGGTTCTCATGCGAATTTGTGTGCTGCGCTCGGATCGCAAGTCCCACCACACGCGGTTAATGCCCGCCTTGACTTCGCAAGCCGGCGGTTCGACATCTGCAAAATCGTCATCCTCGCTGGGTTTTTTGGCCTCTGAAGCGCCCGGTTTGGGCGCGCGGCATTCGAATTCGCGCACTTTTTTCCCGCTTGCGTCCGTGATGGTCAGCTTGGCCACGTCCTTCTCTCCCAAGTTGGCCTTGAGATAGAAATTGATGGGCGCGCCGTAAGGTGGATTTTTTCCCGTGGTTGGGTCGTACTCGACCGCGGCCGGCTGCACCACTTCTTTAAAGCGATACGCGTCGCGCGGCGCAAACAGATGGGCTTTGGCCGAAGCAACCTCCGGCGTGGACTGTTCGAGCGCGGTAATATCGTCCAAAATCCAGAAACCGCGCCCGTAAGTGGCCACCGCCAGGTCGTGAAATCTCTCTTGGACGGTCAGCCAATAAACCGGCGCGTGCGGCAGGCCAGATTGCAGCGGCTGCCAGTTCTTCCCGTCGTCAAAGGAAACGTACAGCCCGCCCTCCGTGCCCAGGTAGAGGAGGCCTTTGCGTACAGGATCTTCGCGCACGCAGTGCGCATAGCTCAGCATGTTGTGCTGAATTCCATTGGTGATCAACGTCCAGGTTTTTCCATAGTCGGCGGTCTTGTAAACAAACGGATCGCGAAAATTCACCTGATGGCCGTCAACGGTCAGGTAAGCCGTGCCCGCGTCGTAGCGCGAGGCCTCGATATTGTCCACGGTGCCCCACTCGGGGAAGTTGGGGAGATTTTTCGTGACGTTGCTCCAGCTTTTTCCGCCGTCGCGCGTCACCTGCACCTGTCCATCATTGGTGCCCGCCCAGATAAGACCAGCCTCTTTCGCCGATTCGGTCAATGCGAAAATCACGCCGGCATATTCCACGCCTATGTTGTCGGGTGTGAGCCCTCCGGAAATCTGCTGGCGGTTCGTGTCGTTGCGCGTCAGGTCGGGACTAATGATCTGCCAGCTATTGCCGGCATCCGTGGTGACGTGGACAAACTGGCTGCCCACGTACACCTTGTTGTGGTCGTGAGGAGAAATGGCGATGGGAAACTCCCAATTGAAGCGGTACTTCACTTCCGCCGCCGGCGCGCCAGCCACATAGTCGGGCCACACCTCGACCTCGCGGTCCTGGTGGGTGCGCTCGTCAAAGCGGGTTACCGTGCCGCCGATGCTGCCCGATCCCGTGCCTGTGGACCAGATGATGTTGTTGTCCACCGGATCCGGCACGGCGAAGCCGCTTTCGCCTCCCGCTACAGGGTGCCACGCGCCACGCGGGATACTGTTGCCGGAGAAGCCGCCAAACTGCAGGCTGTTGCTCGGACCGCGCCACGACGGGCCGTCCTGCCGGTTGCCATAAACAAAGTAGGGAATCTGGTCGTCCACAGTAACGTGATAAATTTGCGCGATGGGCAGGTTGACGTGGTTCCAAGAGTTCCCGCGATTCACGGAAATATTCACGCCGCCGTCATTGACCACCGCCATGCGATCGCCGTTGGTGGGATCGATCCACATCTCGTGATTGTCGCCGCCGGGATCAGCGGGCATCTTGGTGAGCGTGTGGCCGCCATCGAGCGTCCGCGAAAATGACGCGGAGAAGAAAAACACTTCGTTCTCGTTGTCCGGCGCAATCTCCGTGCGCGTGTAGTAATGAGTGCGCCCGCGGATCTGCCGGTCAGAGTTGACCATCTCCCAATTCTCGCCGCCGTCGTCGGAACGCCATAGCTGCCCGAGCTGTCCAGCGCCGTTCAGCTGCGGGACGCCGTCGCCGGTCTCAATTTCCGCGTACACGCGATTGGAGTCCTTCTTGGCCACGCGCACGGCAATTCTGCCTACCGGAGCATGCGGCAGGCCGTGACCTTCCAGGCGCTTCCAGGTGACGCCGCCGTCTGTCGACTTGAACAAGCCGCTGCCCGGCCCACCGCTGGTGCGGCCCCAGGTGTGAATCTCGATCTGCCACATCCCGGCAAAAAGGATTCGCGGGTTGTTGGGGTCCACTCCCAAGTCGGAACAGCCGGTGTTTTCATCAACGAACAGTACTTTGTCCCACGATTTTCCGCCGTCAGTGGTTCGGAATACGCCGCGGTCCGGCTGCGGTCCATAGGCATGGCCCAGAGCGCACGCCAGGACGACGTCCGGATTGCGCGGATCGATCTCCACGCGGCCGATGCGGCCGGCCTTCTCCAATCCCATTAACGACCAGGTCTTGCCGGCATCCAGGGATTTGTAAATCCCTTGTCCCACGGAGATGTGGCTGCGAATGAAAGATTCGCCGGTTCCCGCCCAAACGATGTTCGGATCGCTCGCGGCCACCGCCAGCGAACCGATGGACGCCACAAGCTCCGAGTCAAAGATAGGATCCCAGTGAATTCCGCCATCCGCGCTCTTGAAAATGCCGCCAGAAGCGGCACCGACATACCAGATGTTTGGTTTCCCCGGCACACCGGCGACAGACGTGGCGCGGTTGCCTTCCGGTCCGATGTACCGATACTTGATCTGCCCGTAGACATCAGGACTTTTGGGAGGCTGCTGCGCCTGCAGCAGGCAAGGAGCGGCCAGCAGCGCCGCCACCGCAATCGTCACGAAGTATTTCACAGCCACGAATCTCGCACACTTCAGCATGGTGAATCTCTCCGATAAAATTAGATTTGGGATGCGCGGATGATACAGGCGGGATATTGGCACGTCAATGGCTGTAAGCGAGTGGGAAGGGGTCAGATTCCGACAACCCGACTTTATATGAT
>Ga0137418_10000583_pt1 | contig 33043 bp, 29 predicted proteins | sample CZODoug3_1_2_16f_FD_122242 | JGI IMG/M metagenome (GOLD analysis project Ga0137418, IMG submission 122242) | Vadose zone soil fungal communities from Angelo Coast Range Reserve, California, USA - CZODoug3_1_2_16fungal (Hybrid Assembly) | ecosystem: Environmental > Terrestrial > Soil > Vadose... | reverse complement strand
CGCGGACGTAAAGAGGCCCCGCCTTGGGCGAGTTAAAAAGCCATGCGAGGCGGTTGGCTTCCATCAGGAGGATTTCAGGGTTCTTCGAGGCTTGTGGGTCCTGAAGGAGGTTGATTGTTGGCGGTCGCGGATCAGGCTTTCGCGTGGCGTAAAGCCACAGGTACTTCCGAGAAATCAGAACCAGGATGAAGAGGACCATGAAGAGAGGAAGGAAAATCGCTAGCCGCCGCTTTGAGACACGTATCAGCACGGACCAAGACCCCTCTCTCGCTGGACTGTACCGGTTACGGATGCGCGGAGGCGGTAAGAGGTTTTATCGGCGACCAAGTCATTGGTTAGTACCGTGGTACTAGGCTGTCTTTGACGATTTCGATGGGGGAACGGATAGACTCCTAGCGCCCCCGTGTGGATTTTTCTTGATGTTTAGATTCGCTCAGCAATTCACGGCCGAAAACACCCTTCAACCACTCAGGAGCACTATGCGTTGTTTTGACCAACTCCCCCGCGATGAAACGTGCCACCAGCCGATGCCCCTTCCCATTTGGTGTGTTGTCATAAACCAGAAGATCGTCAGCATGTCGTCGCGCCTCAGCCAGGCTCTTCATGGCCTCGTCATACGACGCTGGAATCGTGCCCAGCGGCACGGCTTGTCCGCCGCGACTCATCCGAACGAGGATTCGTCCGACATTCAGGTTAGGGTCTTCTGTGCAGATGAATAAAACCTTTGTTGTGTAGCCGGCCTGCCTCGCGTTTTCCAACAGGTCCGTGTCCACGGTCAAGTCTTCAACAGCAAACGAGCGTCGCTCGCGCAACATCGCATCCCGTTGCTGCGGAATCGGTGGAACCACGCTAGGAAAAGCTTCTTTTAGGTGGGCATCGTAGAAGGTAGTCTTACCCGCCCCGATGGGGCCTGCTATCACAACGAGTGCTGGTTTGGTTTCGCTCAGAGCAATACGTCCTTATCGTGTCGTTTTGTGCGCTAGAACCTTCTCTGATTTGCGCTGAAGCTTTCCCGCGACTAAAGCCACGGGGAACCGCTCCCCCGAGGGGGTAACTTCGACGGTTGTCTTGAGGTCAGGGTCATACTCGTAGCGTGTGCCGTCTGGAAACCCTTCTTTGGGACCTTCCTGCAGACCAGTAAGACTCCCAAGAACTTGCATCAATTGCTGCCTCTCCCCATCACTCATTTTGTCGTAGGCCGCCATGGATGCCCCCCGCGCTGCCCTGGATGAACCGTCGAGCTTGCCTCTCCGTCCCTTCGAGTAGTAGGCCAACAAGCCGCTATTCACGAGCTGGTTCATCGAACAGCCGCGCACGTCTGCGATTCGTTGAATCCTGCGAATGAGACGCCGCAAGATGACGACCTGCGTTTCCCTGGCGGTTTGTTTCTTCTTCCCCTGGAGAGTAACAAGCTTGACGGTGTTGAGGTTGACGGCAAGCAGCGCGTCGTTGATCGAAGCAGACAAATCACCTTGATACCGGCGCTTCTTGCGAAGCAATTTGTCCAGAGCGATCAGCAAGCGTACGTTGAATACATCGAAGCCGATGTTCCTACGTGTTGCCACGGGTCGCACCAAAATCCTTTGAGGGGTCGCCGCAGTAACATTCTTGCGGCGTTTTGTTCGGTACGATATATACATCACCCTGAACTTTTGTTCAAGCCTCGGTGTGCGAAATGTTTTGCTGCTTTTTCACCGCATTTCCACAGGCTTATATGGCGCGTCGAACAGCATATCTCGATTGACTCTCACTGTGAATTTGTAGCCCACGCGGATCTTAATCGTGGGCTGAATGTTGAGATTGCGCCGCGTGACTTCAGCACCTAATTCTGTCAGTTGCTGACCGACCGCGGCCGAGGCGGTCTGTCCGGCAGTCGGCGTCGTCAACAGCGACGTGTTCTGCCGCTGCGACAGTTCCAATCCCGCTGCGAAAGCGCTCGTCAGTACGGCAAAGCCAACGAGCCGAGCGTAGTGATTGTTAACTTGATCGTGGAAGCCGGCTCTTCCCTGGTCGTCGTGCCCGCTCATACCGTCTAGATTGATCGAGCTTCCGTCTGGAAAAATGATTCGTGTCCACACGACTTGGACGCGAGCTTGTCCGTAGGAAATCGCAGAATTATAGGTTCCCAGCAGGCGCGCGCCTTGGGGGATGAGGAGATACTCGCCAGTTGCGGTGTCGTAGACGTTAGAGCGCACCAAGGCCTTCACTTCGCCCGGCAAGTCGGAATCGATCGCCTGTTCCAGCGTCGCGGGAATGTCCCAGCCGGCTTTTATTTCGTACCGGCTCAGCGGATCGGTGCGCGTAGATTTTAGATAGTTCTCCGTCGTATGTGATCGTGCTTTCTGCAGAAAACTGTCTTTTTGAGATTGACCGTTCTGACCATCATAGGCGCTGCCCGTCTGTCCGGTGGACGACGCTGACTGCACATCTTGGCCTGTAGGATTTTGCTTGCCAACGCTTGACAGTAGAGAAGCCAAGGGGCCGTATTGCTGGAGCGGGTCAGAGCCGAGGGAGGAAGCGTTTCCAGAACTAGTCGCAGAATTTCCGCCTATCGCCGTCGGCGAAGCGATGGCCTGTTGTTCCTCTCGAAAAGCCGCCAGCCGCAAGCGTTCTTCCGGTGAGAGTTCCCCATCGCTGGACGCGTAGTCGCGAGTAGCACTCGCTCGACCTTGCCCATCTCTCCGGTGTGAAATTGACGGTGGACGGAGTTCACCCGGTTGGGTCAACTCGGGACGCGCAGTAGGCGCCGAGGGTGGATTCGCCACAGCAGGCGGAGCGATCTCCCGCACCACTTGATCTCCGGCAATTCGCGCCGGCTCGGGGTGCTTTTCTTCGGTCGCTTGCCGACTGATCGTTTGTTGCTCCTTGCGGGTGTACAAACCATAGACCACGAGGGTCCCTACGATGAGGACAATACCGATGGCCACGAGCCCAACCTTCTTGCTGACGCGAGCGGTTGGCGGCGGGCTGGGATTTAGATCGAGTCCGGATGGTGATTCGATCTGATCTTTGAGTTCACTCATGGCTGCTCTCCACTAGGAGCCGATGCGCCGGGCTCATGAGGCGAGACTCTTACGGGTTCGGTTTTTCCGTTCTTCACTTCTTGCTCTCGGACAATCTCTACCTTCGTCTGGTGCTTGCCGACTCCAAGAAGAAGAGCTGCTCGATCGAATAGGCGATCCACGATGTAGATGTTGTCTTTCACGCGGTAATTCACCATCTCCGATCCGTCAGGCGTCTTAACCACAAGAACTGGCAATTCCCGGTGAATGGCTTCTTCGGGCATTTGGATGTACGTCTTCACACCATCATCCATGACGTGTACCGGACGCGTCGAAGACGACCCACCTCTTATTGCGTATTTCCAATACAGATTTTCAATCGCATTGTTTGGAAGTTCTGCAACGCGCTGGGCCTTCTCTTGTTGTTCTTGTTCATGCTGTTTGGCGAGGAAAACCTGCCATTGGCGGTTGTGATCTTCGGGATACGTGAAAGCCACGCGTGCTACATACTCCGCAGGTTTGGATTGCAGCCGAATGTAGTATGCGCGCCGATCAGTCGGCACGACCATCGTTGTATCAAGCCCCGAGATTCGCGGCTTGATGATTAGTATTGGCGTTGAATCGGGACCACTGCCAGAAGCAGTCGGGGCGACCTCCCAACGAACGCTGTCCCCAATATGAGGTTCACCGATGATCTTTTCGCCTGGCTCCAGTTCGACCATGCAGACATGAAGCGGTGCGCACACTACGATGGGCAGGCCAGCTCCGTACGTGTAAACAACACGCCCGTCGTTGCCAATCGCCGGCGTATTGTGTGACGCCTCCCAGTCACGGCTAATCAGCAGCGCGTCGAGGCCAGTCGGGTTCAGGACGATGTCTCGCTTAGGCTGAAAATCGCGAGGCACTTCGCTCGATGCCTTCCCCGGTGCCGGCGCATTGCTGATGGACGGCAGAATCGGCGTTCCATCTGTGGAAGCCTGTGGCGAGTCACCTGATTCGAGAGCCCGCACCGCCTCCGTCAACGGGTATTTGTCCGTGCCGGGAACAGGGTCTTTCTGCGTTGGTGGTCCCCGCTTTATGACGATGGGGGGAGGATCGTCTTTCTTGTCCTGCTTGTCCTGCGCGAATCCAGGCACAACCAGGGAGAGACTAAAAGCAAATAACGCTACCGTGCTCTTATGAGTCATCGTTCACCTCAAACGACCTTCGACCAATTGACATTCATGACGTAAATGCCGAACGGATTCATTTGCAGAGCGTTTTCATCTGTCGGGGGATTGATGGCAACAGTAAGAATTGCCTTCCACCTCCCAACGGAGATCACGCCGCCACTCGGATCTCTGGCCGTCTCGGTCCAATCCACCTCGTACGTGTGCTCCGTCGTAGGGAGAATCGTGTTCACGTCTACTTGAACTGTTTCCTTGTTGGCGCGCTCAAACGGCTGATTGGCTCTGTAAAATTCCGTAATAAGAGTTTGTGCCGCCGTGCCACTACCGACCATCGCGTAGACTCGATCAATCGCTTTTCGCTGAGCGAGGCCGTCGCTTGTTACACCTCGCAGGTCCTGTATCCACCGCGTAAGGGCACTTGCCTTCATCCGCTGGTCGACGGGAGAGCTCTGTTCGACGGCACCCGAGGCGACGACTCGCCCTAGTGAGTCAACTGCAACCACGTATGGAACCGTCTTAGGGCGAGTGGCAACGCCCAAGATCACGACGGCTTCGGCTAGCGCAACCAAGAGTGCCAGCACCGCTGCGCCGCGCCAGTGTTGGGCCCGTTTGATAAGGCTTCCGTACCGCTCGTCCCATTCCTTGCGGGCACTCAAGTAGGGATTGTCCAAATGGGATTTGCTTGGATCTGCCGATTCACTCACCGCAGTTGCACTGTGCACAAGAGTCTCCCTTCCCTAGCCTTCACCGTGGCCGGTCGGAATCGTTGGCGGCGCATGCCCTCCAGCGTCGTGAGGAATGCGTAGATTCGTCAGCGCAGATCGGGTAACAGCACTTGTTTCCTCTGCCGCCGTGAAGGCGCGTTCCGCGAGTCCGATTAGGCTGCGCGCGACGGAGGGCGGACTTGGTTGTTGGCTAGCGCTTGAGGCCCCGCCCCGTGCAGGAGGCGAAGGCTGGTTTGAGCTGGAAGGTATCGCAGCGGAAGCGCCGCCGCCGCTACCACCACCGATCAGAGTAGAAGGGCTAGTTGAAGGCGCACCCGGTGCGCCACCGGAGTTCGGTCCGCGCCCGTTCGTCGCACCATTTGCAGCCGCGCTTGCGGACTGGACTTTTCCCAATGCGCCAGTCCCGGAGGCCGCCATTGCCGCGCCGGCCATTGCAACAGTCGCAGTTCCAGCGGCTAGACCAACGCCCACTGCGGCCAAGTCGCCGCCAGTCAGAACGCTTGCCCCACCAAGAATGGCAGAGGCCAACTTCGGCGACATCCAGCACACCGCGAGAAACATTATCGCCGCCGCGGCGAGGTCAAAACCGGTGCGCGCTGGCTCCGCAGAACTCCCGATTCCCAACGCGACTTGAGCCCACCCTTGGGAGAGCGTCATTCCGGCTCCGACGAGTAAGTAAAGGATGAGAATTTTCAGGCCCACGGATACTGAATAGGCGAGGTACCGCTCCACGTAGGGCGCGGTCCACCGCGAACCGCCAAAGCCGAGCAGGATGCAGCCCCCTCCGATGACCAAATAGCTCTCAACCAGCGCAACCACGAACTGGATGGCTATGGCAAGGTAAGCAATGAAGATCACAACTGCGCAAAAAACGAGAGTCAACGCGTTTCCCATGTTGGTCAGAAATCCGGCGTCGCTAGCAGCCGAGAGTAGATCGACAGCAGTGTTTACACCGAAGCCCACTATGGCACTGGGACCCAAAGGACCAACCGAAGACGCATTCTGGCCAAGAAGTTGAAAGCTGTTCAGAATCGCCGGAATCCATCCCCCACCGTCCGGAGTCACGCCATAGAGAAGCAGAGCGTAGAAGATGCCGATCCACATGATTTTTCGGATGATCGCTGCAGTGAGAAGCTGAAAATCCGCCTTCTCTAATGCAAGTAGCGTAAAGCTCCAAATCACCTCGATTCCTGCCAAGAGGACAAACAAGCGCTGTGCAGCACCCAAGAGCTTGGAAACCCACTGGCCTTCCAAAGATTTGTATTCGTCGAGGATTGAGGTCGGTGCGTTTGTGGAACCTGCCTGTGCATGCGCGGCTGTGACCGAAAGAACCACAACGACACCCGCTAATACCAGGGCTACGGCCAATCTGATCAGCCGGTGAGGAAGGGACGAGCAGTCCTTCGTTCTAGAATTTTCGCTGATCTGGTTGTATGTGTTCGTTGCCAAACACAGAAGCGCTCGCTGCTGCCTGGCACACTCGACCTTCCGTGCTGTCGGCCCAGTCGGCGGGCTTGCTTGCCTTGACTCGGTTGCAGTCCAGCACAATTTCTTTGGCAAGATCATGATGTTGCTTAAACCACTTTTCAATCGATTCCTTCGAGGCATTAGAGACGTCACCTGCACCAGCATCTTGGACCTTCTTTACAATTGGGCTGGGGGGATCGACCTTTTTGCAGCCCCCAGGAATCACCGCAACCAAGAGACCTGCCACGAGCAAGTTGTTGAGTTTCACGAAGCTCCTCCACGGAGCTAGTATTTTTTGTCGTCGGTCACCATGTGCTGTTTGCCAAATACTTGCTGACCAGCAGCAGCGGCCGCCTGTTCCTTCTGAATTTGCTCCGCCTGATAGGCTTGTTTACTCTGTAAGTCGACTAACATCAACTGGCGAAGTGCCATCAGTTGCTCGACCTGCTGCTCGGCAATCTGGTTTCCTACTTCGATTGCTTGAACCTCGCCACCGGCACCGGTCGATTGCGCGCGCAGCGCGGCAAGAATGGCCTGTTGGCTTTGTAATTGTTGGCCGTGGAATCCGGCCGCCTTTAGCGAGTTCAGTGTTGTGTCCAGAGACGTCTGGGACCATTTCTGGTAATCCTGGTAGTAGCCCTGAGTTCTGAAACCATATCCGGTAAAAGTATTTCGGAATTGCGCATCCAGATTGGCCATCGAATACGCCAGCGCACGTCCTCCCTGGACGAGTTGCGCTAACTGGCCGAGGTCCTGCTGAATGACTCCGAACACTTGATTCGGTTGGATGAGGCTCTCTTTGAGTGCTAACTGGTAGTGCTTCAACTCGTTTGTGAGCTGAAGACCCTGGCGAATATATGACTGAATAAGTTGGACGTGGTTTAGGATCTGTGTCCATTCGGTTGCGACACCAGCGATTACGCCGGCGTCGCTCTCCGTGGGCACCGCCACGAACAACATGGAAAATGCTAGGACTAACACGACAACTCTCTTCATGCTGTAACCCTCCTCTCGTTTACTCCTTCAATGTCGCGCCACCAGTCCGCCCAATCGGACCGACCTCGATGACGCAACCATTCCGCTTGCCAGGTCCGAGGAAAAGCCTTTATCAGCTCCTCGACCTTCTTCCGCTCTTCAGGACTGTTCACACCGACAAAGGACAGAGCGACTTGTCCGAGGCCCAATGCGATTAATCGGCGGCCCTCCGGCGACACGATGTAGTACTGGCGCTTAGGCGTGGCGCCTTGCACAATCTGGACTTCCCGTTCGTTTAGTCCTGCAGCTTCGTAAAGCCGGCGCGATTGCGTCGTAGCCGCCTCTGAGTTAGCGAGCAAAACTTTTGTTGGACACGCCTCCATCACCACATCGCAGATTGCGGAATTAAAAATGTCCGACAGATTTTGCGTCGCAAGGACAACGACAGCGTTCAACTTCCTTAGCGTCTTCAACCAGTCGCGAAGGTATTCGCGGAAGAGTTCGTCTCGCAGATACACCCAGGCCTCGTCGAGAACGATCAACGTCGGACGGCCATCGAGTTTTTTTTGGATTCGACGAAAGAGATAGAGCAGCACGGCCACGGTTGCGTTGCCACTACCGTCTCCGTACTTCATCAGGTTCTCCATCTCGAAAACCATTAGACGGCTGTCGCGCAGCCCGTCCCTGTCTGCATCCAGGAGACGACCGAGCGGACCACCTAACGTGTACGCTTCGAGAGAAGTACGGACTTCTTTGTCCTGAACCGTTGCGACAAAATCGGTGATGGTGCGGCTCTCTGCATGCCGCAGCAAATGAATTCCGTCCGCGATGGCATTCTTTTGTGTCGGAGTGATACGCAGGCCGCTGAGAGCGCAGAGTTTTTCGATCCAGCCCGATGCCCAGGCTACGTCGCTGTCTTCTCCAAGTTCGGCTAACGGGTAGAACGAGAGCGAAGCTTTCTCGCCCCCCAGATCGTAAAACTCTCCGCCGCACGCCTGGGTCAATACATAGAGCGAGTACCCTTTGTCGAAAGCGAACACCTGTGCGCGCGGATACCGAAAGAATTGAGCAACACCGAAGCCCAGAAAAGTGGACTTCCCTGACCCGGGCGGTCCAACGATTAGGGTGTGTCCAACGTCGCCGTAGTGGAGATTGAAGCGAAATGGCGTGGAGCCCGTCGTCGCGGCAAATAATAGTGGCGGACTCTTGGGAGGGTAAAACGGGCAGGGGTTCTCCTTGTTTCCTGCCCACACCGCGCTAATCGGAAGCAAGTCTGCGAGATTCAGCGTGTGCAGGACGACGCGGCGAACATTGCGGTAACCGTCGCCAGGAAGTGAGCCAACCCACGCCTCTACGCTATTGACATCTTCGACCCGCGCGGCGAACCCAAGATTCTGAATTGTCTTCTTAACGAGTCCAACCGCCTCCTCAACTTTGGCCTCGTCTATATCTGCGCAAATTACGTTGGTCGTGTATTGGGCGAAGAGAACGTCGCCGGCAACAGCGACACTCATGGCCTCCTCGGCATCCAGGCTCATTTGTTGAGCGTGAAGATTCACCGGCCCATTCTGCGTTTGCATGATTTGATCCTTCAGGCCGCGTATCTTGGACCGCCACTTTTTCCTGACTTTGTCGAGAAGCGAACGCGCCTCCTCTGGGTCTAGTAAAATCGCACGGGAGCTCCATCGGTACGAGATTGGAAGTGTGTCGAGTGCAGCTAGAATCCCGGGAACGCTCGCTTTCGGGAATCCATCAATCGCAATAACACGCAAATGCCTCTTCCCGATACGCGGGGTTAGGCCGCCCACAAAATCTTCCGTTGCGAGTAGGTCACTCAAGTACACTGGGAAATCGGGGCGTCGAATAGGATGGTCTTTCCAAGACACGCACCGATGCACGTAGCGGAGGAGTTCGTCGTAAACCGCGCCCTTACTAGCCGCTTCCCTCTCGAAGACGGACTTCAACCTCGTTACTGTGAACAGGGATCTGAATACATCTTCGAATGCTGCGACTCGTGACTTGAACTGCTCCAGAACTCGTGCACCCTCTCCTTGCCTTCCTTTTATCCCCTCGAACATCCATCCCTTGATCTTCTCTTCTCGCGCAATTGGCGGCAGATAGGTAAGAGTCAGGAAATATTCGCTTTCGAAGTGCGCACCTTCGGCCATGAACTGCTCGCGACGCTCGTCATCGATAATTCTTGTGATGGAGTCGGGAAACTGCTGTCCCTCCGGGTAGCCAGGGGCCTGCGAACGAATGCTCTCGCACTGCACCATCCATCCGCTTCCCAACCGCAGAATCGCTCCGAGACGGGCGCTTAGTGTGGACATCTCGGCAGCAGTGGCCGAACCCAGGTCGGGCCCACGGAACTTCCAGCCTGCGAGTAGTCCGCCGTCATGAAGCAGGAGAATTCCATCTTCGATGAGGGAGTCGTAAAGCAGTAGATCGGCTAGCCCAACAGCATGACGGCGATGTTCGATGAAAGGCACGAGCTATCTCCAACTCATAGGTGTCGTGGTTTGCGGGGCAACAAGACGGCTCTTCGCTGGATAAAAAGCGCGATACCTGATGTGGCGGAGGTAAACCTGGCGCAGAAGGGGGTCCGCTTTGCCCATCCGAGCAAGAACCCCAACTGCCGTGAGCCACAATACGACTCCAGCGACGACGCTCCACCACTTCATTACTGCAAAAACGAGCATTGCGGCCAAAATCGCGAAAACCAGCACGAGTTCCCTGTCGCCGCCGAGCAAAAGATTCGGGCGATTCGCTGACTCGTGAAACGGGACTTGGCGCGGAGCGTCCATAGCTACACAACCGCAGCGCCAACTTGGAAAAGGCCCGCCAATAGCGTCGCCGCCGAAACGATGAAGGCGATCGCGCAGACCGCGTAAACAGAGCGCCGGGCGAACTCGTTCCACTCGCCACCGAAAACGAGAACGACGCCGATCGCAACCAGTGCGATAACCGCAATGGCCCCCGCAACTGGTCCGCTTAAAGACTGTTGGAGTTTCGTAAGGGGAGCTTCCCAAGGCAGCGCCTGCCCCCCTTGGGCTCCGAGTGCTGCGCTACTCAAGGTCAGTGCAGCCAATGTGAGAAGCACGAAGTGTGTGCACAGCTTCCGCCAATCTACCTTCTTAGTCGCTTTCATTTGAGTCTTCCTTTCGTCGAAATTTAGTACCGGAAACCAGTCGCTCCGCTAACTTCGAACCACTCCATCAGCAGAACGAGACTGAAAACCAAAAAAGCAAATCCGTAAACGTATAGGACCCAACGGCGCACATCTGAGCGACCTTCAAGAACGCGACATGCGAGAAAGCCCCCGCACCCGAGGAGAGCTCCCGCCCCGCTCAGCCACAGGCGGCCGACGCCGAAGGTGAAACTCCCGAAGATAGCGTGCGAATGCACCAGAACCTGCCAAGAGGCTAGAGAGGCAGCGCAGACAATCGTGACGACCGCCGTCGCTCTGAGCAGCACTGCAGCGAGGTCGTAACAAGTCATCGCCGCTCTGACCCGCGGGAGCGTTACAGGTTTCAACGTCTGGCTCCTTACACGTACTCCAATTCGTACGCACCATTCCGGTAGCCCACGACCACGGCAACCTCACGCACTTTTCTGCCGGCTTTGATCGTGGGTTCGTTGTCAACAAAGACGACCACGTTGACTGCCTCAGCGATTAGCTGCTGCTGTGGTGCTTCTGTGGCTTCCGCAACGAGACTTTCAAGCCGAATCAGGGCACCCCTGGCGTCATTCGCATGTACGCTCGCGGCGCCTCCCGGATGGCCAGTATTCCAAGCCTTCAACATGCTCAGGGCTTCGGCCCCTCGCACTTCTCCAACCACAATCCGAGTCGGCTTAAGCCGCATGCAGGCGCGCAGACAATCGAGCATCGACACGCGCCCGACCGCCAGGAGTGCGACAGAATTCCTGACGTTGCACTGCAATTCCGGTGTGTCTTCGATGATCAGCACGCGATCGTCTGGATTTATGAGAGTCAGCTCGTGCAACACGGCATTGATGAATGTCGTTTTGCCAGACCCTGTGGAACCAGCGACCAGAATATTTTTCCGCTGCTCGACTGCGATGCGAATCACCTCAACGTGGCGCTTGCCGCGCACTAACTCTATGAACTGGTCTCGGTGGCGTTGGCGGTTCAGCGCATCATCCTTCGTCGTTAGAATCCCCGTCGCTTCATAGTCTGCGAGCGTGAAAACGCTGCGGGGGCGCTGCCGGATTGCGAAAACTGGCTGACGAACCACGGGCGGAATCAGCCCCTCGAAGCGGCTCCCATCAGTGGGCAGCTCCGTTTCCAAAATCGGGTTTTCGTGATTTATGACCGTGTTACGGATGGCTGCGATTGTTCCGAAGGCGCTCAGCGCTTGTGCGCTAGTCATTTTGCCCACGACTTCAAAATCGCTATGCGTGCGTTTGACCCACACGGTGCTGTCAGCATTTAGAAGAATGTCCTCGGTGCGCGAATCGTTCAGGCAAGCTGTGACAAGCGGCCCGAGCTCGCGAACTAGCTTCTCGTTCCGCCTGATTACGACTTGCTCCAGCTCGACCATGCCGCTCCCATTTTGTGACTGGCGTCTTTATATCGTACGTGCTATATGTATATCGCACGCTCGATGGAGCACATTTGTACGCTTCGGTTTCGGGCTTGTCAAGGGGGAAGTTTTTATGGCTATCAAATCCACCGACGAGGCGGTTCAACTACAGGCGGCAGCGATGCACTCAGAGGTTTTCGAGATCGGTCTGTTCGACCCAAACAGTCACCGCCAAATGCTGCCGCGAGTGTGGGACCGCAATACGCTGCTTCGATCTATTTCTTGGCTTCGACTCAAGAATGGGCGCGGAAGGAACATCTATATTCGCCCAAGCGGTGAGCACCGGTTAACACTCCTTGACGACATCGGATGGCGAACGGTGGGCCGATTGAAGGAGGAAGGCTTCGAGCCTGCCGTGATCGTTGAAACGTCTCCGGGTAATTTCCAGGCGTGGCTCAATCACGGTGAGGTTTTGCCGAAGGAGTTCTCCACGTTTGTTGCCCGAGTTCTTGCGCGGCGCTTTCTAGGAGATCCAGCGTCAGCCGACTGGCGCCACTACGGACGTCTCGCGGGTTTCACGAATCGTAAGGAAAAATACCGCAAGGAAAACGGACTCTACCCATTCGTACTGCTACATGAAGCGACCGGCCGCGCATACCGGCGGTCGCCGGAATTCCTACGGGAAGCTGAGGAAATGTTTAATGATAGGAAAAGGCGAGAGGTCTCTGTGCACTATTCGGTACAGGTAGGCGCTTCACCGGCACCGCTCAAGACCATCGAGGATTTCCGGAAGCGCAGCATCTATGATGGAGACCAGACTCGTTCGGACCTGGCATATGCCATCTACGCGTTGGCGCACAACGTTCCCGAAACAACGCTACGTGAACAGCTTGCTTCACGGGATCTCAGTCACAAGGGAAATCACAAGCGGCAACAGGAGTATCTCGACAGGACGGTGTTGAAGGCACGCATCAGGATCAGGGAAGACCTTACGGGAGTGTCGACTAATTCCTCGAATGGCCTACCCAAGTCTACGTCTGCCGGTCAGAGCGTAAGGACATGAGCGATCGCGGGCAGTCGCCTGGCAACGTCGGCCCAACCTCCGCGCCCCCGCCAGTCTTTGACGTGAGAGTGTAGCTCCACCTCCGCCAAAGCCCATCCGCTCGGCCGTGCTCCACGAAACCCCAGGGGCGCTTCTGGAGGGCCTCCGTTGCTTCACGGCTTCCTGCCCTCTCTATTTTGCAGAACTGGAGTTCTTGGGAAACCAAACAAGTCAACGGACCTGAGCCGACGGTGCGGTAACCCGCCTGTTGTGCCCAAGAGGCTTTGACATCTGATAGGCGCAAAACGCGAAGAACAAAATAATGAGGAGGAAAGCGACTCGGAACGCACGATTTCCGCTGTAACTCGCACCAAAGAGAAAACCCAGCAAGAATCTCATCGCAGCCACCTCCCCAGCTCGAGACCCAACGAAACACCTATCAGTACTAAGAGTAGACCGGAAACAATTCCCACCGCAACCCATCGGCGCACTGCCGATCTCGCGTAGACCTGACTTAACTGAACGACTAGCTCTCTCGCCTGCAATCGACCGGCGTCGACATCCCGCTGAAGCTGTACGCTCAGCGCACTTCCGGCGCGCCCCATTTCTTCTTGAACCCAAACCAGTACGTCTTGTTGCGACCTTTTCTGACTTTTTTCTGCCTCGGACAGTACGCCGCGGAAACGGACCTCGGCTTCCTTCAAGACCTGCTCCAAAACAATCTCGCTCATTGTGACGAGCGCCATGGCGGGATCATCCTCACGAATCAGGAGTCCGTGCCGCGCCGCCACCTCACCACTTAACTTTTTGGCATCAACGCGACCCATGCTCAATCCCTGTCTAGGACAACCCGATCGCATCCAATTGCTCAAAGAGATCCCGTTGAATGACCCGCAAGCGCTGTTTTGCCATGATCGTAAAACCTGACCCGTTCACGGCCTCGTCAAAGGTCAACTTGCGCGAAATCATCTCTTCCACATCCCTGCCAAAGGTATCGGCATTGCGACGGACGATAGCTACGACGCCGTGAATTTTTTCCCGGTGTGTCTTGTACACAGCCATGTCCAGGAAACAGGCTCCATGTTGCCTGACCTCACCAAAGTATTCGTTCAGCCAAACCACGAGATTGCGGTGGCCCGTTGTTTCCGCGAGCTGATCGAAACCGCTTAACGTGTCACCTAACGCTTGGCCTCCGGTGATCACCGTGTGAACAAACACCTGGCGCCCGCGGCCGCGCAAGAAATCCAAGGCCTTGTTTTCGAGCAAATAGTTCCACAGTGGAATGAATGTCGAAGCGCCTGTATCCACCACAAATGTGCCTGGCTCAGTCAGCATCCGCTCCATCAAGATGTCGAAGGCCCTTTGATCCACATTGCCGTTCTTCAACAAATTCAATCGCTCGACGACCAGCGCCTCATACTGAGCAAGCGTCTGGTTAACTGGGTCTGCGTCCACAGCGTGCACTGCCCTATCCTTTGACACGAAGTACTGAGAGAGAACGGAGGCGACCAAGCTCTTCCCCACTCCACCCTTCCCTTGCAGCGACAAATGAACCGTCGTTTCCTGCCCTTTGCTATCACCGTTTGGTTTGCTCACGAGATTCTCTCCTTCCATGGACGAGGACATCTAAGTTTTCGGTGCCTCGATAATGAAAACCTGGCCTGGATTGTTCCACTCTTCGGAGATTAACCAGGGGATCGTGCCCCACCTCCTCAGTTAGCTGCTCGGCCTCCCCCTTTGAGACTTTGGGAGTTTTTCGCCTCATGGCGGCGGTTATGCGTGGTTTTCTTTGTACCCGCCAGAGCGTGCTGTGGAAGGTGTGGTAACTAAGATCGAATCCATCTTCGACGAGTCGCTGCCAGATTTGCCTGCGTGTCTTGCCGGATGCGAGTGCTGTTTCGATTTCGGGGAGGAGGATGGAGATAAGAGCGGTTTTGGTGGCAGGGGGTTCTCCAGTGAGTTTCTCGAGACCGTGGCGGTAGCGATTTGGAGTTGACATTGGCATGACTGGTGTATACATATAGCACGTACAGGAGATCCGGGCAATAGAAATTTCGGTCTGAGGCGAGGAGAGTGCAGATGGGGACAACGGAGGACAGTTGGGGATCGTAGGGTGCAGATGGGTGCGTTCGGGGGCAATTCAGAACAAAAGGGGACACGAGGAGTGGAATTTGGCGAGAGGTAATGGATTGAGTGGTCGGTATTGGAACATAAAGGAAGGTGGCGCGGCTTCGCGTGATTTGAGTGGCAAGTCCGATGCGATGAAGGTGTTACGTTATGGCGCTTTTTGACCAGCTGCGCCACAAATGCGCCACAGGCAGGAGCCAGGGGATCAAACCATGAGAAAGCACAGGATCGAGCGAAATGTGTCATTTCCAACGGAGGAATTCCGGCGGCAGATACGATCCGCCGCTAAGGAACGAGGATTTCGGACGGAGCAGGCGTTCATCCTGGCAGCCTGTGACAACGAACTGAAACGGGGCGACGGCGCCGAAGCAACAACTCAACTGGAGGCCCGTGTGGCCGCCACGCTCGCGAACGTAACGAAGGAACTGCAGTCACTCTTCACATTGGCCCATGCGCAGTTTGCTCTGACGAATTCCCTTCTGCAGTACGTACTGACGTGCACGGCTGAACCTCCTGAAGACGTACTGCCTGCCGCTCGCGCGCGTGCAAGAGTCCGCTACACAAAGATTCTTCAACAAACAGCGCAGGAGGTAGGGACTCGAAACAAAGCCACACTGGAAGAGGTGCTACGCCATGGCAAACAACAATGACGAAAAACCCATCCGCCTACGGCCGCGGCGGTCGAAAGGAAGTCCGAACGACGACCCCCGAAGATATGTCGGGGCGCTCGGATCGGTTCTCCGATTCGTACAAATGACAAAACGCCAGCGGCCCAACAGGGGCAACCGTGCACAATCTCAGTTGCGCTCCGGTTGGCGCACTTCGTCCGCACGACCTTATAGCCAACGAGTCTCGGTTCGGGTGACCTACGGCAAGAACAAAAACCCCGGCCAATGGAAGGCTCATGGACACTACATTGCGCGCGACACTGCCACCCAGGGGAGCGATCCGTCACGAGCGGGGTTTAATGCCACGCGAGCAGACATCAATATTGCTTCAGTCCTGGACGGATGGCAGCGAGCAGGAGACGAGCGCATCTTCAAGATAATAGTGTCACCGGAATTCGGCGACCGGCTAAACCTCCAGAAACAAACGCGCCAGCTCATTCAGCGTATGGAGAATGACTTGGGAACCCACCTTGAGTGGGTGGCAGCGGCGCACTTCAACACGGAGCACCCGCACGTGCACATCGCACTCCGGGGGCGAGACCAAAAGGGATCTTCACTCCGACTCCCACGTGACTACATTCGTTCCGGTATTCGGTCCCATGCCGAGAACCTGGCGACAGAGGCGCTTGGCTTCCGTTCTGAACGCGACGCCGAAGAAGCTCAACACCGAGAAATCACGCAAAATCGCTATACCACGCTGGACAGGGTCATTCAGAGGTCCAACGATATGCAGTCGTCATCCTTTGAAATAACGACCGGCATTACGCGCGAAGGACTTTCCGAGCGAGAACGGATTCTGCAGCAAAATCTGAGTGCCAGGCTTGCCCACCTGGAGAAGATGGGGCTCGCGAGATCACTCGCTCCACAGCACTGGGCGGTCCAAGTCGATTTTGAGAGAGTCCTTCGGACTTTACAGCACACTGGCGACCGGCAAAAGATGCTAGCCGCTCACGGCGCACTAGTATCAGACCCGCGTCTACCGTTCGAGATCGAGAATATTCGAAAGCTGAAAATGGTCGAGGGACGTGTCCTCTTGCATGCCGAGGACGAAGGGAACGGGCGTCGGTACCTTTTGCTCGAAGGTATCGACGCCAAAGTCCATCTCATATACCACACAGATGTTATCGAACAGGCGCGACGAACCGGCCAACTCGCGGTCAATAGCTTCGTTCGCCTGGAAAAGAGGTTTCTCGAACAAGTCCCACAGGTCGAGATTTCAGACTATGGAGACGCAAGCGCGCTTTTGGAAGATCCCATGTTTTTCAAACGCCAAGCACAAATCTGCCTCAAACGCGGGATAGTGGGAAACGAAAATGCCTGGGGAGGGTGGCTCGGCCAGTACCACGCAAAATTGGGAGCCTCAGTTGAAGAAGAAAGAGTGCGTCGGACAACGCAAAAAGGAACGCAGAGGGATTCGCGGCGCTAAGAGTTGATTCTGTTTAATATCCCCAGCCACTCTCTACTGTATTCCATCTCGCCAACATTCGCCTGCTCGGAAGTTGCTCAAGAATAGGCCCGTCCGGTACCAGAATCGGAGAAGCGGGACTTTCGACGATCGCGCAATACAAATCATATTGACAAAGCCCCCGAGTAGGGTGCTATATGTATCAACCAGCCAGATTAGCAGGTGTTTGGTCTCGCATTTTTCTCTGAGAGGTTCACCGATGGACGCCCCGAACGCAGCTCTCCGCCAAGACGTAATTCAGAATGCAGTAAACCATCAGATGCAAGAACTCGAAGCGGGTGCCGCCTCGCCGGCAGCGCTCGACACGATCTTCAATTCTGAGCTCAATCACGACCTTATTACGTGGCCTCGGCAGTATCTTGAGGCTTATCTGGATTCGGACGAGTCTGGACGCGTGCCCCTTACTACTGAGCAGCTACAGGATGTTCTCGAGGCTGCGTTCGAGCGCGACGCGGCGTTGGCCGTTGAATTTCTCGAAGAGGTCAAGGCCGGCAAGGGGCCACAAACTCTCCCCGACTCGTCTCTTCAAATTGCAGATGCCCGAGCCTCCGATTCGAAGCAGCCATACGAACTCCTCTTCGACCGAACCAACCCTGGGGATCTCGCGAAGTTATCGGCGAGAATTAGTGCCCTCGCCCATGCCCCACAACAGGCGAACGAAGTGATCGCCAGCCCCGCACAAGCTGACGTCGAGCGCCGCGAGACCAAGTCCCGCGTGGTCGAACACAAGCTGGCCAGCGACTTCATCCAGGTTCATGACAAGGTTGCGGGAACCGACGTGCGGAAGCTCTTGGGCGGCGCCGAACTCCCTCGCCAAGTTCAGTTGGCTCTGCAAGAGCTTGGCCCCGGAGCAAGGATCGACCAGGCGCTCACTGATAGCGGCATTTATCGAGGAACTGTTCTCGCGGAAACGGTGAAGGACCTCATTCAGCAAATCACCGCGCAATCCGCAGTGATTCACCACAAGGATCGCCTCGATGCGGTACCCCAGATGGGCGAATACGTTCGCATCAGTTATAGCGATGGCGTCGCACAGGTCCAACAGGTTCGCGAAAGGAGCCGAAGCAAGGAGCTCGCCCGGTGAATCCCCAGATTGCATACCGGAAGCCGCGAGACCCTGGCTACGTCGGGGGTTACTACTGGCCTCCGAGTATCGTTGGCTTGATCGGTCTAATTCTTACGAATGTACTGGCAACCCAATATGTCGCTCAGCATTTCGAGTATCAGCAGGCACTTGGGCCAGCAGTGCTTGACCTAGGCAGCTTTCACTTCTACGCCCCGTACAATTGGCTCACTTGGCTTTTGCGTTTCGGCAATTCTCCTGAAATTGCTGTGAAGCTCCCATTGTTGCTGTCGTGCGGGATCATTGTCGCGGGAGCGTTCGCATCTGGCGCCCTGTTTTTCTGGGTCAATGTGGCGCATACAAAAGCACTTTCGAAGAATACCGAAGACCTACATGGCTCGGCTCGCTGGGCCACGAAGGAGGAGATCGAGGCGACTTCGCTCTTGGAAAGCAAACCGGGAGTTTATGTTGGTGGCTGGTATGAGAAGTCGGCAAAGCACCTGCATTACCTGAAACACGACGGTCCTGAACACATTCTCGCCTTTGCCCCAACACGCAGTGGCAAAGGAGCTGGGTTCGTAATTCCCACTTTGCTGGCGTGGCCCGAGAGCGCCGTTGTGTATGACATCAAGGGGGAGAACTGGGGCAAGACCGCCGGGTTTCGCAATCAAGCCGGACATTTATGCTTCAAGTTTTCTCCCCTCGAACGCGACTCCTCACGCTTCAATCCTCTCGCGGAAATCCGCCTCTTCACGGACCGCGATGTCTCAGATGCGCAAAATATCGCCGAAATGATTATTCGGACTGGTGAGGACAGCCCTCAGGAACGCTACTGGCAGGAAGCTGCCGTTACGATCACCGCGGGCATGACTCTGCACGTCTGCTATGCCAACGCGGAGCACGGACGCTCGGCCTCCTTGACTGAGCTTTCGGGGGTATTTACTCGTCCCGGTATCACCTTTCGCGAAACACTAGAAGAACTGTTGAACTATCCGCACGACCGAAATGGGCAGCAACACTGGCGGTTACCAAGCGGAGAACCCACCCGGACCCATCCCCTGGTGAAGGAAAAAGCCCAGGAGATGCTCGATAAAGAAGACAAAGACTTTTCAGGGGTGCTCTCGACTATGAAGACAGCCCTGGCTCTCTATAGCGACCCTCTCGTTTCTCGCTGCACATCCACGAGCGACTTCACGGTCCAAGACTTGGTGAACCACGAACACCCTGTTTCACTTTACTTGGTTGTGCCACCCAGCGACAAGATTCGCCTGCGTCCTCTCATGCGGCTTATCTTTACCATGGTCGTGAACCGACTCACTGAAAAGTTGGATTTCGAAGGGGCCCGTCAACTCCACAACAGGCACCGTCTGCTCTTCCTCATCGATGAATTTCCTTCTCTGAAGCGTATGGAAATCTTCGCGGATGCGCTTTCGTACATGGCTGGTTTCGGACTCAAGGCCTACCTCATCACCCAAGACATCCGGCAAATCGTGGATGAGTACGGTCCGAACGAGAGCATCGTGAGCAATTGCCAGGTTCGTGTGGCTTTCGCGCCCAACCAGTACGAAACCGCCGAGCTGTTGAGCAAGATGACCGGTATCCAAACGATTAAGAAGGCCTCTTTCACCTTTTCCGGCTCGCGCATGTCTCCCATGGCCGACCACGTCAATCAGAGCGTGGTGGAGATCGAACGTCCTCTCATGACACCCGACGAAGTGCTGCGCCTTCGGCCTCCCCGTAAAAAGGGAACCGGCGCCAAAGAAAAAATTGTCGCAGCTGGAGACATGCTCATCTTTGTATCTGGCCATTTCCCGATCTACGGCAAGCAGATGCTTTATTTCTTCGATCCCATTCTCAAATCTCGGGCCGAAATTTCGCCGCCACGACAGTTCTATTGCATTCGAAATGGCGTGGTCACGCCCCAGGGACCATTCATTCGTAATGATTTTCCTCATCCGCAATCTCTCACGGGCCCTGCGCGGCTGACGAAAACGCCAGCGCACAATGCCGATGCGGATGCCCCCGTTGAGCCGCTATCGCCCAAAGGCCAAGACTTAGAACCGGCGCGCGGTTTCGTCGAGCGCCTGCAGATCGATACGGAGCGATGACCGATGCAGGAGAATCGTTTCCATCTGGCAGGATACCTTGCGGCGCGACCCACTCTTCGCTCCTTGCCCTCTGGCATGGCCGTGGCCAACGCAAGGCTGGGGCAGACCTATCGCCTCTCGCGAAACGCCTTGCCCAGCGAGCACACAAATTGGTTCAGCCTCGTTTTCTATGGCGACCTCGCGACGCTCGCCATGGAACTCGACAAAGGCACAAATCTCTATATCGAGGGCAGTTTCGACCAGCGCCCTGTCACGGGCCCTGACCAACGAAAGCGTTACGTCTATGAGGTTACAGTCCACAAATTCTTTCGCATTGCCCGTGCCTCACAAGAAGAGCCTCAGCCCGTGCCCCCGAGTCTTCCACCTAAGGACGAGGCATTTAACGATGAAAGAGAAAGCGTCCGATCTGAAGAGGCGGTTCCTTGGGCTATCTGACATTCATGTCCGCTACCGTCGAGCGTTGCAGGCAGCAATTCTCCTCTGTGCGCCATTTCTCTTGCTGTATGCCACGTTCCGTTTCGTCGGCATCCGCGTCAACTTCACATCCTCACTGGAGCGCGGATTCTACGTCATCAGTCGGCGCTCGTCGGCGAATCTTGTCGAGTTCTGCCCGGAAGGCGAAGCAGCCGCAACCTCGCTCGAACGAGGCTACCGCACGCCGGGAGGCACGTGCCCCGACGGTGGCTCACCGTTACTGAAGCCGATCGCCGCCGTTCCCGGTGATCAAGTGGAGGTTACTACCTATGGTGTTCGAGTCAATGGGAAACTCATTCCAAACAGCGCCGCCCACTCCAAAGACCATCGCGGACGCCCACTCAAACCGTGGCCCAGGGGCAAATACATCGTCCCAGCTGGGAAACTCTGGGTTCTCTCGGACTTCAATAGCTGGAGCTTCGACAGTCGGTACTTTGGCCCGATTCCTTCCTCGCTCGTTCAGCATAGACTCCGGCCCCTATGGACGTTTCATACAAAAGTTCCTGAACCATAGCGCTTTTCTGCCGGCGCTTGCGGCCTTAACTTCCGCAATCGCATGGAGCGGACACGTCGCGACAATCCCGTTCGCTCTATTGGCACCATTGCTTCTGTACAGAACTCAATCGCGCCTTCACTCATATGCAACGCTATTTTCTTACTACGTCGCAGCGAGTTGGCCGCTGATTCCGGGGGCAAGGACGTTTTTCGGCGCTCGTGGAACCGCCATTGAGGGAATTTTGATGTGTTTTAGTGCGGCCACACTCCTGGGCATTCCCGGCGCACTTCTCTTCACACGCAACCGCAAAAAGCTTCCTTTTGCGATCACCGGAATGTTTGCTCTCACTGCGCTTCCGCCACTTGGAATTATTGGTTGGGCTTCACCGTTTCTTTCGGCTGGAGTCCTATTCCCAGGCGCCGGTTGGTTGGGTTTGACGGGCACTCTGGCGCTTGTAACACTCCTCGGACGATTTCCCCTTGTGACGGCGGCGGCGGCCACGATCCTGGCTCTTCTTGCGAACAGTTTCTACGCACCACCTACTGTCCCTAGAGGATGGCAAGCGATCAATACGGAATTCGGAGGGTACGGGCAGCCAGACCCTGATTTCCTCGCGGAATTCGATGCACACCAGCAAATGCAAGAAACCATTCGACAGTCAAACGCGCCCGTACTACTTTTTCCCGAACACGTCGTGACCCAATGGAACGAAGCAACGGAAGTCTTCTGGTATGGCTCTCTCAAAAATCTGGCAAAACGGCACGCGACGCTCCTCATTGGCGTCGGGCTTCCGCGACCGCAGAGACCAAGCTCCACGCCTGGCCGCCCTTATTACAACGCGCTGATTGCGAGAGGCCAGGAAACTGCGAACGTCTACTACCAAAGGATTCCCGTACCAGTTGCGATGTGGAAGCCCTTCAGCGCCGATGGCGTGCCCCTTAATTTACTCGGACCCGGCACGATTTCCATACACGACCAGCGTGCAGCGGTCCTCATTTGCTACGAGCAACTGCTGATCTGGCCGTTTCTTTCCTCGGAATTCGAACATCCCACCATCCTCATAACGGCCGCCAACGACTATTGGGCCAAACGTACGCCGATACCGAAAATCCAGAACGCCAGTGCATCGAGTTTAGCGCGCCTGTTCGGTCTACCTATGCTCTCAGCTGTGAATGAATAGGGCAGAGTGGATGGAGCAATGCATCGAAACTCAACCACGGACACAACATCATCAAGGATCGAGGGCAAAGTGATCAGATTCGGAACTCTCGGCTGTTTTTGTCTTCTGCTTGGATTTGTGACGACTGGTCAGGACCAGCGCCCCTACGCCCGGATCTCACGGGCTGAGTTTGTATCGCTCGCCGGACGCTGTGCACCGGGAGCACCAGCAGATACGCTGCTGGCAATCGCCTATACCGAGTCGGGGCTCTACGCCAACGCGCTGAGCATCAACCGTCCCAGCGCGGCGGCACGGCGCGCTGGGTACAGCAACGGACAACTCGCTCTGACGAAGCAGCCAAAAGATCGACAGGAGGCAACGTACTGGCTTCGTTGGTTTGGACTTCATCGCTACACAGTGAGCATTGGCCTACTGCAGGTGAACACTGAGATGGCTGCGCAGTTTCATCTGAAACCGGAGCAACTTCTGGAACCCTGCACCAATCTCCGCGTCGGCGCAGCTATCCTGATCTCGCTGTACACAGATTTGGCGCGCGAAATGGGCGAGGGTTCCTCTGCGCTCGACGTTGCCCTTTCCTTTTACAATAGCGGAAATGCAATCACTGGATTCCGCAATGGGTACGTATCCAACGTACACGCTCACGCACCTCAGCGGCTACCCCTTTTCTAATCGCTTCCATCGCAATTCGCGACGCGCCGGCCGCTACGCCTAGGAACAAAGCACTCTCATGAATGGGACCGTCGATGGCAGTTTGTTCATGTCCTCGGGGCCCATACCTCAACTCTTAAGTTTCAAATACGCAGGCTGAGGTTGTTCCACGCCGAAGAAGATCCCGTGATACTTGCTAAGCTGTTTTAGCCGATCGATGGTTTTGGACCTAGCCTGTGACGGAACGCACTGGTCTGCAAGCGCCTTCGCGTCTTGGTCGGTGACGCGCAGGACAAGATAATTGCCAACGGCGGAGAAAAGAGACACGTTGAAATCCCGCGCCTCTTGCGATGCGATAATGAGGAATATTCCATATTTTCGGCACTCTTTGGCGAGAGTTGGAAGAAGCTTGAGACGGCTTGCTCTATGAGCCTCGTCAATCACAATTGCATGGCTGAAAGACCGTTGTTCGCCGCGAGCAAACATCGATTGATAGATGTTGTGCAGAATGAACGACGAGAACGCTCGCTGGAGACTTTCGTTTTGCGTGAGGTGAATGCGGACTAGCGTCAGAGCCGCCGCGTCAAGCACCGTTGATTCGCTCCCGGTTCCGCTGAAAAAGCCATAATCGTTCAGCTCCCTCAAACGCATCAGAAGTTTTTTGTCAGGACAACCTTTTTCGAGAGCATCGTAGACCGATTGGAAAGTGGGTGCTGGCGGACGTTCCCCGGCTTCGACATTCCGACCCCATCCCAACGACGTATAAGAATCCTTGACAGCTGAGCGAAGATACTCCAGTTGAAGATCTCCTAAGTCGGGAAAGATCGATGAAAAAATGTCTCGTACCATCGACGCATTGTCAATAAAAGCGCTCGGATTTGGTCGGCTGACTTTCATTGGGTTAAACCCAAGGCCGTTGTAATCGACGAAATTTATGTTCTCGACTCGCGACGCGAGCCGATCATCGATATCCTCATGATAAGAGAAGATTATGGGAACAATTTGATTGTTCACCAATTGTGCGCACAAGTTTACGAGACAGTGCGTTTTCCCCATGCCGGGAAGTCCGACGATCATTAAGTGCGGATTCGACCGGATATTTACTGTCCAAAGTACGGGGTCGCTACTCTGCACTGACTCACCGAGTAAGATCTGAGTTTCTCCTGATCTCACGGAAGACTGCTCTTCAGATTCCTGCTGGCTTCGCGTTTCCACCTTGGATTCCTCAGCAAGTGGAGGAATTAAGGTTGACTGCGGAATCGGATCACGAAATGAAGTATCAGGCATCAAGGCAGGGCCGAACACAAACACTTCAGTGCTATCGCCGCGATACGTCGATTCCGCTCCCTGGCTGCGGAACTCAGGACAAAAGATATAACCCCTGTGCATGTAACCATCCTCGAACGTAGAATGTTCATAATTTCCACCAAGTTCGACCATCCGGTCTATTTCTTCTCGCAAGCGCGCGTGCTCATCAGGTGATAGAAAGTGCCGTTGCGCCTTGTCTGCATAGAACCGCAAGATACGCGCAAGCTGGTTACGGTGAACTGCCAGGGCCACTTCGTGTCCCTTCTCAGGAAAGAAGGTTTCTTTGAATCTATGGAGAGTCGTTTCCGTCTGCTCACAGATTTGACGACAAAGCTCGACACTTCTAGCTGACCTTAAGTGACGACGAAATTTTACTTCGATGACCTGGAATCGAAGGCCACCTTTCTTAGGGAGAGAGACCAAAAGAAGGTCACCACGGCAATTTGTTTCACCTTCATTCGCTGTTCTCGTCCGGAGGGGCAACAAATCTGGCACATCGTCTAGAGGAACAAAGAAACCATTCTTCAACGGCAACCAAGAGGGGTCACCAACGTCCGCCCTTCGACAATTAGTAGATACGAGAGCCAAAGCTATCAATTCGCCGCTCCGGGTCGGGGGCCCGGCAAGTCGCATGGCCAGTCTCCCACTAAGGCCCTTAAGCTCTCGTAGCAGAAACTCGCAATTTCGCCGACTGTTGCTGAGAGCCATTTCTCCCAATGCTTCGTTCAGTAGAGTCATAACCTCATCGAAATTGCTCGTTGACGTCACCAGCTGCAGGCAACCCAATTCTTCTCTCTCGGGAACACAATCAATCACATAGGATTCGTAAATTTGTTCCGCCTCGCGCGGAGAATCGAAATATTCGACGCCGGCGTTTCGGTCGATCGTGATGACCCAATCACTCAAGTTATGTAGCCGCTGAAGCGCTTCTATATGTTCGGGCAATAATGAGGTGCATAGAACAGGCCACGACTCCACGTCGCTACCGATGTTTCTAGCAACTGACCGTAGAATTGCGCATTGGATCCTGTGTAGGCGGTCACTCAGAGCATTCCCTGCAGGATGCCTCTCACCCCGAAAAGTTGGCGGATAGTACGTAACCCACATCGGCCCCGGAGTGAAGGAAAACCGACGCGTCATCGCTGCAACTAACCCGTAGACCTCCCAAGGAGCGGGTTGCAAAAATTCTGCTTTCGGTAGGATTCTCACAGTCGGGTCGAAGATATCGAATGCGATAGATAAATGTGCCGGGGTCTCCGGGATCTCCTTTTCGCGTTTTGCCCACCGCAGCATGGGAATAGGGATGCCATTCTTGGCGGGATAGGTCTCGAACATCCAAAGATCTTCGGCTCCTATGCCGCCCGATCCAGACCGCCGCCTCTCACTCACCTGAGAAAGAAATCGACCGACCACCGCTGCTTGCTCTTTGGAAGGATAAAGCTCCAGCACGAACGCAGGTCTGTTTGGTGACTCCCCTTCGGGCTCGTCCGTATCTGGCTTCAGTCCGCGTACAACAGCCAATCCGTCACCAGGTCGCAAGGCATGCACGTGCAGCGTTCGGTAGGCCGGGTGCAGGTCGATGAAGTTTTTTATCTCTGAGGAAATCAGCTCTGCCGACGTAGTCACAGTGGATGGTGTCAGATCCTCGGCGGAACTGAGGGCTCTGGCCAACTGGGCGATTGCTGCTTTCGGTTCGCGGTCTGAATCCAAGACCATCGCAACGGCATAAAAGCCTAAAGTATCGCCAAAAACAAAACTCTCTCCTTTTGCTAGGCCTGGCAGCAGGGCTGGAAAATGGCTTCCGTCCACTCCGCTCAAAATTTCAACTATTTTCTTGCGCCCAACACCTCCCTCGTAACGCGTCCAACGAGCTAGTGTGTCGAAGCATTGGTGCCATGCTACCCGCACAGGATGGCTTGGCAACACTATGAGTCCGAGCGTTTTCCCCGAAAGTGTTCTGACTTCAACAGTTTGGGCCAAAGCGAGCTCAGGGTCCTCCAGCTCAAGGGCTGCCAACCAGGCGTTCAAGTACTGGTCCGCGATTCTCGTTTCACCATAAATGACACTCACAAACCCTTTTCCCAAAGTTGCGTATTCGCAAAGCTTTTCAGAGGTTCGTTGCAGACCGTCCCACTTTTCTTCTGGACAGGACCTACGCTCGATCGGCAAAAACTTCAGCTCTCCAATCCTCGAACCATCGGCGCGCACAGTGCAAATCCATCGACCCACCGCCCCTTCCAGCTTTGCCCACTGTTCTTCCACCTCTTCAAGCAAAGGCGGACGGTAGACACGCACGACCTTACCCTCAGAGGAAGCTCCTCGTATTCGCACAACGACGAACTTTTTCTTGTCTTGGGAAAAATATTCTGGGTTTGCCGGCTGCTTGATCAACTCGTCAAAATCTGATTTGTCCTCTATAACCAACAGCCCTTCGACCAGAGATCTCTCCGTTATTCCGGAAGAGGATCTTAAATCACTCACGTGCGTCCCAAATTGCAGATAGAAATCCTCAGTTTCGACCGCGGGAACTTCCGGTCTGCCGATTACTTCGATCTTGATTTTGGCAAGGAACTTTTCATTTCCTTCAAATTCATCGAAGTCGCTCTCTGTGAACTGATATCGCTGTGGGTTTTTTCCAGAATGAGGCACTTTCTGTTCGATGAACTCATCCTCCTTAGATCCAGTTATGAGTTTGATGGTATATTCGACCGCATCCTTGCTTAACTCCTCTGGAGAAGTCCTCCAGCGCACCTCTAACTTGGACCGATCCTTAGCCGACTGCGGATCGAGGTTTATGGTGGCGGTTAGTTCACCCTCCTCGTTTCTCGACAGGCCAGACCAGGCATAGGGTTTTTCCCCGGCCTTCTTTCTCCAGGAGTCTAGCTTGATGCTCTCCAAGTGCCTTTGATCTAGGAACCCTGGGTGGATTTGGCCCAGCCAGAGGTGTCGGGTCGCTTCCAATCGCGCTATGGCTTCCGTCCACCTTTCATTAGCAGCCACTTTCAAGAACTCAGCTAAGTCTCGCGCTTGCTGATCTGTTGCATTTTGCAGCATCAAGGTATCGAGTCGAGCGACAGGGCTGTTTGAGTCTACCGAGTCAAGCAACGCTTTTTCGACAAGTCTCGCAGAAGCATCGCAATCAGAAGACTGCAAATTACTTTGACTGTAGATTGGCCAGAGCCCAATTCGACAAACGAACCCACCGGCCTCAGTTGGAGAAACTGCGCATGCAGAATAAAAGGCGAACTCGCTCCACGGCGAGATCGTGTGCCTTCGACCAATCTTGCGCGCCTGTCGAACAGCGGCATCGACGAATTTGCGGTGCGTCTTCGGAATTGCCTCCTTCGCGAACTTGTTTGCCCTCTCGAAAAGTTCGGTCTCAGATACTTCGCGGGCTGCACTGTAGATTCCATCCATTCCTGCTCCGGCACTATCAACATCCACGAGCAGCAGGACGGCGTCGCGCTTTTCTTCCCGTATCTCGACAGCCTGGTCCGCACGAATAAGTCGTCTAGAGAGGTCCGCACTACTCCCATCAACGACGCCAAAAATCTTCCACCCGGGAATGGAAAAGCTAGAGTCCTTGCAGAGTACTTCCACGATTTCCCGGCTAAAGCAACGGGCAAACGCAATAGCGCCGGGATCGGTTGCTCCAAGAAGGCTCTTAAACGCGCTTGCTAGAATGATTTCTCTAGTCATGCCTCATCCGATTCCGATTCTGCCAAAAATCGTGGCTTTAGCATTTTCATCGATTCGGCATCGTTCACCCCCGCTAGCAGGCCAAGGTCCCGCAGGCGGCGTTCTAGAAATCTGCGATTTCTATGGAGGATTTCTGACGGAATCGACATTCCTCCAGGAGACTGATCGATATACAGTCCGTATTGGCTTCGGAGCACGCGGAGAAACTGTTGGAAGGATAGTGAAGTCGGCTTTCTCCCCTTTGCAGACTTTCGCAAATACCTATGGACCAAGAAATCCAGCATTGTGTTAGAGAGAACCGCAGACCGCGCATCAGAAGTGCGACGCCCCCCCGGCCTCACTCCCCGAGTACTGATTTGTCTCTTTCTTGCGACGCCGTGCGGCTGATTCATCATCAAACAGGAATCCAGTGCCTTGTTATAATTCTTGTTCTGATTATTTCTTGTCATCAACGTAATCAGGGCATCTGCAAGTCGCCAAACTGGATTCACCTGGTCTGACTTGAGAATTCCGCAGACATGCGTGCCTTCGTCCTGGCGCTCAAGCTCTTCGGCTAGGCGCCGACAAAGTTTCCGTGCATTTCTTTGGACATTTTGTGATTCGTCGTGACGACCATGGAACAAATCGCCGAGGAGATTGATCCAATCTGTCCCGTCGGGATTTTTCCTTAGATCGTCCGCATTCTCGATTTCTGACTCATAACGAGCTTCTGCATCTAGAACACGCAAGCACATCATGATTACCGGAACACGCTCATACCTCCGAAGAAGGTCATCCATGGATTCTTCCGCCACTCGCCGAAGTTCATGATCGGCGCTCATTGAACAGTCCACGAACAACTCCCAAGGCGTTTGGCCATTCTTAGGAGGAATTCTGCCGGTCTCTTCCCAAGAGAACAGCAATCTACAAGTCGAAAGGAGTATGTTCGTCAACCCAAGAGCTATTGCAGATTCGAGCATCGGCAGAAGGCTGAGTCGCGGAAGATGATTGCCGTACGCTCTCAGGAAAACGTGAAGATCCTCGCGCATTATCCCGGCTGCCCGACCTGCAAGCGGACGCCGGTTTGCAATAAATTCTTGTTCGTCTTTGCCTCGAAGTTTTACAGGTCCTTCCTCGCACAACTCCGCACATCGAATCGTCAGCAATTGGTCAATGCCAACCAGAACGTGCTCATCGAAACGATCTGCGTGAAGGTCATTGGAGAAACCTTCTATCGCGAGACCTTGGGCGAAGGGCTTAATTAAGTCATTTGCTTCAATGTCTGCGGTTTTTGAAATCAGAGAGAACCGAGACTTTTCGCCATCCAACTTAATTGTGTCGCCTTTCTTTTGGTCCACAAGTAGCGCAACAAGCATCTCAGGTACAAATCGAAGGTGAGCAACGCTTTCAGGAAGATCGATCCAGCTGGAAAAATAGTGGGTGGGTAAGACTCTCTGAACTTGCTCAGTGCGCCCTAGTTTGTGCCCCCGATTCTCCAGGCAGAAGGCCAAGAGTGCGTCGCCCAAAATGTTTCTTTCCGCAATCTGATGAAACCCACCAAACCAAACTAAATTTGACAGCAGCTTGTCAGTCACACTCTCAATCGTTGGAGTGCTTAGTTTTTCACCGACCTTTTCGGCCACGACTTCGCCGATCAGTTCTGGCAGTTTTCGCCCAAATACCTCATTGAATTTTCCGCGACCCCTTCGTTTGCCGCAGCGAAACATATAGAACACTGCCGGCATTACTGCGCCAAGGCTAAATTCTTGCAATGACAGTGGAAGGACAGGAGTATAGTTGGCCGTCCACAGATCCTTCACGGTTCGAATACCCAAAACTTCCTCAACGATTGTTTTGACGGTCTTGTTCGTCTCGCTAGCCACGGAACTATCTCCTGTCGTCGAGACGCTGCAAGAAGAGCTTCTGGATATTGTTTTCTGAAACTATGCGAAGGTCGTAGACAACGTCCTCATTCATCGGATTCCACGCCCTCAATATGCGATCGTCATCCTGAGCAAGTCGTTGAGTGAAAATCGAGAGCTGAGCAAAAATATCGTCAGAGAGAGTGTCCGCCAACTGGTAGCCATCCTTCAATTCTAGTAGGACGTGGAAAAGCTCCGTGCCGATAAGTAAGCTTTCTTCGCGACCATCGTCATGTTGGTAGCTCAGTTCCACGGCGTTATGTAGTGTTTCTAACGGTTCTCTCGGTCTCGGCAGCACCGGAGCAAGCCGAAACCGCGAAAGCGGTTTAGTAACCCACAGGCATCCCTCGATGGGCGTGCGTGGGCTGACTTTGAGGGCTACGACCGAGCTTTCACTGTGTGCGAGGGGCGGAAGGTCTTCAAGCCTCGATATTCCGCCACAGAGGTCTCTGCAGACTCTTTCTCTCTCGTCCTCCGTCATGACCCCAATCCGACGAAACAAGCTCAGATGCTTGCCACGTGCCAACCCTAACGCAAATTCAGACTTCCCGATTTTTTCAACCTGATCTGACGTCCACTCGAAGTATGCTCGTCGCCGAGCACTGGAAAGTGCCAGCTCAGGATATCTCGGGGCGATCTCCTCGCCAGTTTCTCTAACGTGCGTGATCAAATACCGATCAACGATCGCGTGCGCTTCCATCCCCGGATCTAGCTTTGACAGCTCATCCAAGACTTGACCCTGACGATCCGTGCTTCCGGCCTCAAAGACGCGATCGTAGTAGGAAGCCGGAGCCAAGGTTGGATCGTCGTGCAAGTCACGGCAATAATCCACGCCGAAAAATACATACGAGACCGCCGCGCGAAGTTCCCGCGCAGTAATATGGATCTCACCCCTTTGATGAACGGCTTGAAGACAATCATAGAGCCGCTCGCGGAGTAGCTGGCCTCGACCCTCCTGCCGTAGCGCCTGCACGGAAGACCAAGCTTGGCAACGCGCCTGAGCTGTGCAACGGTTGCAACGACTCCAAGCATCTCTGGACCCCATCATTTTTTGAAGAAGGCGGTCCAAGAAATCAGTCGAAATGAGCCCATCGGCGGAAATTCCGCCGACCAGGGAGCGAGCGTTCAGATCAATAAAACTGATCCATGACGGAACTTCAGTTAGGTCGCCGCTCAGCGCCGCTCTCAAGTGCTCAGTCAGCTGGCTCTCAACTGACTGGCCCTCAACCCAAGCTAGTAATGGCCCACTATTAATGGCCACTAAGTGCAATAAGTGTGGGGGAGGTGCGCCCGTTTCGAATGGAGCAAAGACTTCGTAAAGAAGCTCACTTGCGGATTTATCACCGAATGCTGCAGACCCGTCGAGATTTGCATACAATCTAAGTCCATCAGGGAGTTCTTCTCGCCAGTAGCGCTGTGCTGAGACTGTTTTTGGAAGTCCCAGTTTTCCCGCTAAGTGCTGTAAGAAGGCCGTTTTTCCATCCCCTGCATTGCCACACAGAATAACAAGGGAAACCTCACGTCGTCCTATTCTTTCAAACAGATATTCATCAAGTTTTGTTTCTACGTATGTTTGTTCCGCAAATTCGGAGTCAAGGCCCCGCGTTTCTGCGTTGCCGTAACGACTACCCGGATATGATTTGAGAAGGTTTAAGAGCCACGGTTCTTCATTCTCACTCCAAGCTGCCACCGACTCCGACGCCGGGACCGCGATAGGAATATTTACGTCCGGGATGATTGGGGAAGACTGAAGCTGGACGATGAACTGTTTAGCTTCAATTGCAGAACGGAAGGCAGTTCCAGGCACAGCGGAGACAGCTCGATCTATGAAGGCGGCGATCCTTGGATAATTGTCGCGTTGTACTCCATTCCAATCTAGAGGGCGCTGTTTCCTTTGAATTTCGCCGTTTCCGAAAGGAAACCGGTCAAACAGAATATGAAAGAAGCTGATCGCCAATGCAAAGACATCATCCGAAGGGGACAACGGCAGTCGCGTTTGAGCATTGGAGGAGCAATAGTTCAGAGTTCCCTGGGCCCAAGATGGCTTACCATTTTCCGTCAAATTGTCATAATCTGTAAGCGTGGCGTCTATTTCTTGAATAATGATATTTTTGGGGCTGACATCACCGTGTACGAGCTGCACTCGGTGCAAAGCGCCAAGAGCCTCACAGAGCTGCCCAAGCCAGCGGAGAGCCAAATCCTCAGTGTTTTGCTCTCCCTGCTCTTCAGCTCATGGGGCGGCTCCGGCAGGCGCGACCTGCGCGTCTCGGATGAAGAGGCTTCCGAGCGCGCACTCGACGCGCTCGACGCGGTAGGTCTCGGCGACCGAGGCAACGCGTTCCCCCACCAGCTTTCCGGCGGCCAGCAGCAGCGCGTCGCGGTGGCGCGTGCGGTGGTTGCTCAGCCGCCGCTCCTCATCGCGGACGAGCCCACCGGCAACCTGGACGTCGACACGTCCTGGGAAATGATGGACCTGTTCGGTGATATCGCCGCCTTCGGCACGGCCGTTCTGATTGCGACCCACAACGTCGAGATCGTCAAGCGGCTTCAGCGCCGAGTCGTGACGCTGGTTCACGGCCGCCTGGTCCGCGACCAGCCGGCAGGCCGGACCGGGAGGTTGGCTTGGCTGGCATCGTCGTAAAGGGACGGTTCCCACGGCGGCGAGTGGCACTGGTCGTCGCCGCCAACGTGTTCCGCTACCTCTTCCGCGGCGCAGCTCGGAACTGGAAGCGGAACATCGGCAGCACGACGCCGGCCCTTGGCTCGATGACCTTGCCGTTGCTGATGCTGGGCTTGATCGGCCTCAGCGGATTCGCTCTCTACAACCTGGAGCGGATAGAAGCGGCTCAGGCCTCATTGCTGCACGTGTACATGCGTGATGGTGTCGCGTCGACTGACGTCGACACCCTGTGGGATCGGCTGGCGAACGACCCGCGCGTGGCCGGCGTCAGCTACACGACGAAAGCGCAAGCCCTGGCTCGC